>Ga0163155_10002413_pt1 | contig 20902 bp, 20 predicted proteins | sample OliLakLV19SP4G1_FD_148611 | JGI IMG/M metagenome (GOLD analysis project Ga0163155, IMG submission 148611) | Freshwater microbial mat bacterial communities from Lake Vanda, McMurdo Dry Valleys, Antarctica - Oligotrophic Lake LV.19.SP4.G1 | ecosystem: Environmental > Aquatic > Freshwater > Lake >... | reverse complement strand
CCGGTGTTGGCGGCGCCGCGAGGATCGCCCTGCTGACACTCATCCTGCCAGGCAGCCACGGTCTGCAGCGCGAACAGCTTCTGTCCGGCGCGCGGACCCACCGCGATCCGGTAGGTGATGGAGTGGCTGATCAGATCATCCAGCGGACCGCCTTTCCCTGCGTGACCAGCCAGGCGTTCTCCATGTCGCGCTCGATGAGGCCGCGCTGTTCCAGCACCCTGCCGATGCGCGCGGCGATCTGCTGCACCAACTCATGCAACTCGGTGCCGGTCGGCGCCGGCACATGCCGAAACACCGGCGGCGCGTCTTCGACCGGCAGATACACCCCGTCGAGAAAGATCATGTGGAAGTGAATGTTCAGGTTCAACGCCGAGCCAAAGCGCTGGATCAGCGTCACCGCACCGGGGTGGCCTGTGGCGCGGGCGAGCCCCGCCTTCTGAAGCAGATAGCCCGCGATCGCGCGGTAGACGGTGCGCAATACCAGCGTCAGCGAATCCGGATCCGTCGCCAGCAGAAACCGCAAGGCAATGGGGAACGACAGCACCCACTGTCGCAGCGGGCGTTCTGGCAGCACTTCATCAGCGAGCAGTGCAGCGGTCTCGGCCATGCGACGCGCGCCACAGGAGGGACAAAACCCGCGCTTCTTGCAGCAGAACGCCACCCGCTTATCGGCGTGGCAACTGCCGCAGCGCACGCGCAGGAATCCTTCCTCCAGCCGGCCGCACTTCAGATAGGCATCGAACTCCTGCGCCACGTAGTCGGGAAGGGATCGACCTTCCCTTGCTCGCAGCTCACGGAAATCCGGATAGTGCCGCTCGATCAGCCGATACAGCAGCGTGGCCTCGGGGCGATGCTGCGTGTAGCCCGCGGGCTCGATGAAGGACGGCGCGCGTGGCCGCTGCGCACGGGCGGCGGCGGGCATGAGGCGCGTGCCGAAACCTGACAGGGACCCCGCAGGCTACGCGGCGAATGATCAACATCGGCAAGCCAAATCGCGTGCGTTCGGGCTGTTTTGGGTTGACATAGTCGAAGCCAGTTGCCCACTTGACCATAGTGGGTTTGTGGGCTAGCATTTTTCGATGAAAGAAGCAGCACAAACCAAAAATGTAGATGCGAAGGGGCGGCTCACGCTGGGCGAAGCGTTTGCCAACCGAACCGTCATCGTCGAGCAACGGGGTGCGGGCGAGGTTCTGATTCGGCTCGCACGAGTCATCCCAGAGCGTGAGGCCTGGCTATACGAGAATGACGTCGCGCTCGCTGCCGTTCGCCGTGGCCTTCAGCAGGCGCGAGGGCGCAAGTTTGCAAAGAAACCCAGCCTTGAGGCTGCAGCCGAATTGGCCGATCAGCTTTAGGGTGCAGAATGCCGTTCGAGCCGCAATGGACCGACCAAGCGGCCACAAAATTTTTCGAACTGCAGACGGCGGCTGCAACATCGCTGCGACACCGACAAAAAAACAGGAAGACGAAGGCGAGCAAGGCCGAGGGTCTATTCAAGCAAGTTAACAAGTGCGTAGCGTTGCTGCTGCAAGATCCACGGCACCCAAGCCTTCAAACTCACGAGTACAGCTCAATCGAGAATCCTTACGACAGTCAGGAGAAGGTGTTCGAGGCCTATGTGCAGAATCGAACGCCCGGAGCATATCGCCTCTTCTGGTGTTACGGGCCAGTCAAAGGACAGATCACCCTGATCGCGATCACGCCGCACCCCTAACCTGCGGCGACTGATCAGCATCCGTACGCCACATCGCGTGCGTTCGGGCAGATAGGGTTGCGACTCAGGCCGGCTTGCGCATTGCATCCAATGCTGCACGGGCAATGAGCTCCGCTTCGATATCCTCGAAGCGGCACGCATTCTCCGCCAGAGCCGCGCCACGCTGTACGAGCGGATCCGCACGGGGCACATCAAGACCCAGAAGGACGGTCGGCGGAGTTACATCACCACCCAGGAACTGCAACGGTACGTGGCCGAGAGTCGCTGACACCCTCAGCAAAGACGGGCCGAAGGACCGGGAAACCCGGCTCGCCTTGGTTGGCCACATGCGCTTCATGCAAGGCAACGGCAGCGGCTGCTGGGCCGGGGCGCGGACAATCGGGGAGACCACGTACCAGAACAAGGCGACCGTCCTCAAGCACCGGGCAGAGGCGATCAGGGACGGGTGGCTGGTGCTCGCGCCAGAGGGGAAGTCCAAGCATCACGGTGAACTGTGGGCCAGCGTCCCGGATGGGGTCAAGATCGAAGAGAAGTATCTGGCCGCCGCTGTCCTACCAGACAGGACAGGGTGTCCTACGGCCTCGGACCTAACTCCTGATAACTCTATAAGTCTGAAAGAGGGTTCTGAAAACGAGAAGGCGAGGAGCTTCGCCAGAAGCCGCGAGCGGCGTCTTCGCCTGTGGCTGGCCACATACGCCCTTGGCAAAAAACTATCGTCGCGACATCGACTCCCTGGGACTTCTGGCGCCCGTCTCGTTACGATTCGAGGGATATCGGGAAGTGATCCGGGGTGTGGTCGAGGAGTCACCCAAGGATTCCGGGAACGAAGGCAAGTGAGCGCTAGGGAATTGTCCAGAGACGGCCAGCGACGAGAATTGGAGCGACAGCAAGATTAAAGGCCGCGGCACGGCCTGTCGCTGGTCTGCACGTTGGGGGCGGCCCGGAGGCCGCACGCGAGTTTCGCGTCAGCGTGCCGGTCGGTTTCGGAAGTCGCTGGCCGTCATAGGGAAGTGATGTGTCTGTCTGACGTCAACGATTCCTGCCGGCGTATTGCCTCAACCGAGAAGGTTACCGGGCTGCCTCAGGCCGAATGTTAGCGAAGCGGTCTTGGATGGGGCTTGTTTTCGGTTCATCGATTGACCCTCGTCGTAGGGAAATGCAGTCTGCCGCCGAAGGCGGCAGAAGCTCTTTGCCGAGACGTTCTGCGATCATGCGACCCGAGGCGTTGCAACAGAATCCGCACCGTCCCGCGCACCGAATACCAGTCGGCGCGGCATTTTCGTACGCCATTGTTTGAGACGACGCGGTAGCGTGCGTAGCTGACCGGCACGCAAGGCGCCTGGGCTCTCGTGTTCAAGGCGCTCGTACAGCTCCAACACCGTCAGGTCGGGGTCCCTTTCCAAGCACGTGCAGACTCGCGGCCAAGCTGATTCAAACGCATCAGGGCGCGTCCGCCAGTGCCGCGGAGGCTTGATCTGCGCTCGATCCGGCTGCGACGTCGCCGCAGTGCGCGACCAGATCCATCTCCATGAAACGCAGAACAGGCTCGTGCCAGTCGACGAACGTGCGAACAGGCACACGCTTGCGTAGCGCTGTCGGCGTCCTCCGGACTCGACTGCGGCCGGAGACGGAACGGACCTCGCGCAGAAGCCGGTCGCTGGTCGCCGCACTCATGGCCATCAACTTCGCTCGGATACCCTCGTCGAGCTGAGCATGTGGCGCAAGGCTCGCATGCCTGAATGCGCGGAATACATACCCATAGTGATATGAGCTTTTGCCACTTACACTCACTCTTGTTATCAATAATGCTTAGATGAAGAACGCGAATCAGGCGCGGCTTTCGCCAATGCCGATCGAACCGGCACGCGAAGCAGCGTTGCTGAACCTGAGCCGCGGCGTAAACGCTTCGGCGCTGCGCTACATGGCCGGCTTTCTCGTCGGCATCGCTGCCGAGCGAGAGCAGGCTGCCGACACAACAGCTTTCGATCCGGGTGTCGCGGCATCGACCGAGTCCGCCGCACACGCCACCGTGCTGTTCGCGTCACAAACCGGCAACGGTCGGCGAATCGCTGAGCGCCTGCACCGGCAGCTCGAATCACAGGGCCTTTCTGCACGCATTGTCAGCACTGCTGACTTTCGTCCACGCGAGCTCGCTGCCGAACGCTTGCTGTATGTCGTCGCCAGCACGCACGGCGACGGCGAACCGCCCGACGATGCCCGGGAGCTGTTCGACTTCCTGAACGGACGCAAAGCTCAGCGGCTGGAGCGATTGAGCTATTCCGTCCTATCGCTAGGCGACTCAGGCTACCCGAAGTTCTGCGAGACGGGCCGGCAGCTCGATGAGCGCCTGCAAACGCTGGGCGCGCGTCGTCTCGCGCCTCGCGCCGATTGCGACGTAGACTTCGAAACCGCCGCCGACGTCTGGACGCAGCACGCGGTCGCGCTCGCCCGCACCCATCTCCAGAGTCCGCACATCGCGATAATTTCAACTGTTCCCGTAGCATCTGCGGCAACAGCCGGCCGTGACAACCCGATCGAAATCGAACTGCTCGCGTCCACGCGACTCACAGGGCGCGGCAGCCAGCGCGCGATCGTTCACCTAGAGGCTGCCGCGCCGTCGCCGCAGCTCGACTACGAGCCGGGCGACGCCGTCGGGATCTGGCATGCCAATCCACAGTTCGTCGCCGATGATCTCGCGGCAGCGATCGGCGCCGACCCCGAGAGCCGCGTGGCGCTGGACGGCATCGAGCGCACCCTGCGCGAGTGGCTGGTGCAGCACCGCGAGATTACCCGGTTGTCGCGTCCGTTCCTGGATGCCCATGCGCGCCAGGCTGCAAGTCCGGAACTCGATGCACTGCGCAGCACAAACGACGGCACCGGCCTGCGCGACCTGCTCCGGTACTGGCAGCCGCTCGATCTCCTTGAGCGCTGGACGGGAGCCTGGACGCCGGAGGACCTCGTTCGCGCGCTGCGGCCGCTGACCCCGCGGCTCTACTCCATTGCCTCGAGCCGCGAGGCGGTTGGCAACGAATTACACCTGACGGTCGCAGCGGTCGAGTACGCACGCGGCGCCGCCCAGCGCGTCGGCGCGGCGTCGCGGTACCTGACGACAATGGACCCCGCGACAGATTCGCCACTACGCGCATACATCGAGCCAAACCCACGCTTTCGCCTGCCTGCGGACCCGAGCCGGGACATCATCATGATCGGGCCCGGCACCGGCGTCGCGCCGTTCCGGGGTTTCCTGCAGCAGCGCATCGAATCGGGTGCGAGCGGACGCAACTGGCTGTTTTTTGGCGGCCGCCATTTTGCCAGCGATTTCCTCTACCAGACCGAGTGGCTGGAAGCCCGGCGCAGCGGGACGCTGCACCGGCTCGACGTCGCGTTCTCGCGAGACCAGCGGGAAAAGGTGTACGTGCAGCACCGCCTCACCGAGCAGGGCGCGGAGTTGCTGCAATGGATCGAAGGCGGCGCACATATCTATGTGTGCGGTGACGCGCAGCACATGGCGCGCGACGTCCACGCCGCGCTGCGCGCCGCGCTAGTCACGCACGGCGGGCGCAGCGAGGAACGGGCAGAGGCTCAGCTCGCGCAGCTGGCCAATGAGCGCCGTTACGCGCGCGACGTCTACTGAGCCAGCCATGACCGAAACCACCAGCAATGCCACACCGAGCCCGGTCGAGGGGATCAAGAGCCGTAGCCGGCTGCTGCGCGGCACGATCACGGAAGGGCTGCAGGACGGCGCGACCGGCTCACTCGCCGAGCCTGACACGCACCTGCTTAAGTTCCATGGCAGCTACCAGCAGGACGACCGCGACCTGCGCGAAGAACGCCGGTTGCAAAGGCTCGAGCCCGCCTACAGCTTCATGATCCGCACTCGCCTGCCAGGTGGCGTATGCAGCCCTGAGCAGTGGCTCGCGCTCGATGACCTCGCGACGCGCCATGCGAACGGCACGCTACGTCTGACCACACGCCAGGCGTTCCAGCTGCACGGCGTGATCAAGCGAGATCTGAAGCAGACGCTGGCGGCGATGAATGCGGTGCTGATCGACACAATCGCAGCCTGCGGCGACGTGAACCGCAATGTGCTCGCGAGCGTCAACCCGGACGAATCGACCTTGCACGCCGCAGCGCACGCATGGGCGGTGAAGATCTCGGAGCACCTGCTGCCGAAGACACGCGCGTACCATGAGATCTGGCTCGACGGCGCCAAGGTTTCCGAAGACGAAGAGACAGAGCACATCTATGGTCCAACCTATCTGCCGCGCAAGTTCAAGGCCGCAGTGGCGATTCCTCCCCACAACGATGTCGACGTCTTCGCGCAGGATCTCGGCTTCATAGGTATTCCCGAAACGGAGGGTCCGGCGGCATTGGCGGGCTTCAACGTCGTGGCGGGTGGCGGTCTGGGTGTCACTCATGGAGATGCGGCGACCTTCCCTCGGCTCGCGGATGTGCTCGGGTTCGTGAGCCCGGAACACGTCCTGGCTGTGGCCGAGGCAGTCGTCACAACGCAACGCGACTTGGGCGACCGCAGCAACCGTAAGCACGCACGGCTCAAATACACGATCGAGACGATGGGACTGGGGCCGTTTCGTGCCGAGGTTGAACGACGCGCGGGACTCCACTTCGACCCGGCGCGCCCGTTCGAGTTTCGCACCAGCGGCGACCGCTTCGGCTGGACTCGCGGCGAGAATGACAACTGGCATCTGACGCTGCGCATCCCGGCTGGGCGCATCGCAGATCGTCAGACTGAGACCGGGGAAGTGCGCGGCCTCAGCGGCCTGCGTTCGATTGCCACGATGCACAAGGGCAGCTTCAGAATTACGCCGAACCAGAACCTGTTGATCGCCGGCATCAGTGCGGCACAGCGGCCGCTAATCGAGAAGCTGGTGCGCGAGCACGGGCTCGACCTGCACGAGCGCGCCTCGCCAGTACGACTCGATGCACTGGCCTGCGTGGCGCTCCCGACGTGCCCGCTCGCGATGGCGGAAGCGGAACGCTACCTGCCCGACCTGATCACGCGCATAGAGGCGCGGCTCGCGCTGCACGGTCTCGCGGGCACGCCATTGCTCGTACGGGTGACCGGCTGCCCGAATGGTTGCGCCCGACCCTACCTTGCCGAGATCGGTCTGGTCGGCAAGGCACCGGGTCGCTATAACCTGCACCTCGGCGGTGATGCTGCCGGGCAGCGGCTTAACACGCTCTACCGCGAGAACGTCGGCGAGGCCGCGATGCTGGCGGCCCTCGATCCGCTGTTCGCGCGCTACGCGGCGGAGCGTCAGACGGCAGAGCGATTCGGAGACTTCCTGTGGCGATCACGAATTCTCTGATCTCATCGGCGCTGGCGGGTGACACCGATGCGCTGTCGAGCATGAATGCAGCGCTCGCGGCGTTCGACGCGCCTCGACGAATCGAATTTGCGCTGCAGCACCTGCCGGGGCAGACCGTCCTTTCGTCGAGCTTCGGCGCGCCGGCCGCCGTCTCACTGCATCTCGTCACGAGCGTCTCGAGTGAGATACCCATCGTTTTGATCGACACCGGATATCTGTTCCCGGAGACCTACCGGTTCGTCGACGACCTGGCACAACGGCTCAACCTGCGGCTGCATATCAGTCGTCCAGAGCTGTCCGCGGCGTGGCTCGAGGCGCGGCATGGCCGCCTCTGGGAACAGGATCGCGAGGGACTCGAGCAGTACGGTGAGATTACGAAGGCGGAACCGATGCGCCGTGCACTGCAGGCGTTCTCCGCGCAAACCTGGCTGTCAGGGCTGCGCCGCAGCCAGTCGCGCAGCCGGGCCAAGGTTCGCGCCCTCGAAGTACACGAGGGACGATTCAAGATGCACCCAATCGTCGACCGGACCGATCGTGACGTGGGCCGCTATCTCAGAGAGCAAGAACTGCCCTATCACCCGCTTTGGGAGCAGGGCTTTATCTCGATCGGGGACTGGCACACGACCCACCCGCTCGATGAAGCTGGAGACGCCGAAGCAGCGCGATTCTTTGGCCTCAAGCGCGAGTGCGGCCTGCACGGCCTCGAGGGCTGACCGCAATGGACCATCTGCCGCTTTTTCTGCGCGTCGCTGCCCAACGTGTCGTCATCGTCGGCGGTGGCGAGGTGGCTGCGCGCAAGGCGCGACTGGTCAGCAGCGCAGGCGCATCGATCACACTCGTTGCGCCGCAACTCTGCGTCGCGCTGGCGGATCTCGTGCGTGAAGGTGCGATGGCCCACATCTCAAGTAATTTCACGCCGGCGCATCTTGACGGCGCGCGCCTCGTGATCGCCGCGACCGATGACCGCGGCGTCAACGCCTCTGTCGCAGCGGCGGCACAAGCCCAGGGCCTGTGGATCAACGTCGTCGACGATGCCGAGCTGTCCACGGCCTTGATGCCGAGTATTGTCGATCGTTCGCCCGTGATCGTCGCCGTCTCGACTGGCGGCGCATCGCCGGTCCTCGCGCGTCGTTTACGGGAGACGCTCGAGACGGTGCTCGAGGAGTCCCTAGGGCCGGTCGCCGCGATGTTGTCCCGCTGGCGCGCACGGATCGTGACACGCTGGCCGGAAGCCGGCGCGCGACGGCGCGCCATCGATGCGCTTCTGGACGGTGAAGTCGGCGGCCTCGCCGCGCGGCACCAGTACGCTGCCGCGGAGATGGCCCTGCAGCGGGCAGTCGACCGGGTGGGATCCGCCGCAGAGACGTGTGTGGGGCGAGTCACGCTGGTCGGCGCGGGACCCGGAGATCCCGGGCTGCTGACACTTAAGGCACTGCGTGCACTGCAGCGCGCCGACGTAGTGCTGCACGACCGGTTGGTATCCGCCGAGATCCTGACACTCGCGCGTCGGGACGCGGACCTGGTCGACGTCGGAAAGATGGGCGGATGCCCCAGCACGCCGCAGGAGAGGATCCACGAGTTATTGCTGCAGTTCGCGCGCGCCGGCCGCAACGTCGTGCGGCTAAAAGGGGGCGACCCGTTCGTGTTCGGTCGCGGTGGCGAGGAGATCGAAACACTGCGCGCAGCAGGCATCCCGTACGAGGTCGTTCCGGGCATCACGACGGCGCTTGGCCTTGCCACCGCCGCGATCCCTCTGACGCATCGCGGACTTTCCGCGGGCGTTCGGCTCGTCACCGCGCAGCGTGCCGTCGATGGCACCGAGCCAGACTGGAAGAGCTGGGCCGAGGGCCGCGATACGCTCGTGATCTACATGGGCACTAGCGTGATTGCGCGCGTGCGACGCGAACTGCTGCGTCATGGTCTCGATGCCGCAACGCCGCTGGCGTTCGTCGAGCATGTCTCCGAGCCGAACCAGAGGGTCGTGCTCGGAACGCTCAATAGTGCCGAGACACTCGCAGCGACGCACGGCCTCGGTTCGCCGAGCATCGTCGTACTCGGACCTGTCGCCGCGTTGGCTGCCCAATGGCACTGGTTCGGGACGCCGCCAGAAACACTGTTCACAGACAGCGAGCACGCAGCGTGAGTCGAGCCATCCGCATTGGGGCGCGCCGTTCGGTGCTCGCCCGTGTCCAGTCGCATCTGGTCGGGCGCGCCCTGCTGCAGCGGGATTCGACACTATCTATCCGCTATGTCTTTATCGAGACCAGTGGAGATCGCTCTGTCGAGCAGAGCGCTGCGCTTGTCACTGCCCGCGGCGGTTTCGCGGAAGACCTCCAACAGATGCTCCGCTCAGGCACCATCGACCTTGCCGTTCATTCATGGAAGGACCTTCCGCTATCAAGTCCAGCTGCGACTGAGGTCGTTGCGACGCTGTCTCGCGCAGACGCGCGCGATGTGTTGCTGGTCCGGCGCGACTTCTTGCCCGGGATCGGGACTCGCAATCTCCGCATCCTGAGCTCATCGGCGCGACGCCGCCATCATCTCGAGGAGTTCCTGGGGTGGGCTTTGCCCACTCGCCCGCTCGGGGTCAGCTTCCTGCCTGTCCGCGGCGACATCGGCATGCGCCTACGCAAACTTCTGCGTGGCGACGGCGACGCGCTGGTCATCGCCAAGGCAGCGATTGACCGTTTACTCGCATTCAACCCTGCCGAGCTCGCTGCCGCTGGCGTTGGCGATCAGTCGCGGCTGGAGAACGAACAACAACACCTGCACGAAGCATTGGCGGCGTGCCGCGTCATGGTCCTGCCCCTGCTGCACTGCCCTGCTGCTCCAGCGCAAGGCGCACTGGCACTCGAGGTGCGCCACGACTCGCCTCTCCGGCACCTGCTTGGCGACATCAATGATGCCGACAGCTTTGACCTTGTGCTGGCGGAGCGCGCCGCAGCTTCTCGTATGGGAGATGAAGAGGCGCTCGGCATAACTCGGCTGCGCTTCCCTTATGGCGATATTGAATTTGTGCGCGGGAGTGCCGCGAGCGAAACGTTCGAACGGGTCGCGCTGCATCGTCGTGGGTCGTCCCTGCCACGCCCGCAAAGCCCCGACGCATTGTGGACCGGCAGCGAACATTTCGCTGAGGGCCGCGAGCGCCTTCCGATCGCGACTGAGCCAACGATATTTGATCGTCACGTCGGCCTTCTAGTGGCGCGGTCGGAAGCCCTGCCCTACGGTCTACGAGCAGATCACGACAATGTCGTCTGGACGGCCGGCCTCTCGACCTGGCGCAAGCTGGCGGTGCGCGGCATCTGGGTAACGGGCAGCGACGAATCGCTTGGCGAAACCGGGGCAGTCGCGATCCGTCCATGGTTCCCGCAATCCCAGCAATGGCTCAAACTGACTCACGCCGAGGGCCACTGGACACCGCTCGCCAATCTCGTTGCGACCTACCGCACCCGGCGCCGGCACACGGTCGTGCCGGTCGAGCGCTTCTCCCACTTCTTCTGGAACAGCGGTACCCAGCTGCGAGACTACTTGCGCGCCTTCCCGACACTTCGCAACGCCTGGCACGGCTGCGGTCCCGGCAATACCTACTCGATCGCGGTAGATCTGCTCGGTACCGAAAGAGTGCGACCTTTCCTGAACGCGCGCCATTTCCGCGACGAACTGCTGTCATGAAGCGTCTGCAGCGGCTGCGGCGTACCGCGGACCTTCGCGCCCTCTGTGCAGAAACCGAGTTCGGCATTGCACAACTGATCCAGCCGCTTTTCCTCGACGAAGTGTTGACCGGCTCCCGAGCGCTTCGCGGAATCGATGACAATTGCGCCCACGGTGTCGAGTCGCTGCAGGCGCAGCTTGAGATGGATCTCGAATCCGGTGTACGCCAATTTCTGCTGTTTCCGGTTCCCCGGCACAAGTCGGATAAGCGGTTTGATGTCGAGTTCGCGGCGACTGCAATCGAGCGCCTGCGCCGCGCGTGCGGCAACGCGGCCACGCTCTGGGTCGACACCTGCCTTTGCAGCCACACCAAGTCCGGTCATTGCTGCCTGTTCGATGCGCGCGGTCGCCAGGACCTGAACGGCACGCTCGACGAACTAGCGCGGCTCGCGGTGACCTATGCGGCCGCTGGTGCAGATGGAATCAGCCCCAGTGACATGAACGATGGTCGCGTGGCACACCTGAGGCAGCAACTCGATAAGGCAGGCCACGACCTCGTACCGATCATGAGCTACAGCAGCAAGTTCGCCAGTAGTTTCTACGGTCCTTTTCGCGACGCCGCTGGTTCGACTCCCCAGCACGGCGATCGCCGCGGCTATCAGCTCGATGTGCGCTCGGCGCGCGATGCAGTCGGGGCCAGTGTGCGCTGCGCTGCGGAAGGCGCCGATCTGTTGATGGTCAAGCCCGGCATGAGTTCAATCGACTTGATCGGACCCATCAGCACCGCGACGCATCTGCCTGTCGGCGCGTATCAGGTCAGCGGCGAGTATGCGTCGCTTCGGCTACTGGCGCGCGAGGGACTAGGGTCATTCGACGAGATGCTGCTCGAAACGTGGCAAGTCATGCGACGCGCCGGCGCCAGCTTCATCATCAGTTACGGCGCCAGACGCGCGCGCTCGGTCGGTCTGCACTGAGCCTCATGTTCGACTTCACCTCGTTCTTCGCAGACCGGCTCGACGCGTTGCATCGCGAGCACCGCTACCGCAGATTCCGCACTCTGGAGCGGGAACCCTGTGCTTTCCCGCGCGCGTACTGGCGTAGCGATTCCGGTCAGCGTCACGAAGTTGTGGTCTGGTGCAGCAATGACTATCTGGGGATGAGTCAGCACGAGGTCGTCCGCGACGCGGCGCGCAAGGCCATAGATCGATTCGGAAACGGAGCTGGCGGCACTCGTAACATCTCAGGAACCCACTCACTCCTTGTCGAACTGGAGCGCGAGCTCGCAGACTTGCATGGCAGGGGCGGTGCACTGGTGTTCTCGTCCGGATACGTCGCCAACGACACTACGCTGGCGACGCTGGGGCGGCTCCTGCCTGGCTGCGTGTTCTTCTCGGACGCCGGCAATCACGCATCGATGATAGAGGGCATGCGCCGCAGCGGCGCGCGCTGCCAGGTGTTTGCACACAATGACGCTGGCGCTCTCGATGTCGCGCTGGCGCAAACTGACCCGCGCCTGCCGCGTATCGTCGCGATCGAGTCCCTATACTCCATGGGTGGCGACATCGCTCCGCTGCAGCAGCTCGTGGCGGTGGCCCGCGCGCACAGCGCCCTGATTTTCATCGACGAAACGCACGCTGTTGGCGTACACGGCCCGGAAGGCGCAGGACTTGTCGCAGCGGCAGGCCTTAGCAAGGAAGTGGATATCGTGCAGGGCGGGCTCGGCAAGGGCTATGGCGTTGTCGGAGGCTTTGTGACGGCATCGGCAACTCTCATCGACTTTATTCGCAGCCATGCGCCAGGATTCATCTTCACAACGGCGCTGCCACCTTCGATCGCAGCAAGTGCGCTCGCGAGCGTGCGTCATCTGCGCGACAGCAGTATTGAACGGCAACAGCTGCTCGAGCGCGTCGATGAGGTCAGAGACTTGCTCTCGCATCTACAGCTGACAACCGTGAAAGGCGATTCGCAGATCCTGCCCTGGATCATCGGCGATCCGGTGCGTTGCGAGCGCATCGCCGAACAGCTGCTGCTGCAGTACGGCATATACCTGCAGCCCATCAACTCCCCGACGGTGCCGCAGGGAACCGAGCGGTTGCGGATCACTCCGACCCCGCTGCACACGCCAGGGATGATCGAGAGGCTGGCTGGTGCTCTCGCCCACTGCGCCGCAGCGCCATCGATTCGGACTCAGGCACTGCCCCTGATAGAGCCGGGCACCCTGGCTCGCGAGAAACACATACGTCGGCACAATGTCACTGAACTCGGTTAGCCGGCTTGTGGGAATCGCTTTCCCGATCTTCTCAAGCAACTCCGCAGGCATGTCGGCCAGGATCGGCGTGTGGGTCGCTCCGGGCGCAACGCTATTAGCGAGAACTTCCCGCTCGCAGATCTCGAGCGCAAGAGTTCGTGTGAACGCCATAATCGCGCCCTTCGCAGCGGTGTAGTGAGCCAGCCCCGGCCAGCCCTTATAGGCGAGTTGGGACGCCGTGTTGATGATGCGGCCAAAAGCGTCGAGGGCCGTGCTGACCAGCGTCTGCACGTCTGACTCAACTGCGACGTCGGTCTGCGCTGCGATTGCGGCACCCCCGTATGCTTGGATTTGCGCACAAAGCGCCTGCGCATTCTCCTGCTGCTCTTCGTGCGGATCGTTCGCAACAACGCGAGCACCTTCACGCGCGAAAGCAGCTGCCAATCCATGGCCGATACCGGAACTACTGCAGGTGATGACCGCCACCTGATTCTTGAGCTTGATCACAACGCCTTCGATAGCTTAGTTCCGATTATTTGAGCGTACAGAGCTGGCTCCGCTAAATCAGACACGGGTATAGATGGATTTCGGTCCGGGCACCCACGTGACCGGAGGAAGGAGATCCATGAGAAAGCCCAGACGTAACCATAACGCGGCATTCAAGGCCCGAGTCGCCTTGGAAGCCATCCGAGGCGAGAAGACAGTGGCCGAGATCGCGGCGCACCACCAGGTGCATCCGAACCAGGTGACGACCTGGAAGACGCAGGCGCTGGAGAACCTGACGACGATCTTCGGCGGCGCGGTCACCAGCTTCGCCGACCGGGGGCTGCCGTGAACGCCGCTGCCTGCGCAGTCCCTGCTTCGCGGAGGATCCGGCCGGCCCCTCCCTGGGCCGGCGTTCGCACTGCGCGGCCTGACATTCATTAAGCCGGGGGAAACTCCGTCCTTACCCAACCCGCCGACACGAGGCGGCGACCAATGCGGCCGTCCACCCCTTCCAGATCCGCCCCCGCACCGCGACCCTTGCGGCGCCGAGCGCCGCCTGTCCCGCAAGCAGCTTGCCCGGCCGAGTCTGGCTTCATGCGCTCATCTGGCCCTTCGGAGTCTTGCACTCAGTCATGTCCGGCGTCGGTATCGGGCCGCAGCCACGTTGCCAGACCACCTGTCACACCGCACCGCGATAGCCGCGCACGGCGCTCAGCCAGGACGTAGGCGACACTGACCATCGACCCGCAAGCACGCCGAGGCCTGGTGCTCAACGACTATCCGAGAGACCGGCAATGACCCGTCGTTCGAGCGTCTGTGTGGCGGTCTGATTCTCCAACAGACCGTCAGGCCAGCGGCACGAGGGCAGACTTCCGCAGTTTGCGGTCGCGGGTGACCAGCGGCAGATGGTGCACGAGACTGGTCGCGGCGATCAGCTCATCGGCAGGATCCACGCGCACATCCAGCCGCACGCTCGCCTGCACAATCTCCACGCTGATGGGCCACACGTGGACCGCGGACAGGACGCGGACGACGTCCGGGCTTTGCAGATCCAGTTCGATCCGCTTGAGCTGCGCCAGCTTCGCGATCTCCCAGAGCACGATGCCACTGATGCTCCATCGGTCGCCGCGCAGCAGCCGGTCCTCCCGGGGAGTCAGCCTCCCGCCGATCGCGTGCAGCAGCACGTGCGTATCAAGATTCAGCATCCCAGCGGACCCCCGTGCTGAGCAGGTCGCCATGGATCTTCAGTCGCCCCTTCAGCGCACCGATCAGCGCGGCGGATTCGGCACGGATCGGGATCAGCTTCGCCACCGGCTTGCCATGCTTGGTGATGACAATACCCTCGTCCCCCACTTCATCGAGGATGGCCAGGCACTGTTCCTTGAATCGGGCTGCGGCAATCTGCTTCATGGTCGGAATACACATCTAGTCATACTTTATGTCCACTTCGCATCCAATGACCGTCGCGAATCCCGCCGCGCCTCGTGCCGGCCGACTCATGCCGTCAGTCGACGATGACGCCGGCGCCACCCTCGATCGGCTCGCGACGCTCGACGCGCCCGATCTCGACATAGCCCGCGGCGCTCAGCAGGGCAACTGCCGACGGCGATACCGAGGCCAGTAGTCCGCCGGAGGTCTGCGGATCTTCGAGCACGACGCGCACAGCCGGTGACACGGACGCGGCAAAACTGATTGAAGCGCGCAGGCTGCCGGCAGCGGCCGTGTCGCCGTCCGCACGCCGATGCGCACCGGTACGAATGCCGGCGACCGCCGCCTCCAGTGCGCCGGCCAGCAACGGCACACGCGACGCATGAATCCGCAGCGTGGCATCCGACTGCTGTGCCATTTCCGCGGCGTGGCCCAGCAGGCCATAGCCGCTGATATCGGTCACGGCATGCGGAGCGTCAGCGGATCGGCGCAACGCCTGCGCGGCCTCGCGGTTGGTCGCGCGCATCGATGCGACCGCGATCGCGAGTCCGGGCTCGCGCTGCCAGGAGATCAGCAGGCCCGTGCCCAGTGGCTTCGACAGCATCAGCACATCGCCCTCGCGTGCGCCCGCCTTGCGCCAGATCTGCGCCGGATGCACGAAGCCCAGCACACACAGTCCGAACACAGGCTCGGCGCAACGCACCGAGTGCCCGCCGATGACACTTCCACCGCAGGCAGTCACGACCTCTATCGCCGCGCTGGAGACATCGGCGATCACCTGGTGTGGCACCTGCGCCGGAAACCCGGCCAGCGCGAGCGCGAAGGCCACGCTACCGCCCATCGCGTACACATCGCTGACGGCATTGGCGGCGGCGATCGCGCCGTAATCCCGCGGGTCGTCGAGCAGCGGCGGAAAGAAGTCCACGGTCGCGATGAGCGCGCGTTCCGCATCCAGCGCGTATACAGCGGCATCGTCGAACGGCGCGAGCCCGACGAGCACGCCCGCCGCAGGCGACGCACCGGCCGCGAGGCCTGCCAGCATCGAGACCAGCTCCTCCGGCGCCTTGGCTGCGCAGCCGCCGCAGCCGGCGAGCGCGCGCAGGCCGGTAAATACGGCGGCGTCAACCGGCGCGGGCGGATGCGCCATTGATCAGCCGCCCTTCGCGGCCGGCGCGGACTTCGATGTATCGAATCGCAGACCCAGCGTCTCCGCAATGGTCGTGCGCTGCACCTCATCCGTACCGCCCGGGATACGCAGATTGCGCGCGATCTGGAACAGCTTGTTGACCGGATTGTTGCGCATGACGCCATAGCCGCCATGCACCTGCAGCGCGCGATCGGCCACGCGATAGAAGGATTCGTCATTGCTGACCTTCAGCGCACAGATACGGCGGATCTCGTCCTTCGGCCGAGGCAGCGCATACCACGGGCCCGGATCGTCGATGCTGCGGGCAACCTCGAGCGACAGCGAGCGCGTCTGCAGCCAGTCGACGTACATGTCGGAGATCATCCACTGGATCCCCTGGTTCGCGCCAAGCGGCCGATCGCCGACCACGCGCGACTGCACGCGCTCGAGGCTGCGGTCGATCAGGTAGCGCGACCAGCCGGAGCACATGCCGGCGCGGCGCATGCGCGTGTAGTTGAACGACATCACCGCGATGTCGAAGCCCTGGCCGGGCTCGCCGATGACGGCGCTTTGCGGCAGCACGATGTCATCGAAGAACAGCTCTCCGGTGTAGCCGTCGCCGAACATCGTCTGATACACCTTGCCGGTGCGATAGCCCTTGCCGAGGAATTCACGCGTATCGAACATGAAGTAGGTGAACGAACGTCGACCGGCTCCCGGCTCAGTGATTGCGAGCACCTGGGCGACGTCTGCATCAAACGCATTGGTGATGTAAGCCTTCGCGCCGGACAGCACCCAGTCGCTGCCGCGCTGCTTCGCGTGCGTCTTCATGTCGAACAGGTTCGAGCCAGCGCTGGCTTCGGTCACGGCGTGCAGGCTGGTCTTCTCGCCGCGCACCAGCGGCTCCACGTACTGCTCGCGCTGGTGATCGTGGCAGTACAGCAGGCGCGGCGTCGCGCCTTCGGACCACGAGAGCAGCGCGGGATTCAGTCCGCAGCCGTAACCGTACACCTTCTCCTCGACATAGATCATGTCGGTGCGACCGAGGCCGCCGCCGCCGAGCTTAGTCGGCAGATGTGCGCTGTAGACTCCCGCCTTGCCCGCTGCGCGCATGATCTCGCGTCGAGCCGCGATGATTTCCGGATGCAGCTTCCCGTCGGTGTCGAGGTATAGCGCTTCGTCCGCAAGGCGCGCCGCAAGCTGCTTCTCACGCGGCGCAACTTCGTCACGATGCAGCGCACTGACGAGCTCCAGTATGCCGGCGAGATGCGCAGGCGGACGCAGTTCCTTCTCGAGCGGCGAGGTCCATTCTTGTGTCATCGGCAATCTCCCGGGGCGTGTCGGTGGGCAGTCACTGGCTGTGCAGTCAATCGATGGGCATGAAGTCGGGCGATGCCGGCAGCGCGAGCGTCTGGCGCGCGCCAGGGCGATGGCCGAGGAAAAATGGCCGGTTTGCGAGCCCGGCGAGATACGGCAGTACTTCGTCCGCGCGCAGCCGTCCCACCTCACCCGCAAGCGAGTGCCGCTCGCCGAACTGCGTGACGGCGTCGGGCCTCAACCCGGGTGCAGCCACGATGAACGGCGTTGGATCGCCACTGTGCAGCAACGACCCGGTCGATGGCGACGCGTGATCACCAGTCACCGCAACCACAGCGCGCGCAGCGAGTTCCTGCAGCGATGCGAGGCCGACATCGGTGGCCTCGATGACATCGCGCTTGTGGGCCGGCCGCTTGGTGTGTGCGGCCTCGTCGGTGGCCTTGACGTGCACGTGCACGAAATCATGCGATTCGAGCAGCAATGCGGCCGCCTCGAGCCGGCGTTGCATGTCTGCGGCGGGACTGGCCGCGTCGTAGGGAAGATCGTACAGCGACATCCCGAGCACTCGCGCGAGTCCGCGATACAGCGCCGTGTCCGTGACGGCTGCGCCGCGCAGCCCGGTCGCCTGATGAAAATCCGGCATCGCCGGATCGAGCCAGCTCGCCCACTTCGTAACGGCCACGTCGAGTGGCGGCAGATCGCCGCGACGCCTTTGCTCGTTGACGGGATGCGCGCGCAGAATGCGGCGACTGTCCAGCAGCCACTGTTCTAGCGTCAGGGCAAACTGCAAAGCGGCGACGGGATCCGCCGACTCTGCCAGCGGCTGGGGCCGCATCCACGGATGTATATGATCGAACAGCGCGTCGGTGTCGCTGACATCCCGCGTGCTTGCGCCATGCGCAATCAGCACGGCTTCGCCGGTGCGCAGTGGCAGCATCTCGAAACGGACACCGTTGAAACTGCGGCCAGCCAGCGCTGCAAACAGTGCCGCCGCGGGCTCCGCATCCTCTCGCGGCCGTGCGCGTGCGCCGAGGTACAGCCAGCCGTCGCGCTTCGCGGACGCGCGCAGAGCGAGATGGAACATCGGCTCGCCGACAGGCGGCTCCAGGCCGACTCCGAGCGCTTCAATGGCGGCACGCCCCGGAAACGGTAGCGTGCTGCAGCCGAACAATGACCAGTGTGCGTGCTCGCTGGACGTAGCCCGTCCCGGCCCGAAAGGCACGTGAATCCCGCTGACGCCGCGCTGCGCGAGCGCATCGAGGTTCGGTGTGGCAGCAGCCTCGCATGGCGTGCGGTCGCCCAGCTCTGCGCAGGCGCGGTCGCCCAGCCCATCGAGAATCAACAGCAGGATCGGCAGGCGATCGTCGGTCACGGCGTACTCCGCGCCCATTCAGCCAGCAACTCACGTGGGCCCGGCGGTACCCAGTGCTGCCAGGGCTCTTCGTTCCGCATCGCGCAGCGAATGTTGCTCGCGGAGAGGCGAGTTGCCGGGTCTCCCTCCAGCACTTTGGGCGGATAGCCGGCTGCCGCAAAGCAGCGCACCTTCTCGCGCTCCCAGTCAGAGAACACGCGCACGAGCTGCGGCGTGCCGCGCGGCAGCAGTTCAGGCCAGCGCGCGGGTTCATCGAGCGGGAACGGCACGATGGTGTATCGACTCGGCTCGACGCCCTCGCTGCGCAACGCTGCATCGATCAATGTGCGGCGCTCCACGTATGTCCAGGGATTGGCAGAAGCGAGATGACGATGGGCACTGGCCGGATGAGCCGTGCGCACGCCGGGCTCGGGGTTGGTGATGCCGATGAACACCTGGCGCGCGATCTCGAACGCATGACGCAGCAATGCGAGGTGATCAAGATGGATCGGCTGGAAGCGGCCGGTCACAGCGATGTGGTCGAGGGTCCGATTCGCATCGACTGGAGATCCGTGCAACATGATTGGCATGAGCCGGCGCCCAGCTTGCGTCAGCCGCGCGCCAGAGCAGCGCAGAGCGGAGTCAGATCCGCAGCACGATCAATTCCAAGCACCGCATCGCGCAACTGCACAGCCTGCGACGCCGGCACGGCCAGTTCGGCGTTGGCGAAGAACTTCTGCTCGATTTCGGCAACGGTCAGCGGGCGAGCCGCGGCGCCGCGATTGACCTGCTCGCGCCGCACGAGCCGGCGACCATCGCGCAGCAGGATCTCCACGTAGCCGGAGAAGTACTTGGGGAAGGCCGTCGCCGCGTCGTGTTCGCAGCGGATACGGTCGCACAGGGCCAGAATCTGTGGATCGCGGCGACTGTCGTCATCGAGTTCGGCGAGTCCGAAGCGACCCCGCACCAGGCAGGCCGCGATGAAATACGGCAGGCTGAACTTGGCGTCATAGTCGCTCTGCGGGCGGCGCTTCGCGGCGGCAGGCTCACAGACCACCGGCATCTGGTTCTCGTGAATGCGCGCCGTCACCGAGACGATCTCGCTGCTGTCGAAGCCATGTTCGGCGCGCAGCGCGAGCACCGCATCGCCGCAGGCATGATTGAAGTGACAGACGGGATACGGCTTGATCGCGACATTGCGCATCTCCCAGCTGTCGCCAAGCCCCGCAAGAACGGCTTCCGTGCCATCCGGCGCGTGACTGCCGAGGTAGGTGTTGAACAGCCCGAATCGTCCTTCGTAGGCTCGCCGAGGGCTCTCGAAGCCATGCGCGGCGAGCGTCGCGGCGGTGATGCCGCAGGCCGCCGCCCAGCCAGGATGGAAGCGCTTGGTCCACGCCCCTTCTTCGAGAAACTCCATGCTCCCCGACGCCATGCTGAGCACGAGTCCCTGGGCGTGCGCCAGGACGGACGCATCTGCGCGCTGCAAATAACCCGCCGCAATCGCGGCACCGAAAGCACCGACGACACCCGTGGGATGGAAGCCGACTTTCTGCCACCAGCCGCCGGCATGCTGGCCGAGGCGCCCATCCACTTCGACCGCCAGCAGATAGGCCGCCAGCGCGCGGGCACCACTGGCCCGATTGCGCAGGCCTTCTGCCAGCATCACCGGCACGGCGCTGGCGGAAGCGTGAACGACGCTGGCGGGATGGGTATCGTCGTAGTCGAGTCCGTGGATCAGGATTCCATTCAGCAGCGCGGCATCGCGTGTGCCGTACCGCCGGTCTGTGCCGATGACGCCGTGGTCACCGGCGCCGGCCAGAGCCGCCACACCGGCGAGACTACGGTGGGCGAACGCGAAAGTGGTGGAGGCGAGCCCGATACCGAGAGCATCGAGAATGCAGAGCTTGGCCGCTTCGACCACATCCGCCGGCGCAGCATCCAGTTCGAATGCTGCGGCATGCGCTGCGAGCCGTTGCGACAGTGAAAGGGCGTCGTGGCCGGCGGGCTGCAGGACTGCGTTCATCGGACTGCCTCGAACCCATGACGGGTCCCAGCCAGTATAGCCTCAAATGTCCGGACATTTGAACATCCGCCGCGGCGCTACTTCCCGGCGCTGCGCCGCAGTTCCGTGTAAGCGCGCGCAACCCACTGATCCGGCTTCCAGAACGTTCCGGCCCAGGCTGCATCGAACTCCGCCGTCGGCTTCGAGGCAAGCACCGACTCCATGGATTTGCCGGCGCGGATCTGCTTGACG
>Ga0163155_10002405_pt1 | contig 20952 bp, 19 predicted proteins | sample OliLakLV19SP4G1_FD_148611 | JGI IMG/M metagenome (GOLD analysis project Ga0163155, IMG submission 148611) | Freshwater microbial mat bacterial communities from Lake Vanda, McMurdo Dry Valleys, Antarctica - Oligotrophic Lake LV.19.SP4.G1 | ecosystem: Environmental > Aquatic > Freshwater > Lake >... | reverse complement strand
CGCTGTGAAGTCTGGATTGAGCTGCATCGGGATGGTATTATTGACGGTAAAATTCGATGGCTTCTAAGCGTTGAATGGGCGTTTGTTGAAGTCAATAGACATAACCTTTTGGTTTCTCATTTAATTTATAAATCGCAAAGACCGTTTTATTCATGCGCTTTTCCATAGCTGAAAGATACGGGTTTTTTGAAAAAGTGGCAAATTTTATAAAATTTAGGCATAAAAAAAGGTGCTTAGACCGCACTAAATTACTTTTACATTTTACATTTATCGTTTTACATTTTGACTTTCCTTAGCTTTGCCCAAATTTTGAAATTCATGCGGCTTTTATCTCTTTTATTCTTCCTTTTTATTTTGAATTCGCTCTCGGCGCAGCAGACTTTGTTGCAATCGGGTCCGATGGTGGGTTATTCAGAAATGCGCGAAGCATTGCTTTGGGTTCAAACCAAAACTTCGGCGAAAGTACAATTTGCCTACTGGGAACAGGGCAATCCAAGTGAAATTCATCTAACCGATGCCAAAATCACCAGTAAAAACAATGCCTTCACCGCCAAACTCATCGCTGACCAAGTGCAGCCTGGCAAGCGATATGAGTATGAAGTACGCATCAATGATGAGCCATTGAAATTCCCTTATCCAACTACGTTTCAAACCCAATCGCTGTGGCAGTGGCGCACGGACGCGCCCGATTTTACGATGGCACTGGGTAGCTGTACGTATGTGAATGAAACGCCCTACGACCGTCCCGGCACACCGTACGGCGGTGAGTGTCAAATCTTTAACGCGATTCATCAGCAGCGACCCGATGCAATGCTTTGGTTGGGCGACAACACTTACCTGCGCGAGGTGGATTGGTTCACACGCACGGGCATTCTCGCACGTTATACACACACGCGCTCGCTGCCGGAAATGCAGCCATTGCTGGCCTCTGCGCACAATTTTGCCATTTGGGACGACCACGATTTTGGTCCTGATAATTCGGATGCGAGTTTCGTGCAAAAGGAATTGACGTTAGAAGCCTTTCAACTATTTTGGGGCAATCTGACGTATGGAATCAATGGCAAACCCAGCGTTACCAGTGCTTTTCAATACAGTGATATTGATTTTTTTCTGTTGGACAATCGCTCTTTTCGTAATCCTGACCTGCGGCTCACGGGCGAGCGAAGTTTGTTGGGCAAAGAACAACTGGAATGGCTCGTGGATGGTTTAGTCAATAGCAAAGCGCCGTTTAAAATGGTAGTCGTTGGCAATCAAGTGTTAAATAATTCTAAAACGGTGAAGGAAAGTTATTACAAATTATACACGGAAGAACGCACTTATTTACTCAAACGCTTGGAAGAAGAGAATATCAAGAATGTAATCTTTTTAACGGGCGACCGCCATTTTACAGAATTGTCACAATATAAAAATGCGAAAGGAAATATGATTTACGATTGGACGGTGTCGCCGTTGACATCGGGCGTTTTGAAACAAGTGGAAATGGATAATACTTTGCGCGTGGAAGGGACATTATTGCAAGAACGTAATTTTGGAATATTAGAATTTAAAGGACCAAAAACCGCGCGAACGCTGACGATGCGGGTGTTGGATGTAAATGGAAAGGAAAAGTGGAATCGAAATATTGTATCAAAACCATAGGTTTTTTTAAACCACAGAGTTTACATAGTCTCACAGAGAAAAAATCACTCTGTGCAACTTTGTGTCCTCTGTGGTTAAAAAGTGTAATACGGACTGTAAAAAGCAAAAAAATGTTTCTATGTATTTAAAAAAAATCCTACAAATTCTGCCTCTCTTAGTAATACTAGCTTGTAATAATACCAAAAAACCGACGGATACAAAAACAATCCCCATGCCCGCACCAACCGAGAAAACTAAAGTGCAACTTCTTGTTGACCAAGCCATTGTAAAGCACGGCGGCAAATTATACGAGAATGCGATTGTAAAATTTACCTTTCGCGACCGACAATACAAAGCCACGCGACGCGGCGCTTCTTTTGAATACGAGCGTTCATGGGCGGATTCCACCGGACAACAAATGCGAGATATACTCAACAACGGCGGTTTGTACCGCGAAATCAATGGCAAACGCGTGGAGCTCAGCGCGGAAGACCAAGCGAAGTACACCAGTTCTGTAAACTCTGTGATTTATTTTGCGCTGTTACCTTCTTCTTTGAATGATGCAGCCGTTATTAAAGAATATCTCGGCGAAGTAAATATCAAATCGAAACCGTATCATAAAATCAAAGTCACATTTCAGCAAGACGGCGGTGGCGAAGATTTTGACGATGAATACGTTTATTGGCTGCACCGCGATAGCCTCACGATGGATTATTTAGCCTATAATTTTCAAGAAGATGGTGGCGGCGCGCGATTCCGCGAGGCTTATAATATTCGATATGAAAATGGCATTCGCTTTGCGGATTATATCAATTACCAGCCAAAAGATACGGCGAATCTGAAAGTGGAAACCTTCGATGGGGCTTTTGAATCCGGCGGTTTGAAAGAATTATCGAAGATTGAAACGGAGAATGTAGAAGTTATTATTTTAAAGGAGTGAATGAAATTGTGTTAATGTGTTTGTGTGTTCATGTGTTCACGCGGCGCTTACACGAACACATGAACACATGAAAACTCGAACACAAAAAATATTAATCATCCGCTTCTCCTCCATCGGCGACATCGTACTCACTACGCCCGTCATTCGCCGCTTGCGACTTCAACTCGGCGCGGAGGTGCATTTTTTGACCAAACAATCTTTCCAACCAGTGCTTGTCGCTAATCCATATTTACATAAAATTTACACCATTCAAAAAAAAGTAAATGAAGTGCTACCCGCTTTAAAAAAGGAAAAATATGATGTGATTATTGATTTGCATAATAATTTGCGGAGCTGGCAAGTAAAATTAAACTTGGGAGTAAAGAATTATACGTTCGATAAGCTCAATTTTGAAAAATGGCTGATGGTTAATTTCAAAATAAATCGCTTACCAAATATTCATATCGTAGATCGTTATTTAGCAACGGTAAAATCTTTAGGCATAATAAATGACGGAAAAGGCTTAGACTACTTCATTCCCGAAAATGACGAATTAATAATGAATAATGAAACGCTTAGGTCGCTTTCCATCACCCCATCACCCCATCACCCTATCACCCTATCACCCTTTATCACATTTGTCATCGGCGCAGCCCACGCCACCAAGCGCCTTCCCACTGAAAAAATCATTTCTATTTGTAATAAAATCCAAGTGCCTATTATATTACTTGGCGGACCAGAAGATGCGGAGCGCGGGGAAGTTATTGCAAAAGCAGCCGGAAATCATGTAATAAACGCCTGTGGCAAATTAACATTGAATCAATCCGCTTCGGTTGTGCAGCAGGCGTGGAAAGTTATTACCCATGATACGGGAATGATGCACATTGCAGCCGCATTTAATAAAGATATGATATCGGTGTGGGGTAATACGATACCAGAGTTTGGGATGTATCCGTATTACTCAGCAGGCGAAAATCGAAATATTACGCTGGAAGTGAAGGGGTTAGCGTGCCGTCCGTGTTCCAAAATTGGGTATGAAAAGTGTCCACAGGGGCATTTTAAGTGTATGAAAGATATTGGTGAGAATGAGTTTGGAGGTTTCACTTCTACTTTAGATGATTAATGTTTTCATGCATATATTAAGGCATTTACTTTTTCTGTTGCCGGTTCTAATCCAAAGATAGTTAAATAATCCAATTTTATTAACACATTTAAAAAGAACGCAATTGGCAATTCAAAACCTTTCACGTTCATTAAGCCGATTTTTGCTACTGTTTCTGCTATTTCCGTAAAATATTCATCTTGATAATCGCTTTCAATCATCGCATCTTCTGCCCATACCGCCAAATCATTTGCTGCAATACGACGATTTAAGTATTCTAATATTTTTCCTGCTAAAAGTTCTTTCGTGATTTTCATAAATTATATAAAATTATACATTAACGCTGCTATAAAAATAATAAATAATAGCATTAAAATGATGTGCCCTTTGTCAACTGGAAACTTCTCATGAATCTCCCGTAAATTTCCAATATTATCGAAAATTTTTTTGAATAAATGAAATCGTTTGTTCGTCACCATCCACTATTTTTTCGTATCGCGCTTTCTTTCCACTTGTATCGCCTGCGTCAATTTCCTTCCAATACAAGCGTTTACCGTCTTCAAGTTCCGACCAGTTTGGATATTCTTTTTCGTTTTGCTGTCATTTTTTATCTGACATATTTACAACCTTAATTACAATTTCTATGCAGTTCTTTGTATTGTCATAATCAAAAAATTGATTCAAAAATACTATAGAATAAAACAAAAAAAGTACGAAAAAATTCATTTTCTACCCAAAATACCCCACGCCCCGCGCCATCAGCGTCGCCAGTAATGGAACGAGTAGTAACAAGACCAATTGAATACGAATCAACATTTTGATACGTTTTGGAATATCTACCAATTCCTCCGGGTTGCTACCTTTGCGATTTTTGATAAAGAAAATGGTTGGATAAACGGATAACGCTGCCATGATGACCACCAGTGTAACTTTGGTATGAAAAACAAAATTTTTAGTGTAAACCTCAGCGGGTTTGCCCACACCTCCGAACCACAAGGTCAATCCTGCTCCAATTGCCAATAATGCGCCGATGCCATAAATCGCATCAATAATAGACATCCGTTGGATTTCGGCACGCGTCATTTGTTTTTTTAATAGCAAATGCTCTACCGTAAGCAAACCACCAATGGCAAAAATGCCAATAAAATGAGCGTAACGAGTAAGGCTTTCAGCAATCATAATTAAAGTACGATTTACGAGGTACGAAATACGATTTTTTAACAGCTCGAAAATAAAAAATCTTTTCCTTCCAAAACAAATTTTTACAAATTCCGTATCATCAATCACCGATCACCCTTTTGTCGGCTATCCGAGTATTTTTGGCTTGTGCAAACCCACTTTAACAACTAACTTGTCGCGGTTTATGCGAATGTTGCAGGAAAACCTTTATCTTTCGCACCATCCCCCAAATCAGGCTATCGGTGAGCTTTGGTCATTCTTGGAAAACAATTTTTTTTAAAAAACCAACAGCATGAAATTGAAATTTTTACTTCTAACATTCACAATTTTTATTACACTTGGTACCCTAACGGCACAAGACATTCATTACACCTTGTACAATATGTCGCCGCTCACGCTCAATCCGGCACTCACGGGCGCGTATGAAGGTACGGCACGCGCAGGAGGCATTTATCGAGACCAGTGGAGGGGTTTGCTTGGCAAAAGTCTTTATGCGACTCCTTCTTTTTATGTGGACGCGCCGATTATCAGAGGTTTTCGAAAAAAAGACTGGGTGGGCGTAGGTTTTGTCACTTATAACGATTTGGCGGGGTCTGCTAGGTTGCTAAACACCAATCAATCGCTGTCCGCTTCTTACCATTTTGCATTGAATAACGAAGGCAGTACCATGCTTACGCTTGGTTTGCAAGGCGGCTCTACAAAACGTAAGTTATTAAATAATGATTTTATATTTGGAGACTCCTTACAAGCAGGATTAAATGGACAAACAACTGCGAGCAAGGACGGCAATATATCTTTAGAAACCGACCCTAAAAGCGTACTCGATTTTGGTGCCGGACTCATGCTGCGTACCGAGATGGATGCCGTTTCTACACTTGAAGTAGGGCTTTCTTTTCAACATATCAATCAGCCAAAATACGGTTTTGGAATCAAGCAGGGGCAAGGAGGGGTAGACACAACAAATGCTAAAGAGTCGGATGCCAAACGCCCCATGCGAACGACCTTACACAGCAAATACCAAAGAAACCTGACCGAGCAATTTAGCATCGCACCGACCTTTTTATTCCAAGCGGCTGGCGGCGCTACCGAAATCGTATTGCAAGGGTGGGGCGGCTACCAACTCAACGAAGATTATAAATTAAATGGCGGCTTGGGCTATCGCTTTGGAGACGCCGCGCAGCTATTGTTTGGACTGGATTTTAAAGAAAGCTTTCGACTTGCCGCCAGTTATGACATCACTTTGTCTGCTTTGAATGAGTCGAGTTATTCCGGCGGTAGTTTTGAAGTAGCAGCTTGGTACATCTTCAAAATTTATAAAAAACCGAATGTGAAACCGGCGCTGCTGTGTCCGCAGTTTTGAAAAAGGGTGAAAGGGTTGATGGGTTTATAGGGTGATAAAAATAACACTTTTTTGCGTTTTTAACAAAATTTTAAAAAATCAATAAATAGTTTAGACGTTAGAATCCCAGCTATTAGATACTAAACTTTAGACAAGCACAAAACAATCTAAAATCTATCGTCTAAGGTCTAACGTCTCCAAATAGAAGACTATGAAAAAAATTAGCACACTCCTTATATTTTTGGGATGCAGCATGAGCGTGGTGCTGGCGCAGCCCATTCGCAAGGCGGCGTACGACGTGCTCCTACAGGTAGCCGACGAGCAGTATCAGCGCAAAGATTATTACAACGCCATCCAAAAATACGAGGAAGCATTTGAAGATAAGGAAGACCGCACGTTGCTGCCCCGATTAGCGGATTTGTATTATCTCGCGCGCGACTACACGAAAGCCGAGCGTACGTACACGCGGGTTTTGCGCAATGATAAAACCAATGAATTTGGCGAGAAGCGCTTTTTCTATGGCAGAGCATTGAAAATGAATGGCAAGTATGAAGAGTCGGTCAAGGAATTTCAACAGTTTATTGGCTTGACCAAAAATGATTCTTTAAAAACGCTGGCACAAATTGAAGTGGCAGGTGCAGAAATGGCAATGAACACGCCGCCGCCGACCAAAGGTGTGGCAATGGAGAATGCCGGTAAGGATTTGAATACCACTTTTTCCGAGTATTCGCCTGCGTTTTCGCGGAGTGGGGATTTGTATTTTGCGAGTTTTGATACGAAGGATGTAATAATAATGGAAGATTCTTCCAAAGATGAATATTTCGCTAAAATTTATAAAGCTTCTAAAAAGAAAGATAAAGGTTATGAAAAGCCGACGGTGTTGGATACAAAAGTCAACCGCCCGGATTATCACAATGTAAATATTAACTTTTCGCCAGATGGCAATCGGATGTTTTTTACGCGGGCGCGTTTGGAAGGTAATGTTATAAATGAAGGTGCAATTTATTACAGTGTAGGTGGCGACGGTGCTTGGGGTGCTGCGAATGAAGTGAAAAGTGTAAATGGCGATTATATTGCAAAAGACCCGGCGGTTGGTGAGTTATTTGGTAAAGAAGTCTTGTTTTTCGCTGCGAATATGCCTGGTGGGAAAGGTGGATTTGACTTGTATTATGCGCCAATTGTAAGCGAAGGTACGTATGGAATTCCAGTGAGTCTGGGTGCAGTCATCAATACGATTGGTGACGAAGAAACGCCGTTTTATTCTAATGGCACTCTATATTTTGCTACGAATGGGCATCCAGGTTTCGGTGGACTTGACTTGTTTTTTACACTTTGGAATGGCACAGAATGGAGCGCTCCTGCAAATATGGGAAATGCTTATAATACGAGTTTGGACGACCATTCCTTGGCATTGGATGTGGAAGGTTATAAAGGTGTACTCACTTCCAACCGCGAAGGTGGTCGCTCGGTCATGAGCAAAACTTGTTGTGATGATATGTATACGTTTACGATTCCGAGAATGCTTTTGGATATTCGAGTGACTACGTTTGACGATGCTCGAAAGGGACTTCCCGGCGTGACGGTGCAGATCATGGAAATGAAAAATAATAAAGTTGGAAAGACTAATTCTCAAACAAATGCCAAAGGAAATATTTTTGGGTTTGAGTTAGATTTTGAAAATTTTTATCAAATTATCGGTACGAAAGATGGCTACTTTCCAGATACAGTCACCGTTACCACAACGGGCGTTAAAGAATCCAAAACTTATAATGAAAAATTATATTTGAAAGGAATGCCCAAGCCACCGGCAGAGCCAGAGTACGATACGATTGCCATCGAACAAGCCATTGTATTGGAAAATATTCTGTATGATTTGAATGAAGACCGTATCAAGACCGAAGCGGAGCCGGATTTGGAAGTCGTGTACGAATTGATGACGGAATATCCTGATATGGTCGTGGAATTGAGTTCGCATACCGATAATCGTGCAAGTGATGCGTACAACAACGATTTATCGCAACGGCGGGCAGAATCGGCGCGGCGCTGGCTCGTGCGCAAAGGCATTACGCGGGAACGGATTGAGGTGAAAGGCTACGGTGAAACCGCTCCAAAAGCCGTGACTGCTAAACAAGCAACTTTGAATCCATTCCTGAAAGAAGGCGATAAATTAACACCAGAATATATTGAAGCACTCGCAAGTGAGGCAGAAAAAGAAGCGGCACACGCTATCAACCGCCGCACAGAGTTTAAAATTCTAAAAGGACCGACCAGCATCGTTATCAAAAGTACGCGTTTGCGAAAGCAGACTACGACCAAACCTGCACCAAATAAAAATGCACTCATTAAAGCAGATTCCTTGAAAATCAGCGAGTTATCTTCTTTGCATGGCAAAAAAGACCTGAAAGGAATGCCCATCATGGATTTCAAAGAACGGACGACAGATTTAGGAAAAGTGAAAAAAGGCGAAAAGCGTTCGTACACCTATGAATTCACGAACAAGGGCGATGTGCCATTGAAAATTGAGTTGGTTTCTGCTTGCGAATGTACGACGACCGAATGGACGCGCGGCGACATCAAGCCCGGCGAGAAAGGCAAAATTGACATTATTTTTGATAGTGAATCAAAAGATGCCGCCGAAACCATCGAGTTGGAAATATTCTTGGAGCAAAAAGAAAAAGATACGGGCTACCCGATTATCGAGCGATTGCAGTATAAATTTGATATTGTAAAGTAATTATTCACCATTAAGCTCACTTAGCTTTTTTTTAACCACAAAGTTCACAAAGTTTGCACAAAGAACACAAAGTAAAATGCTTAGTGTTCTTAGTGAAAAATCTTAGTGACCTTTGTGGTTAAAATCTTAGCTGTGAGAAAAACTTGGTGTTCTTAGTGTTGAAAAAATTCCAATCAATGTTATACCGGCTTTGGCAAAAAAAGCGCGTTAAAGTCGGACTCATTCTATTGATTCTCTTCCTTTTCTATTTGTTTTCTCTGCCCAATCCTTTATTCAAAGACCCAACGTGCATGGTGCTCGAAGACCGACACGGCGACCTACTCGGTGCGCGCATCGCTGCCGACGGACAATGGCGTTTCCCGCAACAAGATACGATTCCCGAAAAATTTGCGAAAGCACTCATCGAATTTGAAGACCGCCGTTTTTATTATCATCCCGGATTCGACCCGACCGCATTGGCACGAGCGTTCGCTCAAAATCTTCGCAATAGTCGAATTGTGAGTGGCGGGAGTACGATTACGATGCAAGTCATTCGCTTGGCGCGAAAAGATAAACCACGTAATTTGTATCAAAAACTCGTCGAAATTATTTTGGCAACGCGATTAGAATTGACCCGCAGCAAACGAGCAATTTTAGCATTGTACGCTTCTCACGCGCCTTTCGGTGGAAATGTAGTTGGTTTGGATGCTGCGTCTTGGCGCTATTTTGGAAAGCAACCGAAATTATTGTCATGGGCAGAAGCGGCGACGTTGGCGGTTTTGCCGAATAGTCCGGCACTCATTCATCCGGGTAGGAATCGGGCGGCATTGCTGGAAAAGCGCAATCGGCTGTTGGATAAGTTATTAGAAAAAAAAGTGATTGATACGCTGACTTCGCAGTTGGCAAAAGAAGAACCCTTGCCAGATGAGCCACATCCCTTGCCGAGATTAGCGCCGCATTTATTGGATAGAGCTTTTTTAGAATATGTGCAAACCGGAAAATTTGAGCGGTCGCGTCTGCGCACTACGGTGGATTTATCCTTGCAAAATCAAGTGGCAAATATTTTACAACGGCATCAGCAATTATTGAGTTATAACGAAATTCGCAACATCGCCGCCATCGTGCTGGACGTGGAAACGGGCGAGGTGCTGGCGTACGCGGGCAATGTGTTGGGCGCAGGCGAAGCGCATAACGAGCAGGTGGACGTGATAAAAGCGCCGCGCAGTACGGGCAGTATTTTGAAACCGCTTTTGTTTGCAATGGCTTTGCAAGAAGGCGAGATTCTACCAAACAGTTTATTATCAGATGTCCCAACGCAGTTGAGCGGCTATCGCCCTGAGAATTTTCATCACAAATTTGATGGCGTGATTTCGGCGCGGAAAGCACTGATTCGCTCGCTGAATGTGCCATTTATAAATTTATTACAACAGTATGGTCTGGAAAAATTCCATTTTCAACTCCAACAATTAGGATTTAAAACCATCAATAAACCAGCGTCGCATTACGGTTTGCCGCTTATTTTAGGCGGTGCGGAGAGTACGTTGTGGGACATCACGAGTGCTTATGCAGGCATGGCGCGGACGCTGAATCATTTTTATAAACACAAAGACCAATACAATCCGAATGATTTTCATCCACCGACTTATTTATATTCGACAAATTCTGATATTAAAATAAATTGGCAACCAAATGCGCCTCGATTGAGCGCTTCCGCTATTTGGTTCACCTTGAATGCGATGCAAGCGCTCGAACGACCCGATGCGGAAGGCAATTGGCAACAGTTTGAATCCAGTCGGCGCATTGCTTGGAAAACCGGCACCAGTGTTGGCTTTCGGGATGCGTGGGCAGTAGGTGTGGATGGTCGGTATGCGGTCGGAATTTGGGCAGGAAACGCAGACGGCGAGGGGCGACCCGGCTTGTTAGGCGTGATGACAGCGGCTCCGGCGTTGTTTGATATTTTTAATCGCTTGCCGCAAGGTGCGTGGTTTGAAGCACCGTATTCTGAAATGACAAAGGTTCCAGTTTGCAAACAAAGTGGTTATCGCGCCACCGAGCTTTGTGCGGCAGATACGGTTTGGATTCCAAAAAGTGGGTTGAACGTGCAGGCTTGTCCTTATCATCAGTTGGTGCATTTGGATAAAAGTCGGCGTTGGCAAGTGAGTGCGGATTGTGAATCGGTGGAAAATATCGTAAATGTGCCTTGGTTTATTTTGCCGCCAGTGGAGGAGCATTATTACAAAGCGAAAAACTCGATGTATCGTCCGTTGCCGCCGATGCGACCCGATTGTGAAAGTGCTTCCGAAAGTAGAGCGGTCATGCAATTGATTTATCCAAAGCAGCCGACGCAGATTTATGTGCCAGTGGATTTGAATGGAAAATTATCGAGAACGGTTTTCACGGTGGCGCACCGAAGCGCTGAAACCGTTATTTATTGGCATATTGATGGCGAGTATTTGGGCAGTACGCAGACGTTTCATACGATGGAGTTGAACCCGTCGGAGGGGAAGCACAAGCTCACTTTGGTGGATGAAAAGGGCAATCGGTTGGAGCAAGGGTTTGAGATTATAAAGAAGTGATGAGGGGCACTGGATACAATATAGCGCCAGCGTGTATCTTTTGCTGTCAGTTTTGTGAAAGACAAACAAACTCGCCATGATATTTTGCAAGCGCTGCGCCAGCCTGGTAAATTGGTACAAGGTATTATTCAAGAACAAGTAAGGCTCATTACCTTAGACCCCAGTAAAGGGGTGGAAGTGATGACACATGATGTGTCTTACGCTGGAGTTAATGTTGTCATAGCTGTCCTTTCAGCAGGTGGTTTATTAAAACAAATTATAGATGGGCTATCACCGGATGGTAAAGATGCCGCTGAAGAAATCAGAAACACTTACCCGATCCCTCGAAAATCAGTCCTGACTTTGAGGGTAAGTTTGCTAATATGCCTCCTAATTTGCAAGATGAATTCATTGTCTTCATGGGGAAATTTAGCAAAGAGCAGCTCGAAAAAATTACTCAAAACCCCGTACTAGTAGATGTGTGGGCGCAATTTAAAGGCGACTTCACACCGGATGAACTGGCAAATATCTTCAAAAAACTGCCGGAGGATGGGGATTTTTATAAGAAGTTTGAGGAAACGTTTAAAAATGGAGACAATCTCAATGACAGTGCAAGGGATTTTTTGAGGGATATTCGGGATGGTGGGGATGATTTGTTGAAGGTATTTACTGATGACCCAAATAAAATTAGTGACTGGAACATTTTGAAAGATAAGCCTTATAGGAATATCCCTAAATATATAGATTATGTAAATAACTTAAAAACACCTAAATTAGGAAATGCAGTTGTTCCACCCCGTTTAAATGATTACGCTGAAAGATTTAAAATTCAGTTCCAAGAAATAAGAGAGCAAGTTTTTCAAGTTCATCATGCTATTCCACAATATATTTGGCGAAATCGTCCAGATATACTATCAGAATCTGAATTACATTCAATAGAGAATTTACGGGGAATTCCGAAAGATAATCCAGGATTTCATCAAGTCATAACAAACAGGTGGACTCAATTTTATACAGATTTTCCAAATTTTACAAAGGAACAAGTTCTGAACTTTGCAAAAGCAATTGATGATGAATTTGGAAAATTGTTTGTGCCACCAGTAAGATAATTTATGAAAAAGTACTACTACTTACATATTTGGACGGGAGGAGAGATAGACAGTAACAGCATTATTGCTGACAGGTCAACTCATCCCTACATTTTAACAAAAGTTGGATTAGAAATTGATGAATGGCCAGCGGACGATTTATTTGCAGCTTGGCCTGAATACTTTGCTTCTGAACGACTATGCGCTAAACTTGCTTACTGGGGATATACAGGACTAACATTTGACAGAGTAGAAAAAATAACAATTGGTAAAAATTTTGAAGCAAATTATCCTAAAATAGAGCTATTAAGCTACTATTGGTTAAAAGTTAAAGGTATAGCAGGACAAGATGACTTTGGACTTTGGAAACGATTGTATTTGATTGTATCAGAAAAAGCATTAGATTTTTTAAGAGATAATCATGTTATTCATGCAGAGGCTAAAGAGATTACAGTTGGTATTGATGAATTTTTTCAATTAGATGAACATAAGTTTTGGATGTAATATGAAAATCAGATAAAAATACACACCAAATGAACCTATTTACCCACATCCTGCGCTTTTCACTGCTACTCACCCTGCTGCTGTGTAGCCAAGTATGCCATGCTACACACAGAGGCTATGTAGCAGGGGAAGTGGTGGAGTGTTCATCCAAGCCGGGTGACTTGGAAACACGCGAGCGTTTTACCAAAGACTTCTTGTCACAATTAGATGAAATACACCACAAGAAAATAGGGGAAAACCCGGTGCTTGTGGATGTATGGGCAAAATTCAAAGATGAGCTTGATCTTGAAACGCTCTTTAAAAAACTTCCAGATGGTGGCAACTTCTATACCAAATTTGATGAAGTGTTCGGCGATGGAAATGGCGGATTAGGTGACCCTATAAAAGTCAAAGCTTTCCTAGAAGATGTAAGTGCATCAGGCAATCAGGGCTTGTTGGATTTATTCAAAACGAATCCAGACCTTATTAAAGTATGGGATAGGATAAAGACGAATAATAATGTACCTGATGCTCTTCGAAGAGATCCAGAATACCTAAAAATCTTTGATCAAATTGATAAGAATGAAAAAGCTAAGAAACATATTTTTTATGGTGAAATATCGGCAAGTGGCAGTGTCGGAGGTGTCCATCATATCTCGGCAATTAATAGTGGCTCTGCTAGAATTGTGCCGGGTACTCGGACTGATGATCCAAATGGTTCAGGTTTGTATGAAGCTAAAGTTGAAGTAAAGGATGATAATGGAATCTATCAACCCAAGTTGACTAATCGTGGTGGTTATTCAACATTTTTTCCAGATTCATGGAATCAACAAAAGGTATTAGAAGAGATTGCTTACGCATACAAAAATAGAATTCCCGTAAGTGGTAATATTTTTGAAGGAACTTCAATTGATGGCTTGATTAAGATTCAAATGTATTTAAGATCTGACAAATCTATTATTTCGGCGTTTCCAGTATTTTAAAATTCATAAAACATGAGATATAATTTCTATGTAAAGGTTTTTAGAGATGGTAGAAAAATTCCTTTAATGTGGATTGATGATCCTTACTCGGAGTTGTATGCTCTATCTCAAGGTCATCTGTCAAAATCAGAAGGTGTTTTAAATGAAATAATTGAAACTAAAAAAGTTATCAATGAGGAGAAAGAGGTACATTATTTCGGTGGATCCGATTGGTGTATTTTAGAAGTAAAGGAAAAAGAAACAATAGTAAGGAATGGTTTTGACGAATTTGAACCATTTGAAGTACCCACATCAGATATTATTAAATTAATGGAGGAATGGTATGAATTTTTAAAACTTTACGAAAGTGGAGGCATCCCAGGACTTATACCGGATATAACTTTTAGCTAATATTTTCACAAATGTAAGGTTCTTAATCTCTGCATTAAGAATGAAAAATTAAAACCAGATGAGTAATTTTATTTGGAGTTTGAGGATATTATTACTTACTAACCATGCTGGCGCGGATCTGTCCACAGCTTATATACACTTGGCTCGCGCTCGCCGCGCCCCGTCAAGATTATAAAGAAGTGATTAGTAGCACTGGATGCAATCCCGGCATTAGCGTGCTATGAAATAGTTGTCACGAAAAATAAACAATAGTCAATGGAAACGCTTCAAACAATCTCCCAAGTATGATCCGACAATAACTTCACTGAAGCCACAAATTCATACGGCATTTTCTTGCCCCACTCCTGCGGCGCGACGAGCGAGAGTACATGATTGCCATTTTTACGAAGATAAAGATGATAATTTTTTCCAATAATTGGCTCGAAACCCATCTCCGCTAAATAGATTTGTTCAGAAATTTCCATCCGGTCGCGGATGGCATTGGCTTGTTGAGCGAGGAGTTCGATTTGCCGTCGGATTTGGTCGAGGTGCATATCCGTCTGCTCGTACATGGCAGCCATGGCGCGTCCTTTCACCTTGCCTCGGTCAATGGGTTCTATCATGACGCTGCCTCGATGGTGGGCGTAGGGTAGGAGGTGTGGGATTTCGGTAATTTTATCGGCATCAATAGGATTGATGAAAAGGGCTTGGTCTTGCTGTTCGTTTGCCATATTGAAAAGAATTTTTCCTAACAACTGCTGATTGCACAATTTGTTTAGTCGGTACAGAACGAATCAATCAAAACAGCTATCAGATTCGTAATAATGCGAATATCGGGTTAACCCCGACGGGGTGATATATTTATAGACAATTGACAATCAACGGGTTTTGAACCCCGACAGGGTGACACATTATACGTAAATAGTGTCACCCCGCTGGGGTTCAAAGTAAATTTTGTCGTTTTTTTTATAAATATGCCACCCCGTCGGGGTTAATTCCATTCATTTGAAGGAGTTTTTGACCATTTTTAACCCGATATTCGCATTAATAACTTATTTCTACTCAAGTTACAAACTATTGATTGATAGCTTACTGCTTCTTTTTTTGTTCTTTGCCCTTGTGCTTTGTTACTTTTTGTCATTGCCACAAAAAGTAACCAAAAAACGCTAGGCAACTCCTATCCCTCCGGGGGATTTGCCGGGCATCCGCCACTCCGTATTTCAAATTTAAATATGAATAATTTGAAATCAAAATGTTACACATTGATTAAGACAGCTTTGATAAGTATAAGATAGCTATAGAAGAGACATAAAAAACGCCGGAGCTGCGTTACACAACTCCGACGTGGTTGCTTTAAAAGTGTTTTTGGTTCTTAAAGATTAAATAGTTCGCTTTTAAAACAAAACTATCTAAAATCTATATTTCTTATTTCAGGGAGAAGGAAGAGCTACCAGCCAGATAACCCTTGTTATAAACTTCTACTTTGTAATTACCTTTCGTGAATGGTTGGCTTGGTGCCCAGTTGCTGCACAATTGGCTTGCTGTGTTGTTATAGCTGAATTCTTTAGCAGTGGTAAACGGCACCATTTCGTCTTTAGAACTTTTGAATTCGCCAGAACCTAAATCTGCAACAGATAGCGTAACACCTTGTGGGTCAACGATACGAATGTTGTACATTTCATTACCAGCTTCTGCTACTTCATTCGCAGTGGTATTGAAACAAATTTGCACTTGGTCTACATCTTTTGCAGATTTTTCTTTTGCAAATTTACCATTCGACTTGCTTCTCAACGTTTGAATTTCTACGTCAGATATTTTAATCACGGAAGCAAAGTTTACTTTTGTAGACAACTTCGCTCTTTCTTGCTCCAACGATTCTTTTTCGCTTACCAACGCTGCACGAGCTGTGCTCAACTCTTCATTTTGTGTGCGCTGTGTGGTAAGATCGGATTCAAGCGTCGCTTTTTGAGTGCTCAAGTCCGTATTTTGCGTCGTCAACTCTTGATTTTGTGATTTCAGTTGGTTGATCTCCGCTACGTACTGCACCACTTGCGCGCGCATACCTTTCAACTCGTTTCTTGCTGCGCCCAAATTTTTGCTATCGCGCAACAATACATCAATACGACCTTTTTGAGAAGTTAAATCCTCTTTTTGCTTTTCGATCAATGAATTCAACTCTTCGTTGCTACCTTTCATTTCTTCCAGTTCAGATAGCGCGGAGTAGTACTGCTTTTCCAAGTCCGCTTTTACTTTTTCGGTCTCGTCCAATTTGCTTGACATTTCGGTTTTTGCTTGATTTTGGCTCACCGTTGTCACCAAAAGACCGATAGCTGCTACTGCTAAAATGGCAATCGCCACGATAAAGCCAGTGCGATTCGCTCTTGGCTGTGGGTCGGGCGTAGAATAGGGCTGATTTGGGTTATTACCCGGATTATTAGTCATCATAACTACTGAAGATTTTGTTTAAAAATTTTTTACCTATCAAATGTGTAATGCGTGTGTTCGATAAACGGTCGTTTTTTTTGGAAAATTGTATGTCTTCAAAATAAAATTGAAAATCTAATAGTCGTGATTCTCCTAAATCCTTGTAAAATCAAGCGTTTCAGAGCTGATATCTATTTAACAGATGAGTTAGGCTCATGTTGAATAAAGACTCGAAAATTTATAAAACAATTTTTTGTTTTAAATATTGACAATGTAAAACAATTAGTGTATATTTGCATATAAATTAATTCGTACTGCTATGGAGCTTCCAATTTTCATCAGTAAAAAAGGCACGAAAGTAGTAACGGCAACGGTGCTGCATCAGTCGCTACAATTGTTAGACCATCACTATGCGGTGAACGTGAAGAAATGGATGACCGATATTTTCGAATTCCGCGATGGCATTCGCAAGCCAGTGAAGATGCAAGATTATGCACCGCGCCCGATGAAAGACGCGCCGCTGACGGAGGATTATTATCTGTCGGTAGAATTCGCAAAATTAATTGTGCTGCGCTCCAAAAGCAAAGTCAAACTCAAATACGCCAAACAACTCCAAGCACTGGACGATGCAGAAGCGCAAACGCCAGATTTTTTGACGCGTGACCAAGTGATTGCCGTGCTTGATTTGGTAAAAACCATGAGTTCCGTCTCCTGCCAAGAAGATTACGAACGCCAACACCTTAAAATATACGAAGAACGAAATGGTGGCAGTGCTGCGAATTGGTGGCAACACCGTGCGGACGTGCTGGGTTATTCCTCCGAAGAACTACGCGAGCGCGTGTACCAAATCGGCAAACGCGTAAATGGCAAATCCCAACGCCAACTCCTAATGCAAGTGGATAAATATGAAATGATTCGCATTGGCGTGATTGACTTATTTATGGTGCTGGGCAAAAGTGAAGACTATGCGCGTAGCATGGGCGACCTCGCTAAAATGTTTGCGCGAGAATTGCAGATCGAAATTCAGGATGACCGCCACGCCGAACGCAATCTTTTTGCTTCTTTCGATGATAGCGTACAAGTGGTGCATGATTTGCAAGCAGTGGAGCGCGCGTTTCGATTGAGTGCTTAGGTTTTATAAAAATTTATGGAAATTAGTATACTCGAATCATCTGGTAGGTAAAACTGTTAGATGATTTTTTATTTAAATACATTTTAACCAAATTTCTATGATACAGCGTTTGTGTAGCAAAATGCAAAGAGTGTAAAAAATCCGCATCAATCCGCGTTCCCATTAATGTAATAATACTAAAATAAAATTAAAACGACGTATTCAAATCTTTTTAAAATCATGTAAATCAATTGATTACCAACTACCAACTGCGTACAGGCGACTGCATACTGGTATTATTCCAATATTCTAAAGTGACTGCGCCCGATATTCCAACAAATAAATATTGCGATCTTCCCGTCCAGTCATCAGCCGCTCTCTCGTTTTTACAAAACCATTTTCTTGCAATACTTGCTCTAATTCCCACTTTTCCAGTGCCTCTGGACAATATTTACTCGACGTATCATACGTTTTTACCTGTTCTACCAGACACAATCTGCCACCTTTTGCCAATGACCATTTAATAGATTGCAGCATACTAATTTTCTCCCTAAAATGATGAAACGCATCCACTGCAATAATCACGTCCAGCTCCTCCGATTCAAAATTAGTAGCCGTTTTTGTACCATCTACAAGATGAAAACGCGCTTGCTGTTCAGATGTAAAATGCGGGACAAGCTTTTTACGAATTTCTTGCGTGGCAAACGGACCTAATTCATTGATATAAATAGAAGAACGATCATATAAAATTGCCAAGATCAAGGATAGCCAGCCACTTCCCGCACCCAATTCGCCTATTTTATCGCCGTTTTGAATATTAAAAAAAGGCAAATACTGCCAGAGCATCGGCACTTCCGGCAGCACCGTCGCCGTCGCATTTTCTTTCGTCAACTGATAATTGGACAGCGGTAGGGTTTGCAATTTATAATTACCCCAAAGGGCTATCAAACGGGTAAGCGAATCTAATGATATGACTTTTGTAATGGCCGCATTTAATTGTACAGAAGGTATTTTTTTGAAATCCTTACTCGCCAGATTAGAAAAATAGGCATCAAATTCCAAATGTGATTCTTTCGACGAAAGGCTTTGGCGAATTTGCTCGCGGAATGCTGCAACTGTATTTCTTGATTTTTCTTCCCGCTCGTACACTGCCAACACGAGCCGACGTACGTTCTGCTCCGCATCCTTGCTTTCCTTTTGGACGAGAAATACAGTTGTAAATTGCAATAATAAAAAAAAATAGAAAAATGGCATGGCAGTCGGATTGCTATCTAATCTTGACAACCGGAAGGGGACAAAAGTTTAGAAGCACACAATCCTGATTTTTGGGAATCTATTCAATTTTTAAAAAGCGACGGTAAAAAAGGTAACAGTTGTTTAGCTGTAGTCATTTTCTGTTGTAAAGGAATACCCATCCATATTGCAAACTCTTGTAGTAAATCTGCGGGTGTGTAATGATTTGCTCTCAGATGTTGTAACGAAAAACTTCCGGCAGATTTTGACAGTTTATTGCCTGCTAAATCCATGATCAACGGATGATGGTAAAATTGCATATTTTGAAAATTTTCTAATCCTAAAAGTCTCGCCAAGTATAACTGCGCCGCCGTAGAGTCCAGCAAATCCGCACCTCTTATAACGTGCGTCACGCCAAACTGTACATCATCACACAACGAAGCCAATTGATACGCCGGAATGCCATCACGGGTTTTTATTACAAAACTGCCTATTGTTTCCCTCAAATTGATATTTAATAATCCAGTTTTTACATCTGAAATTTTAATTATCGTGTCTGGTGGAACTCGTACGCGCCATGCGTAATTTTCATTCAGAGGCAAATTTTTATGCTCGCAAATGCCCGGATACGCGTCTGCTGCGCCCGCTTCTTGCAAGCTTTTGCGCGAGCAATCGCACGCAAAAACAAGCCCTTTTGCTACCAACTTTTCTAATTGCGCTTGATAATTCGGCAAACGTAAACTTTGCGACCAATTTTGTTGAAAATCATTTACATCTTTCGGACCTAAATTCCAATCAATTTCAAGCCAATCCAACGTTTCAAAAATATCCTCCATATATTCCACTCGACTTCGAGCAGCGTCTAAGTCATCTATTCGCAATAAAATATTCACACCTAATTGCTTCGCATACAGCCAATTGAGTAAGAAATTAAACACATTTCCCTTGTGGAGAAAGCCGCTGGGCGTGGGCGCGAGGCGGAAGAGGGGAGTGGGCATGGCATAGAATGGAACTAATACGAAAATATTAATTTACAACATTGATTCCTGTTTTATCCAATTATGTTCTGGCTTTCATAATAGATAAATTGAAAAGTCACTTTACAAATTTACAAAAAATTGTGGAAAATGGTTTCAATCAAAAGCGATACCGGTATGCCTTAACTATTTTCAAGTAACACCTCCAAAATCTGCTTTGCCGCCTTTGCAATCTTCGTACCCGGACCAAAAATACCCGCCACGCCCTGTTGATACAAAAAATCATAATCCTGCGCAGGAATAACGCCTGCTGTCCAAAGTTTGCAACTTCGGATGAGCAATAATTGAAAGCCTCAGACTTTTTTATACTAAGGCATCGCAAGTTGCAAACTTACGAAAGCGGGGTTATACTATTTACTAATTATAATTACTCCTCGAATCCAATTTATAAGAGATAATAAAAAGGTTGAAAAAAAGTAAAGCTTGCTATTAATAATATGTCTTTTAATATTTTTCTTTGCCTCATGATATATTCATATAGTGAGTGAACTTCAAAGACATCAAAGCGAGGTAGCGTCATTTAGCGAGTGATAAGTTATAATTCCAGACGAACAATTTGAGATAAATTTCATGCATTTCTTCGGTTTTTGAAAAAGATAAAGTCTTTCTAACAAACCGGCAGACCCGTTGGCGCAAGGTACAATTCCAGCGTTCCACATGATTGGTTTGACCGCTATCCTTTCCAACCATTTGGTGTTTTCCACTATCCATTACCTTTCCATATGCTTCCCAAAAATCTGAAAACGTATGCGATTTTTTGTAGTCATCTGGTGTCAAATCCCAAAGTGCTTGACAACTTT
>Ga0163155_10002384_pt1 | contig 21082 bp, 32 predicted proteins | sample OliLakLV19SP4G1_FD_148611 | JGI IMG/M metagenome (GOLD analysis project Ga0163155, IMG submission 148611) | Freshwater microbial mat bacterial communities from Lake Vanda, McMurdo Dry Valleys, Antarctica - Oligotrophic Lake LV.19.SP4.G1 | ecosystem: Environmental > Aquatic > Freshwater > Lake >... | reverse complement strand
CTCTACGACGACGGTGACGAGGGCGATGAGGCTGTGTGGGCTTAGGGTGAGGAGGGTGGGGAATTTTACGAAGGTGGAGGTGTTGGCAATGGGTGAGTGGTGGGAGTTTGGGAAGGGTGGGCGATGAATATTTGGGAAGGGATATCATGACTACTAATAATGAATGGACGAAGCTCAGAGATGGTGAGCCGGTGAATGAAGAGTTCCCGGTCATGGTCGGCCAATGGGATAAAAACCGCGGATGGAGGGAGCATGCGTGCTTTAGTTACGCGCACTTGGGATTGTTTGCCGACTGCCCGGAGTACACGCACTGGCGGAGTATCCGCGCCGATCCGCCGCCGCAGATGCAGCATGAAGAAGATGAGGCTGCGTTTGGGGCGTGGTGTGGACATGTGGAAGGGCAAAACGGCAACACGCGTTTCGCATGGCACGCGGGCGCATGGCACGCGGGTATCGCGTACGCCCGGGGAAAGGCCAAAGGGGGGGACGCCATGAATACACAAGAAACACAATGGAATCTGCTTAGTGAGCGCCTTCCGCCGAACGATGAGTTTCCCGTCGTTTTAGGCTGGTGGGGTGAATACGGATGGAAGGAGTATCCGTACTTCGTTTGCTCGCAGGTGGACTGTTTTAAGGACTACACGCACTGGCGCAGTATCAAAGTCAATCCACCGCCGAGGGTGAAGACACAGCGGGAGCTGGACGACGCTGCGTTTATGGATTGGTATAACTGTGAGGGCGCGGGTGATGCCGTGCGTGAGGCGTGGCACGCCGCACTGGCGCGCGAACGGGCAGAGGTCAAAAAGGTGGCACCATGAAGCAGCCAGAAACCAGCCACGAAGACGACATCACATGCCCGTTCTGCGGGCAGAAAGTGAGCGACTCGTGGGAATGCACCCTGGACGCAGATGTGTTTGTGACCGAATGTGACGATTGTGGACGTCAGTTTTCAGTCACCCGACACACGTGCGTGACGTACTCGACGACAGCAAAGGCCAACCGTAAAGGATCGAAATGAATACACCAGAAACACAGTGGAATATACTCAGCTCAAGCCCTCCTGGGTGGACAGAGTTTCCGGTCATGCTAGGAAGATGGGATGGCGACGTCTGGATGGATTATGCGTGCTTCAGTTGCTCGCAGCTGGCACTGTTCAGCAACAGCACGCACTGGCGGAGTATCAAAGCCGCACCGCCGCCGCAGATGCGGCCACAGTGGGAGCTGGATGAAGAGGCGTACTCAAAATGGCACGCCGTTCATGGGGCGTCCGGCAACACGCATTGGGCGTGGAACGCCGCACTGGTGCATGCATGTTTGCAGGCCAAAGGGAAGACGCCATGAAGATGCCAGAAGCACAGTGGACACTACTCAGCGCACGCCCTCCGTGGAACGAGGAGCTTCCTGTCATCGTAGGTGGGTGGGGGGAAGATAATTGCTGGAAGTATTTTTTTTTGTGCTCAATTTCTTCGCTCCGGGAACTCGTAGGAACCCACATCTACACGCACTGGCGTAGTGTCGCAATGCGTCCGCCTCCAAGGGTTCTGACGCCGGCGTGGCACGCGGGTCCGGATGCGCCACCGCCGAAGGTGAAGACGCTGGTGGAGATGCAGTCGGAAGCGATGCAGTGGGAGTTGGACGAAGCGGAGTTGGCGCAGTGGGTTAACCGTGAGGACGCGGATGATGCCATACGTGATGCGTGGCACGCAGCACTGGCGCACGAGCGCGCAGAGATCGAAAGGGGGGCACCATGAGAGTGCTTGTTGGGTGTGAGTTCTCAGGGGAGGTCCGGCGGGCCTTCAGAGCACGCGGTCACGAGGCATGGTCCTGCGACCTGCTGCCGTCCGAGGACGGATCACCACACCACATCCAAGAGGACATTCGAGGCGTGCTGCTCGAGGGCTGGCACCTGCTCATCGCCCACCCGCCATGCACGCACTTGGCCGTCAGCGGGGCAAGGTGGTGGGCATCCAAGCCTCCGGGCCTCCAGTCCTCCGCGCTGGACTTCGTTCGGCTGCTGCTGGATGCGCCTATCGAGCGGATCGCGGTGGAAAACCCTGTGAGTGTGATTTCCACCGCGATCCGAAAACCAGACCAGATAATCCAGCCGTGGCAGCACGGGCATGGAGAGGTCAAGGCGACCTGCCTGTGGTTAAAAAACCTGCCGACGATACAACCTTCAAACATTGTGACCGGGCGAGCTGCGCGCGTGCACCGAATGGCCCCAGGACCGAACCGCTGGAAAGAGCGATCCCGGACGCTCTCTGGTATCGCTGCTGCGTTTGCAGCGCAGTGGGGTGGGAAATAATATGAGCACCCAATTCAGTAAGGACCGCACCGTGACCGCGCGCGCCATTGCGTCGTGCGTATACTGCAAGACCTCAATACCGATCGGAGAGAGGTACGGGAAGCGGGTAGGCGTGGACGAAGGCGGATTTTGGACCATGAAGTTCCACCCGGAGTGCGACGCTTACGCGACCGCAAATTGGAAGCCTGGAGACTGGAGCGATTGTGACTGGGAGGAGGCATTGTTCGCACGTCCAATTCCGACGAGCTGGAGGGCACCATGACCACCGAACAACTAGCCGCGGCTATATCGTGGGTTAAAACGGGCGCTCTCACGCCTGTACAAAGGATGGCACTGTCCGTATGGGAGCGCGACCACGAAAGCTTTTCGAGGGAAGTAGCGGTGGGGGAAATCCTCGTCGCCGCACTAACCGCCGCGCAGGAAGACTTCCTGCGATTGGAGTTGATCGAAGGCAAGACGACGCAGGGTGGATGGCGGTTGATCGAGACCCCTGGCGAGCATCACGTGGTACAGCTAAAAAGTGGCTGCAAACCCGGATTTGCTACCTTACGCGAAGCACTGGAAATCAGCCATCACTGAATACACACCATGACCATCGAACAACAGCTAGACGCGGCCAACCGCGAATCCATCATAGCTCACGACTCTATTGAACGGGTCAGAAAAGAAAATAAAAAGCTCACCGCCGAAAATAAAACCCTCGCCGGCGAACTCATCGAACTGAAAGAAGATATTCGCCAAGTGCGCAGCGCATGGGGTGGCGACACGTACGGACATCTTAATTTCCGCGATAGCATGGATGCTTTTTGCGGCGATGTCGCCGACGCAAACAGCACGCTCGCCGCCACAGTCATCGCTCTATGTCCGTATCCGGTTCCCTGCGATTTGATGGGAAAACACGGAGCAACTGCCCGGAACGCACTCGCCTTCGCCGCCGCCGAAGCCTTCGCAAAGGCCATGGAGGCAACACCATGACCATTAAAGAACAGCTCAACGCGGCCAACCAAGAAATCGCTTTGCTCACCAGCGGATTCCACGCGGCCTCTCGGTGGATGGACGAGGAACGTGAAAAACTCACATCCGAACTCGCCACACTGCGCACGGAATTGGAGTGGCACGTCGAAGAGTACAAACACCTCACATCCGAACTCGCCGACGCCCAACAAAAGATTGAGAAACTCACCGCCGAACTCGCCACACCACGGAGGGACGCCGAACGGTTATACGCGTTGTCCCAGTCGTGCGAAGTGCATTTCTCCGCATCTGAGCAGCGGGCCATCGGCATGCTTCACAAAGACATCAAACTAATCCTCAGCAACACAGCAACGAAATGAAACTCGAAGAACAGCTCGCCGACGCCAATCTTGCGTTTGTGCTACTCAAGGACCAACTTGCCACAGCTCACATATCTCTGGAGTGGCACCGCGTACGGCGGAAAAACCTCATTGCGCAACTCGCCGAGCTCAAGGAGGCGTTTGGAGCGCCACTGTATCACGCCGCACAATTGCGGGAGATTGATGATCCCCGAAAAGATGAAACACTGACCTTTTTGGTCGCACTCCACCACGCTTTCACACCATGACCACCGAACAAGGAAACCACATTATGACCATTGAAGAACAGCTCAACGAAGCCAACAGGATAATCATTCGGCTTATCGACGATCACGCCACCCTCGGTGCGGACAGGCTACGGCTCGACTGGATAGAGGAGCATCGACGCACCCTGCACGCTCTCGACGATGGAGGGTGGCAGTGCGGGCGCTGCAGAATGGGCACCGTAACAACCGCACGTGAAGCGATCGACGACGCCATGAAGGCAAAGCCATGAACGAATACCTCAGCGTCGCAGGTTTGATCGAGCAGCTCCAGCGACTGCACCCAGGGGAAATTACAGATGTGGTTTCGATCCGCCGCAGTAGCAAGCCGGGCTCATTCTGCCGAGTCATACTCACGGTACCGTCTGGGTTGTCTGAAAGCGACGTGGAGGAATTGGAGGCGAGGGCGAGAACTGCAAGGCGGAAAAGCGATCAAATGGAAGTCAGAATTTACAACCGGCAAAAGCGCCTTACATCGCTCAATATTGCGATCGCCCAAAAAACGCTTCCGCTACCATAACACTCTCCCGCAAAAACCATGAGAACCCACGAGGTTGACGAATTCCTTAACCGCTACTTTGCATGCTGGGAAGGGCGAGATTTCGCGTCCGGATATTCCACGCTCCATGCGGCATGGGACGCATGCGATCGCGTGGACTGGCTGGTTTGGGCACGATTCTATAGCGTCCCGGCTGATCGGGGAAGCCTGCGACTGTTCGCGTGCTGGTGTGTTCGCGAGACTCCGCTCGGCGACGGGAGGAAAGTTTGGAACCTGCTGACCGATCCACGGAGCCGAAACGCGGTGGAGGTCGCTGAGCGTTTTGCCGTGGGCAAGGCGACGAGAGAAGAGCTCGCAGTCGCCTACCGTTCCGCCCGCGACTTCCCCCTCTCCGTAGCAGCCGACGCAGCAGCCGAGGCAGCCACATCATCCGACTCCACCTACGCAGCCGAAGCCCTTGCCGCCGCCTGCTCCTCCGCCGCCTGCGGCACCGGACGCTACATATCCGCTGCAGCCCAGACGTTCCAGCTCACGGAATTTCGCCGGCGGTTCAGTAACCCCTTCAAACCAGAAACACCATGACATCGCCGATTAAATTCGGCCATCGACCACTCTCCCGCGCAAAGAAACGGTCAAGGAACAGGAGACCTGGGGAACCTTGGCGATTGCGCGGGAACAATTTTATCCAAAATGACAATACCAAAACAATTCACACAAATCCTTCCGCCGACCGCCGGCCTGACATTCGGCGAGGCCGACGCACCACAATGGGTCGCCGTGCGTTTCGACGGCCAAATCGACATTCGCTCGGGAATGTCTCCCTACTCACTCAAAACCATCGCACGATGGCCCGGCAATTGGGCATGGTGCCTCCATTCCGAGCTCATGGGGGTGATCGAGCGGGGAACGGCCGAAAACCCCGCCACGGCGACGGAACCACCCAGCGACCCACAATTGCTGGCCAAGTACGACGCGCTGAAACTTGCCTATGACGCCATTGTGGCCAAGGACCATAAGCTCCACTCCCATTTCGATGAAATGCTCGGAGAGGCACGAAGGCTGACCAAACTCATGGGCGATATGCTCACGTACATGGAGGATACGCGATGAGCTCAGCAAACGACCCCGTCACCCTCGTCAAGGCTGTGGCCGAAGGAAAGAAGATTCGCAGCCGAGACGGACTGCAGAACAAGCTCATAAAGCGGACGAGGCCCAAGCATCAGACGGGGGATCCGCCCTTGTGGGAGGACTGGGGCGAATTCGCGCGAGCGGTGGACAAAGGGTTTGAGAGGTTCAACGAAAGGCGAGGAAAGGAAAGCGCGCATGCTGAAGCTCACAAGAATTGACCAGTGGAGGGCGGCGCTACTGGCTGAAAGAAAGCGGGCATCGTGGCTGGCAATGCTGGCAGCGCTGGCGTCTGGGCCAGTGAGTCGTGATACGTGGCGCAGGAGGATGCGCGTGTGCCAAACGTGCGTGATCTTTGACCGGACGCGAAAGGTATGCCGATCGCCATTCCCGGCATACCGGCACCTCGGGTGCGGGTGCTACGTCCCGTTCTTGGCGATGACTAGGGCACCGTACAAGAATGGGTGCTGGGGCAGAACGGTGGTGGGAGGCGAACTTGGATGGGGGACTGACCAAGAAGACCCTCCTGTCGTCTGATTGAAAACCCGTCCGTCCGGGTTTTTTCGATCACTCAATCAGGGCTGAAGGAGGCAACTCAGAGTTGAGGACCGCACGCTCGGCGGACAGGTTCCGAACCAAGGCGCTCATATTGGAGAATCCGCTGGGATAGCGGGTGCGCAGCTTGGCAATGTTGGCGTCAGCGCACTGTTCGAGGGTGAACCCGTATCGTTCGGCGAGGGAGCCAATCATGCGTGTGAGGGTGCGCAGCATGTCGATGTAGGCACCGGTGGGAATGTAGTTCTCGTAGGCGATCGCCTTTTTCTGGGCATTGAGGATCTTGCCGCAGATCTGAATGATTGAGTCTGGGCTCGAAACGACGATTGGGTTGGTTTCCCACTGCTCGGAGCTGAAGATGTCGGAGAGGTTGATTTTGAGGCCACGGCACATGAGGGGTATGTACCAGAGCATGTCGCCAACCTCCTCTTTCATGTTGACGACATCACCAGAGGAGAATGCCTCGGCAAGTTCGATGGCTTCGGTCATCAGGCCAATAGAGGAGTGGAGCCGGTCAAACGCGCACTCGTCAAGAGAGAGCGTTTGGAGGTTTGCGGTGCGCAGTGCGCAAGGTTGGTACTTGGAGACATTCATGGTATGGTCAAAGCAGGCAGGCGTTGATCATGTCGTCGACATGCTGGATTGTGGAGGTCAGCGAGGTTTCGACATTGTTGAGGGAGCCGAGAAGCCCGCTTGATTCGGAGTCTTTGACGTCCCTGCCGTTCGTTGTTTGTATTGGAGGTAAGAGCACGAGTGCGAATGTCTTTTCCAGAATAGAGAGTCGGTCTTGAAGCACGCACATTTTATGGTGGATGCCTTCGATTGACTCGGTGATCTGTCCATTGTTGCTCGTGCGGAGGTTTTCGGGTGGAGGTGTTGCTGGTGTTTCTTCTCGCGTTTTAAGGCCAGATCCTCGAAACTGATCTACGTTGCAGAGGGTGGGTAGGGAGTTCCCGACGCACCGGTTGAGTTTAGGAGTTGGTTTGCTCATGGTTGTTTTGGATTTGATCGGGCAATTTTGTGGTAGACTTGATCGAAAGGGCGTGTTGCCCGTCGATTTCTTTTGCGGAAAATTCTAGCTGCCAGAAAGGGGCGATGGAGTCGGCGTCCTCGAACACAACGGCTTCGCCGCCGAGTCGATTGACCAGTGCCCAGATGATGCGGTTGGATTGAAGGTTTCGGCTGGTGATGTCGCGCAGGTGCGATAGCTCGATGCTGACCATTTCTGTGTCAGGATTGCTGTGTTTGTCCGCCGTCTCCGGCGGGTTTGTCGGATGTTTGTCGTTTGAGCTCACGTTTATGGTTTCGGACCAACTGGTCCAAATCTATGGGGGCACACATGAATTTTTCCGTGTACTTAGACGAGCGCCGGTTCCGCTCAATTCCGATCATCATGCGTCGGGCTCCGACCTGCTTGATGATGGCTTGGAATCTGCCGGATGAGAAGAGCTTGATCGCTTCCTTGGATGTTATTTTCATTTGCGGTGTAGTAGCCAGTGTTCACGGATTTGCATCCCAGTGCCGGTGAGGCGAAGCCTCCCGGTATCCATAACCTCCATTCTGCCGTCTTCGATCCAGTCCGACCTGCGGCGGGATGATTCAGCTTTTGGCATGCCGCACATCGCGGATGCAGCGGAGAAGAACTCCTCGAACGTCTGGCCGAAGTCTTGGGTGTCCTCGGGGAAGTATGAAGCCATCTCGCCGTCTGAGCAGGAGAGTTTCTCGCGCCGGCGCTTTGGCTCCTCCTTCACGGTCGTAGCTGGCAGCTCCTCGATGCGGGGTTCCCAGTATAGCAGGGGGAGAGGCTTGGCTCGGCCAAGAATGTTGATCTTGCCTCGCGAGTGCCGGATGGGGATGCGCGTGGTAACTTCCCAGTCTGGGTTACCGGCTGCATCCGTGATCTCCTTTACAACTCCAGCGCGCTTGCCTCGCTTGGCGAGGTGTAGATCGAAACTCCCCTCAGTGGTGGTGGCCTTGAGGACAACGACGGCACGGGCCCAATTGACCAGATCGGCCGACCCGGCTGCCTCGTACATGATCTCGTTCCATTCCCGGGTACCCTTGTCTTTTCCGGTCGCCGGCTTTGGGGTGTGATGAACGATGATGTAGGCCCACCGATCCTGATTATTGATGCCGGCCAGCCCTTCGCGGCAAAAGCCGCCGACCGCTTGGGCATCCTTGATGTCGCCGTCCATGTAGGCGTGCAGAGGATTGAGCCAAACAAGGTCAGGCTTGACGTAATTGCACAGCATTTTCAGCTCTTGGAGGAACCGGGTGCCACGGGCAACTTTCTCGGTGCGGATTATGACGTTTTTCCGAACGACCTTCACGTCTTCCTCGCTCAATTTCTGGCCTTCGACGATGGAACGCCAGACTTCGCCAACGTCGCCCTCCTCGTCTTCGGCTTGGATGTGAAGACTGACGAGCTTTCGAGCCGGCTGGATGCCGAGAAAGTGCCGGCCTAGCCCCCACGCGACGCTCGCTTGGTAGGCCAGCGTGGACTTGCCTATGCCTGACCCACCAACAAGCAGCGATCCATGCCCACGGCAGAGGAATCGGTCTCCAATGAGTGTGGCGTCATCGTTATCCATCGGCGGAATAAACTCTGTGATCGGCTTGAGCTTTTGTCGAACCGTACGCTGCGACCGGATAGCGTACAACGATGCCTCTGCCTCTCCCAGAGCATCCTCGAGCAGAGGTCCATCGCCAGACCTGTATTGCGAAGCCTTTTCAGCGAGCTCGAACGCTGAAGCAATCATGAGCCTGGCGGCCTTCATGTCTCTCACTGTGCGGATGTGGAGCTTGGCGGTCGCCGTGGATGGCAGCTTGTCTGAAATCCGAGCGAGGTTTGCGTAGCCTCCAAAATCCTTGATTGCCGACCCCGCTTCCGCAGCCAAACTCTCTGGGGAGGTCGGACGTCCGGACAGGTAGAGCTCTACCTGCTTCACAAAAATGGCGCGCGTGACAGAATTGTGGAAACAATCTGCCGTCAGCCCTCCAGCTATGCAGTCCTCGACGGTTTTCCCGTCGATCATGATGCAGGAGATTACCGCCTCTTCAGCAGGGACTGAATTGGGAAGCTCCAGCTTCAATCCTTTGATCCCTTCCTTGCTATCATCGCGATAGCAGCCTCGTCGCGTGTCATGTTTGATCCATCGACTCCGAGCTGGTTCAGAAAGTGCAGTTGCCGGAAGGTCGCAAGCCCCCTGCGGTGCCGTTCGAGCACGCGCAAAATCAATTCGGTGGCGTGCCCGCGATAAACCACCTTGGAAACTTCAAGTCCGTTGCCCTTTAGGATGGTAAGCTGCTTTTCAGTCGGGGCTAGGGCGTCGTTGGCTGTCGCGGGCTCGTACTGGGCGAGGTCTAGGTCGTGGGACTCCACTGCAACCTCCATCGGGTCGATGGTATACGCCTTCTTGCGGGCGTTCTTCTTGACCTCCTCCTCCAACTTCTTGAGTACGTCGCGCTCCGCCCGCTCAGACAGGTCCATCAGGTCGCCGTCGACCTTCTCCATCTCTTTTTGCACGGATGGCTGGCTCGCCACCAGCGCGGACGGCTGCACGAGGCCGTGCTTTTCGTACAGCCAAAGAAAATCGAAGATCCTGTAGCACGGCTTGCGCGAGTTTTTGATGATCGCCAGCCGCTCGAGGGCGTTCGCAGCCTTGCCAAGCGCAGGAACGATCTCGTTTAGCGGTCTCGCGGCACGTCCAGCCATCTGAATGAACAGCGACCGTCTCTTAGTTGGCCGGAGAATTACCATTGTGTCGATCGCGTCGTGGTCGAACCCCTCAGTAAGCACCGCCATGTTGCAAAGCGCACGCGACTTCCCGGCCTTGAACGCTTTTACGACGGCCCGTCGCTCTGGCCTGTCGCCGGAAACCCAATCGGCGGTGACGCCCACGTCGTTTAATGCCTCCGCCATGAGCCGAGACGTATCGACCGAGGGAAGAAAGAACATGAACGTGCCGTTTGGCGCAGCGGCCTTCACCTGAGAGGCGATTTTCCCAAGGAATGGAGCCAGTCGAGCGCTCACTTCTGTCTGGTCTAAATCTTCCCCTTTGGTGTGGACCCCGTTTAGGTTGATCTCCAAGGGCATCGTCTGGACGACGGGCCGAATCAGCCACCCGTCCCGCACGGCGTGGCGCAGGTTGTACTCGAACGCGACCCGTTGATAGAAGTCTCCGAGCTCTCGCTTGTCTCCTCGGTCTGCGGTTGCCGTCACTCCAACGATTTTTGCGCCACCGCTGGCAAACTTCTCGAGAACCTTGAGGTACGAGGCGGCCATCGTCCGGTGCGCTTCATCCACCATGACGAGAGTGAAGTGGTTGGGCTTCCATGAGCTCAGCCGCATCTCTCCGCACATTGTCTGAACCGACCCAACGACAATTTTCTCGAACCTTGAGGCATAGCTTTCGGCCTTTTCCTTGGCCGCGCCGATATTGGCGAACGCCTGAATCTTGTCGCGTAACTGATCGATGAGCTCGTCGGTGTGGGCCAGTGCGAGAACCCTTCCTCCCCGCTCCACCTCGCGCTTGGCAAGAATGGCCATCAGCGGAGTTTTACCGGCACCCGTGGCAGCGACAACCAACTGCCGTCTCACGCATCCATCCGCATCCCATCCATCCTCGATTTTTCTAATCGCGTCGGCTTGGTACGGCCTCACGCCGTAGGCACGCTCAAGAGATACCTCCTGCGCGGGGATCGGCATGGAGAGATCGTCTTCGAGGTCAAAGAATTCAGCCAAGTTGATTGAAGACATCAGAAAAAATCCATCGGGTTAGCTTCAACGGCTGGCGAGCAAAGCGGGCAACTCACACCATCCATCGGGATTGCCTTCCCAAAACGCCAGCAATTTGGACAGTATCCGTCCTGGTGCTTGGTGGAGTGGTCCGAGGGTGACTTCAATGCGGGGAACTGTGGCATAACCTTTGGCAAATATGGCGACGCAGACTTGAGAGTCGTTTTTGAAAAAGCCGCATTTGGCGAGTGCATCTACGATGAGTTTTCCGGTGTTGTCGGCATCGGGCTTGGTTGTTTTCCACGTTGAAAATTCGAGCTCGGCGAGTTGGTCTGCATGCTTCTGCATGAGCGCTTCGGTCAACGGAAAGTAGACCGCAGCAACGACGAGCACAGGCCCCTCCAGCGGAGCGGCTGGACTGTGCTTTGAGGCAGTCGCCATGATCCGTCGCATCTCCGCTTTCACGGCGGCCTTCGTGTATACGATGCCGCGCCTGAAAGATATCCCTTTCTGTTGCGAGGTGTGCGAGCTCGGCTCACCGGGGATCGTAAATTGGATCCTCGATGACCGCACTACGGCATGCTCCTTCTCGGCCATTAGTACAGATGTCAGGCTCATAGCCACTGAAGCTCGATTGTTGGTGGTCGAACAATCACCCCTCCTAGGTTTTCCTTGATCCACGATTGGCAGGTTGCCACGTCCAGCTTCTTGGACGTCTTTTGAAGTCCGGCCTGCTTGTGGAGAACCTCCTCGATTTTCGTGAGGGATGGCTTGAACGCCGAGATTGCGTGCAGCGATCCAACCCGGATGGAGAGCTGCCGGTAGGCATAGTCTGGGTCGGTGATTTGCCGATCGCCAAACGCGTCGAGGGCGACGACGCCGCCGCCCTCGAATTCGATCGTCTCGCCGATCTTCTTAGCCAAGCGCGCCGTGAGTGCCTCGGTGAGTCGAACAATCGGGAAGCTGATCTTGCGGCCGGAGGCAACCACCGAGGCAAGTTCCTCGTCAGAACCGAATGCGTTGAGTGCTTCGATGCCCTCTTTCGTGAGTATGAGTTTCATTTTCTTGATCTCCGCGTGAAGGGCGGGGCAATAAAGGCATGCGTCGCAGTAGTGGCACTGCTTGCCTGTTATAAGTGTGTAGGGGTTGTCGAGCGAAGCGTTGCCGCGGCGTTCGATAATGGACGTTAGAGACTCTAGGTCCGTCACGGTGCTTTCCGTGGTCCGGTCCGGTGCCGCTGGTTGGTGGATGCGGAGAATGACCGTCTCCAACAAAGGGATGCACGCCTTGAGCTGGACGGCATAGTTGGCGATCTGCCAGTTTTCGTCGGCAGCGTCGACTTTTGCGAAGCCGCGCTTGAGGTCGTTGACGACGGCGATCTTGCGGTCGGGCGAAAGAGCGTAGACGTCGATGTGTCCTGTGCTCTTCCACCGATCAAACTCGATCGACACTTCCTGTTCGACGAACAGGGCGTAGTCGCGAGGCGTCATCTCTAACACACGGGCGATATACCACTCCACCACCCACTCGTCGTAGCCACTTGGCTTGAAGTTTTCGGGCAGCTCGGGCTTCTCCACGAGGCCAACTGCGCCAAACTCCTCAACCAGGCGGCGTGCCCCTTCGTAGTGGCACCATGAGCCGGCCCACTGGGCTGCGTGGCCTTCGCGAGGCGGGAGTGCTCCATCCTCCTGCGCCTTACGCTCAAGAGTCACGGAACCCGGGCACTCCAAAACTCGGTCGAGCGACGACGAGCGGAATGATGGTTTCATATCAGCGCCCGATGACTTCCACGGAGACGATGAACGGCAGTTTGACCGCTGGGTCCTTCCGCGACGGCTTGCTGCCGATCACGACATCAACCAACGTTCCGACTGGCGGAAACGTGTCTGGCGATCCCTCATACCAGACGTTTTCTTTGACTCCAGACAACAGCACTTTGCAGAACACTCGGTTGCCCGCGTTGACGCGAATGACTTCGTCGACTTCGCAGCGGATGGCGTCGGCAAGGGTCGGTGACGGAGCAACGTTGGGCGCGTTTTCCGCCGAGGGCGTTGTATCCTGCTGCTGGGCTGCGGGCACCTCAGTGGCGTCCGGCTGCTGGGCCGGCTCTGAATGCTGGGCCGGCTGCTGTGCCGGCTGCTTGGCCGGCTCTGATTGCTGGGCCGCCTGCTCGCCTGCCTGAGCGGTGGGCGGAACGTCAATCACCGCTTGCTCGCTCGCTGAGACTCCCTTGCTGCGCTTTTTCCGTTCAGCAACCGGAGCTGTCGATTCACCGTCTGGAGCAGGAAGGCCGATGCGCTCGGCAACTTTCTCGGACGCTGGATCTACGTTGGTAACTACCACGTCAATCGACTCCTCCTCCGTCTGCATCCCCATCAGGATCTCCGGCGCGTACATGCGTCCGAACCACGCGGCTGCACGGTAACGCAGCATCAGGTCGCCCATCGTGGGCCACTTGCTGCCTGACTTGGTCCACCACCCTTCTAGGACCGCGATCTCGAAAGTCACTGGAGCAGACTCGATGCGTGCATCTTTCTTTCCATAATCTCCGGGGCGGTTGCGATCCCAAGCATACGCGATGACCTGCTTGTTGGCCTTGAGCTTCACCCCGCGAATGTCCAGCGGCCCAAGGTCAACCACTTCGTACTGGAGCGGGGTGAACCGTCCGCACGAGTTTATCGCCGCGATGATGTAGGACGCGGACCACGACGGTTTGCCGTGGATGACGTGGAGGTTTTGCGCGACCATAAGGGGCGAAGAGCCCGTGCGGGAAGCGATGTCCAGGACTATCACGCAGTTTCCCACGTTGCCCCGGTAGTTGTCGGGCAGCAGGGATGACTTTGAGAACATGAGCGCAATGCGCTCTGCTTGGGCAAACTGGTTGACATCAAAAAAGTCGATGCCGTGTGGCTTCGACGAAGCAGTGGGCGGAACCACTGGAGCGAATGCGAGTTGTGAATCAGCGTTCATGGGAATAAGAAGAAAATCCAGCGAGGGCGAAACCTCGCCGCAAGCGGGTATCGCCAAATGCATGCCTGATCACCAATCACCGGGAAGTGGTGATCGGGGCGGTTTGCTTTAAGATGTCGTCGATCGGCACGCCATTGGCGCGCAACTTCTCGACTAGCGCAGCCTCCACAAAGCTGCTTAACGAGTGGCTTAGAATACGCGCAGTCTGCTTCGCCGCCCTTGCGACACCGTGGTGGACCGTCACCGGCAGGGGAGTCTTGAAAATTCCCGGCTTACGTCCGGCCCCTTCGCGAATGCCTCCATGAGTGACTCGCCCTTTACGGCGGGTGCCCTTCCTTGTAGTGGGCAGCTTAGTACGTGTCATCGTCCCTTTGTTATGGGGCAATCACCCGCCATCAGTCCAGCAATTATTTTGTTTTTAATAGCAATTAAAACCAAGATTATTGAAGTAGCTGAGCTCCTAATGCTTAGGGGATTGAGTGGTGCTAGCTTTGCACGTGGGGAGGGGCGGTTTGCTTGAATAGCCCCCCAAAGGAACCGCTCCGGGCCAAGATGCTTGACAGTTGATTGTGCCGTAAGACAAACAGCGCGTGACTAACAAGGAGATCTACGACGCCATCAACCCAAGGCTCCAAGAGTTTTTCGATGGGTACGTACTGTGCGCCCTAAAGCCGAACGAAGATGGGTCGTGGGATAAGTTCATCGTCTTTGAGGGATCGCATTTAGACCGATCCATCGAGGAGAAGCTCAAGCCAATGGGCATAGCCGGATGGAACTGGGGCAAGGGAAGAACAACGTGGGTGATGGGGGACGAATAACATGGGCTTCAGCAAAGTCATCCTCATCGGCAACCTAACCCGAGACCCAGAGATCAGGAGCACTCCGTCCGGCACGCAGATAGCCCAGTTTGCGATCGCAGTGAACCGTAAGTGGAAAGACGTCGGTACCGGCCAGACGAAGGAAGAGGTGTCGTTCATCGACGTTGAGGCGTGGAGCAAGACTGCGGAAGCGATCGCCAAGTTTTTCCATAAAGGAGACCCCATTTTCATCGAGGGCCGCCTCAAGCAGGACTCGTGGGAGGACAAAACCAGCGGACAGAAGCGATCCAAGCTCAAGGTGGTCGCCGAAGGCTTTCAGTTCCAAGGGGTCAAGCGCTCCAATGGCGACGGAGATGTTAGTGACACGGAGGAAGCTCCGCCCGCCCGCCGGCAGGAGCACGCACCGAAGTCACAGCAAGATGACAACGAAGACCCTCCATTCTAATTGATGCCCAAAGTCCCAAACACCTGGCGTTGCTTTGCCGATCACCCTCCGGTGCTCGTGCGCCTGCTTGCACGCCGACGGCTCAACGGAAAACACGTCGAGGCGATGGCCACTGAAGACATCGCGATCGCCAGCGGCATTCCGCTGGACCGGATACTCGAAATCTCAAAGTCAACCAGTTGGGATAAAGTCAGCATGGGAGAGACGGAGCGATTCGTCCTCGCCTGCCGGTTTGACCCAACGTCACCCCAAGACCGTCACCGCTACCGATCATACAAACACAGATGTCAACTGAAGCCGAAGGCGAATTGGTTCCATTACCTAAAGAAGAGCCCCTGGTGGGAGACGGACTTCGCGCCACTGATTTCAATCCTGAAAGCGACCCGGGCGAAGACAAACTCCCCGACTCAATCCGCGCGCGCTGGCCAGAAGGCTATGTAACTTTAGAGGAGGCACACACCGAATGTCTGAAATGGCCGAGATACAGGGTCGACTTGAGAAGCTACTGGAAGGGGTGGTTCCGCCAGAAGCAGTCCCACAGGGGAGGGGACTGGCCCCGGGCTCTTCACGAGAGTCTGGCCCAGATCCGACTGGCGATAGCGAGGCACAACGAGCTGTTGCAGGAGTTCGCCTACGTCCGAGGGGCTCAGAGAGTCTCGTTGGCGGAGGTGGAGAGGAAACTGCTGGAGATCAGGGCCAAGATGATTCACGCGATGCAGATCAAGGACATGGTCATCCGCAAGCAGATCAAGTTCCACGAGGCGGACCAAGCCTACATCTCGAACAAAGTCCGTTCAGCGAATCGCATGATGGTCATGAGGGAAGCGAAGCGAGCGGACAAGCTCCGCAAGCTGAGGGAAGAGGCATCGAAGCTTCCGGGTTGGAGGGACGAGTCGATGACAAGCCTGAAGGAGTACCGGAAGACGCAGGGGTCGAAAGGCGGAAGACCGACCAAAAAAGAAGCAATGGAAACGGACGCGGAATTGTCGCTGACGGCATCTCTCGAGCCCAAATCGCCCTTGCCATCCAATCCAACCGAGGAGATTATAGCGCAGCCGCAAGAGCCCTCGGAGTTGGCTTACCCAGCCTGCGACAGCGAATCAAAAATGACCCCCAACTGAGAGCAGCATTCCTGTTCCGCGATGGGGTCGAGGGCCAACCCAGTGCCCTTGAGGTCGCCGTCCGGCGCGATCTGCCAATGCCGGTACAGGACAACGTCCTAGCCGACATCATCTCAGCCCAAGACAGAGAAATCCTCCGCAACGGCCTGCAGAACTCCGGCATTCGCCCCAGTACGATTGACAAGCTCCGGTCGTTTGATGGGTTTGCTGAAAACTCCGGCAAATTCCTCGCCGGCTCACTCGACTTGACCCACCGAATGATGATTTTCCAAGTGGTCGCCCTGTTCGAGTTGGCCGAACAGATCAAATCCAAGTACCTTGAGAACGACACACTCAGCCACGGCGTCCGCATTGAATGGCAAAAGGCGTACAACGAAATAGCGGAGCTCATCTCGAAAGCCTACGACCGGACACTCACCGGGACGCAGGTCATGGTAAACATCATGCGGAACCAGAAGGACGACAAGGGCGAGGGGAAGAAGCGTAAGCCGGCGTTCAAGATAAAGATGGCAGAACCCGTCAAAGATGCCGCCAAAAATTGATCCAAGTGCATTCCAGTACATCGGGGAAATGCTGGCTCCTCCGCCTCCTCCATCCTCGCCCGCGAAGGACCTCGATGATGCCGGCTGGTCGCCAAACCTAAACCCAAAGCAGAAAGAAGCTTTTGATTCTACGGCCAGATACAATCTCTGCTACGGGGAGAAGGGCTCGGGCAAAACCATCGGCGTTTTGCACTCAATGGTGAGGCATTGTTTCGAGAACAACAATGCTCTCGGATTGATTCTCGTCAAAATCAAGGCTATGGCGACCAAGGGCGGCGCATGGGACAAGCTCATTGGCCAAATCCTGCCAGAGTGGAAGGACGGCATCGGACTAAACCACTCCGATGTGAAGTTCGACTCCCAGCACAACGAATTCTTGTGGATTGAGAACCGCTACGGGGCTTGGTCGATGATTTGCCTGGTGTCCGCTCCACACGCACACCAACTTCGCGAGCGAATTCGAGGATATGAGCCATCGTTTGGGTTTGTGGACGAGCTCACAAGCTGCGAAACCCACGAATACGTAGTTGCTGTGGGCGCACAGATCGGACGCCGGCCAGGCGTGCTTGGACTTCAGCAGTATTATGCGGCATGCAACCCCGAGGGACCGTCTCACTGGGTCTATAAGAAGTGGTGGGAGTCCGCCTTTGATGAAGAGCTCGGCGAGTGGGATGCCGACTACGCAAAGTTCCACATCCCGATCCAAGAAAATCGACGTAACCTTCCAGACGGTTACGTCGAGGGTCTCGAGAAACTGTACCGTACTGACACCATCGAGGCCGACCGTATGTTGCGGGGCATCTGGGTCGACCGGCCGAGTGGTGACGCCCTATTCCGAGACTGTTTCAGTATCGCCGTCCATGTCCGACCGCTCAACGATGACGGACACCCATGTCAGAAGCGTCGGCTTATGCCAGACCCGGCATATCCATTCATCATCGGGATGGATCCAGGGTCCGTTTACAACGCGTACTCGTTTATGCAGTGGCTTCCCCCCGGCCCGGGCCTGCCTTGGGAAGATTCGCTTGGCTGGATGATCTTTGATGAGGTTTGCCTCTACAAACGTAAACTCAGTTACGAACAGGTGGTGCCAATCCTGATGCGCAAGGTGAAGTTCTGGAGGGATGTCATAAAAGCGAAACCGGCTCAGGTGTGGATCGCAGACAACTCCGCATTCAATCAGTTCCGGCCCGGAAACTCCTCCGGTGGGCACTACGACTCGCTGGAGATTGAGCATATCTACGAGGCCAAGCGCACGTTTTTCGGCCTCGAACCAGTAAAGATCAAGGAGGCTCCGAAATTCGCTGGGTCGCGCCAGATCCGCGTGAGGTTGGCGTCACAGCTTTGCATCGAGCAGCGCATTCTTATCTCCTCCCACTGCGTCAACCACCGAAACATGATGCTCAACCTCGAAAGTGAGCGGCAAAAGGAGGGAGGGGCGTTCGACCCGGACCTGGCCATGTCCCCCAAGCGATCCGACTACATCCACACGTTCGACGCCATGACGTACCCCATACTGACCTCGACCATCTCACCATCAAAGCTAAGTCCACAGCTAATTACCCAAGAGGTTGTCGCTTTGAGATCTTGACAGTCTGCTGTGTCATAAAACTGTGCATCCCACCATGACGACTGGACAAATCGACCTGAAGAAGAACCCGGAAGTCGCGGAGGTTGTTCAAGACCTTCCGCTCGGCACGAACATTACCATCTACGCAACGATCAAAAACAAAGACGAGCAGACGCTCGAGTACACGATCGAAGAGGTCGAGTCAGCCGGTGAGTCTGCGGAGTCGTCCAGCGATGCTGAGTTTGCTGACGATGAGGACGATGAGGACGATGACTCTGAATCAACCCGTCCGTGATCGGTATCACAAATCGCTGGAGCCAAGATTCCCAAACATCCGGTCGAAAGACCAGACGGTCGTAACTGCGCAGATCGACATCCATTATGCAGACCTGGGCGTCGTGGAACGATGGACGTGGGAGCGTTTCACCCGATTGGCGGCGTTCCTTAGACTGCAGCACGCCGAGCTCTCTAGCCTCATTTGCCTACCGCACACCGACATGCGAAAGGCCCAAAAGGACGATAAGTTTCATGGGTCGGCCGCCATGCTCCTCACGCTGATGGAGGCTCAGTTCATGGCCGACTACATCGGCACCATCAAAAACCCGTTCCCCGACCTCAATGCACTTCCAGAAGATCCTTGACCTGTACGGCTGCACGAACGCACGCCTTCGCGAGATACTCACAGCCACTGAAAAGTCGGAAGACGTGGCCATTCGGAAAAACATCGAGAAGCGGATCCGCTCCCGCATCGACGCAGGGCTCCATCGGTGCCTGAAGAACTCGACGATGTACCAAGCCGTGGACGTCGCATGGGATAGCCCGCCGATCCAGAAGGACTCGCTCCCTCTGTTGCTATGGGCGCAGGGCAAGGTCAGCCACTCGGCGATCCTCTCCACCAAAAACGGAGACGGAGCCTCGGTAATGAAGGATTACGTCACCAAAGACAGCGACGGAAACGTCAAGGTCGACCTGCCCAAGATTTACGAAATCTCCATCTCACTCATTCGGTCCTATGTCGCGCGGAGGCACGCCGCCCAGACGACGAAGTACGCCAACCTCTGGCCGTTCTTCAAGTATGAGCCCCGAGGGACAGACGACATCTCATCTCTTCAGGGCGATGCACTCTCCCAAGTGGTGGAGAAGATGAGCGACGACTTCAACTACCGCCATTTCTTTTCGCAGACCGACCGGGACAAGCTCCTATACGGATACAGCCTTGTGTTCCCCCGGCAGGCATGGACCCGTCGATACGCGTGGCGACCCAAGGCACTCAACATCAAGTCCGTGGACGACCTGTCAAAGGACGACGTTGAGTCCTACATCGAGGCCGAGGGGCTCGACTACGTTGCTCCGCCTGTCGCCCGCATCATCTGGGACAACTCAGCCCCGCTGGCGAACATCAACACAGAGAACGGGCCACGTTGGGTGGGGTATTGGGACATAATCCCGTACGGCACACTTGTCTCCGGCGGCCCTACCTACTTCAACCTCGATAAGGTTTCTCGTGGCGAGAGGTTCGGCACCCTCCTTACCAACTACCAGGCATTCTTCGAGTATTACTTTGACCCGAAGGTTTTGGCCTCGCCAAACACGTCAATGGACCCGGCGCTCGACAACGACCGCTCTAGCAACATCGGACGGTACACGTCCCAGAATTTGGACAGCGGCGTGCTGCACACCCAGTACTTTGAGAAGATCAACCCGAAAGAAGACAAGATCGGCGAGTACAACTGCGATGTCTGGGTGCGCTACACAGTCGCCGGAGACGGCACCGTTGTGGGGGCCGAGTGGATGCCGTCCATTCCAGCGGTTTATGGCGGCTTCAACCAAAACGACCAGCGAGACGCATCCGTCTCCTATGCGATGGAGCTCATGCCGTACCAGGACCAGTTGAGCAACCTGTTCACACAGATGCTGTTCAACATCAAAACCGGCATGCTCCAGCTTTGGCTGCTCGATAAGGACTCAATGGAAGAGGCGACGATCAAGTATTTTGAGGACGGTGCCAAGGCCCGCGACTTCTTTACCGAGCCGCGAATCCTAAAATACTCTGCCACCAAGCTCCGCGAGCTCGGGTATCAGGATCCTCGGCAGGCGTTTGCCATCGTGCAGGCGCAAGTCACGCAGACCGTTGAAACGTCGTATCAGGGCATCATGCGCCTTCTGGCAATTGTTGACCGGCTATCGAACACGAGTCGCAACGAGCTCGGCGAGTCTAATCCCCGTGAAATTAGCGCTACCGAAGCGCAGGAGATTAGCTCCACGACGGCGACGATGCACACGTTTATCTCAGACGGCATTGACGAACAGAGGTCGGCGGCAAAGCGGCAGGTATTTGAGTCCTACGTTTCGCGTGGATATGCGACTTTCGAGGCTCCAGTAATCTCCCGCTACACTATCGACACGATCACTGAAGCTGGCTTCGAGTTGTCGCGAAAGAGAGACGTCGCTCCCGGCACCGTGATGCCGGCCAACACCCTCATCAGGGGCAGTATATGGTCACTGATTTACAGTTACGCGTTCGACTCGCGCGACGGATCCGAGCGCTCAAGCAACCCGCAGTCCGCTCAACTTCTGGTCCAGCTCGCCCAGATGATGCTTGGCTCCGAAATGCTCATGCAGGCGATGGGGAAGCGTCGGCTTTACGCGCTGTTCAATACTATCGTCCGGCTTTCTGGAGCAGGATGGGACCTCAAGCTCGAGTTGGACCCCAACGAAGGGGAGGAGCTGGGGACAGGGAAGGACGAGATGGCCCAGGTCGTTCAGAAGATCCAGCAGATCGAGCAGGTAGTCCAGC
>Ga0163155_10002383_pt1 | contig 21096 bp, 33 predicted proteins | sample OliLakLV19SP4G1_FD_148611 | JGI IMG/M metagenome (GOLD analysis project Ga0163155, IMG submission 148611) | Freshwater microbial mat bacterial communities from Lake Vanda, McMurdo Dry Valleys, Antarctica - Oligotrophic Lake LV.19.SP4.G1 | ecosystem: Environmental > Aquatic > Freshwater > Lake >... | reverse complement strand
GGCTTTAGTAGACAGATCGCTGATGCGCACAGACTCGGCTAGTTTTGCTAGGTCTTCTGCGGTGGGCGAATCTTCTGCGAGCAGCGGGACTTCTTTAAGCTCTTCTGTATCTACGTCTGCGGCGTCTTCTTCTGTGGTGAGTTCGTTCTTTACATATTCAACTAACGCGTCAGAGTTGGCACCCCAAATAACTACACTGATCTCATACAGCTTTACTTCTTTCAATAGAAGTCCGTATTCAGTGGCCTTGTTGGGGTCGGCTTTGACTACATTGTACGCGATGCTCAGGCCGTTCAAAATGCCTTCTTTGATTTTTGTTCGAACGCTTTGCGCTAGCGCGGTACTTGAAAACTTAGCTTTGAACCAAAGACCATACTCATCTTCTTTGGCCTCTACTATAACACCGATACAAGACTCTGTTGAACTGCTACGATGGTTGTCCAGCATCTTTACTAAGCCGGGCTTTAATCGTTCTTTGAGCGTTTTCTTAAAAGCACCTGGTAGTACAATGTCCCCGTAGGAGTCGGTGACGTTGAACACGCTGCCGTAACCCTCTACGCAGCCATCTGGAGATTCGTCATTGCTAACAGACAGTTTGCATAGCAACGGCGAAACGTTCTTTATAAGCGGCGTTTTCTTTTCAGGGACTGCTGGTTTAGTGGTGTTTGACATCTCTCTATATCCTGTTTATATTGTCGACAGCTCTTGTTAAAGTTGCTATTTGGGGATATACAAGACAGTGCATCGGCAAGCTATTACTTCTTTACCGGCTGCCCCTAAACTTGTATCACCTGGAAACAACAGTTTCGACCCACCTACTTGAAATGGATCGTTGTATTCTTGATCTTGCCCATTGGCGGCTATATGCGTTTGTCGCGTTCGTTTGTCGCTTGTAGCTAGCCATGCTTTTCTCATGCTGCTAGGGTCTATAAATTTTCCCATTACAAAATGACTGGTGGCATTGGAAGCGGCGACTATTTCTGTCCTGGCTATCTTAGTAGCACGTTCTTTTGAAAATGCGTACGCGGCTTGCAGCTCTTTTACGACATCTTGCAAAGGTACGTTTTGCTGTAGCGCTCGGTCGATTATTACACGAACACCTGCACTTGTAGATGCTCCTATTTTAGTTATACGTGTGGCTGTAGTGCTTGCTATCCATTCTCGCATTTGAGGATCTTCATAAGGATCCCATTCGTCAAATTCATCAGATTTACGTATCAATGGAACGAACATACGAGCATAGGCACTACCGTATTCTTTTGCAAATACACTGTACAACGTGTAGTACACTTTTGAAACGGCTAACTTGACTACGGATTCTACTATACTGGCTACACCATCACTGGAAAATCGGTACGTCAACGCGTTGGTAACTGCTGGCAAGCAACTGTTAATAGCATTTTGAAACAGCGTAGCGTAGTTTACAGTCACGTTGTCTACATAGTTTTGCAATTGAACAGCGTACGCGATTTGTTGCGGGGAGGTCATAACAAGTCTGCTATGATTGTGCGCTCTGAAACATCTATGTTAGTCAGCGTTTGGTAGTTGCCTACGTGCTTAGATTTTAAGCACAAGTACTGTATTAAACAATCGGCGTACTGTTGTGCGTTGTAACCTTGCGCTACCGATCTGAATCCTTTATAGATATCGGCTCCGCGCTCACAACCATTAAACAGTTCATAAAAAGAAACTTTTCGTACAAATACGTTTTTGGTGATGAACTGTTTAGCGGCTTCTAAGCCTTCTTGCGGCTTGTTAAATCTAACCATGCCTTGGTTTATGGGGAAGGCACCCCAAACAGTTAACCCTATGGGATTACTGTTTCTTTGCGTAAGCGTGGGCCAAGATGTTTTAGAAGCCTTGGCGTCTTCTTCTGAGTTATAGTACCCTTCCATAGTAGCTAAACATTGTATTAAAAGATCGATGAATTCTTTTTTGTCGTATTCGGTGTACATAATTTATGATGGGTCTTCAAACGGATCATGACCTTCTCCTTCTTTCATTGTTTTAGCAGTGTTATTCACATACTGAGAGATGTCTGCATTATCTACAGGCATCATATTCATTGGGGTCCACCATACGTCGCCCCAAGGAATCTCTTTCATTCCTAAACGGAGGCGTCGGTTTAGTTCGTTGGCAGGGTAGCCCATTTGGTACATGGATTTTGCTGTTTCTACTTTCTGCATGTAGCTCTTTCGCAGAGCAGGAATATCTGAAATGTCGTACAACACAACGATGTCGTCGCCGTAGTAGTGCGCCAGAGATTCTTGGTATTTGATTTGCAACCACTCAAGATCTGTTATTACTCGATCTTCCCAGAATGATTGACGAGCAACCTCGTAGTTTGCGTATGTAGGGTCTTCGTTGGCGCCAACCATTTGGGGAGGTACTCCGAAGATGGCACATACTTCATATTTGTTTATTTGTCGTTGCTTTAAGAACTCTATGTCTTGGGGGGACATAGTGATGGTTTCCCATTCCATGCCGCCCCAGAGAATCATAGGCTTGCCAATGTTTTCTTTGGTAAAGCCTGTTTCAATATCTTGTTTTAACTTAGCGCGTTCTTGAGGCTTAATAGTATTGGCTGGTACTTTTAAGACGCCGCCTGGCACAGCACTATTATCGAACACGCCTTGATTCCATTGAATAGCTGAGTGCTCTAACTCTATAGTTTTTCTGGCACTTGAAATAGGAGAGCAACCTACAAACTCGTTTTCTGGATCGTAGTACTTGAAATGTATTACATCCTCGAGTTCTAAACGAAGGGGCTTTTGAGTGCCGCCGGATGGATCAACTACGTAGTGGCTAACGTACAGATTTGGGTCTGGAAATGGGGAACACCACGATGGGTTTATCGTGTACATTTCTTTAGGCTTCCCGTTTACTTTTACGACTTCAATGTACGCGTTGCCGGACAAGCTTAGCTGCCCTGTTAGGGCGGCACAGAACTCTTTTCTACTATGAAAACGATTAGGGTGGTTCAGCAAACGTGTCAGCGGGTGTGTAGGTAGCTCTTTGAGGCGGCCGTCTCCTAAGTCTTTGTAGGTCTTCCAAGGAACGGATCCTACGGCGTCGCCTATTGTGGTAATACAACGTCGTACCCAAGTTAAACTCTTGTAACCTTTTTGAGAAGCTTCTCTAAACGTCATTGACGTTGAAGGGCTGTACTTACCTCCTCGCGTTAACTGAACGGCGTTGCTGCTAACAATTGAGGACTTGCTTATAAGTCCTCCTAGTGTTTGAATTATCGACATTTGATGCCTCTCTTTGAAAATGCGTACTTCAATGCGGTGAGCGCTTCTACTTTTCGTTTACGGTACGTAGCTACACAACAGCTAAGAACTTTAGATGCTTCTTGGTCAGTCATGTTTTTCCAATACGCTACATAAACTATGTTTTTGAATTCGGTAGAAAGCTCGTTTACAACTATGCTACGAAGCGTTTGTATAAGTTCGCGTTCGGCTATAGTCTGTTCGACTTCTGCGTCTTTATATATTGTCGACAGCAACTCGTCGTCCGCTAATTGGTATCTTTTTTTGTACACACCTTCTTTTCTTAATAAGTCTAGGATCTCTCCTGAGATTCTTTTGTAGGCGTAAGTACTGGGCCTACTGTTCATTTTAATGTTAAACTCGTTGCTAGCTTTTACTAAACCTAATAACGCGGCGGATATGATATCTTCTAATTCCACATGTTGGTGGTTAGAAAACTTGTGCGCTAATGACAGCGCCATTGGAATTATGTTGCACCCTAGTCGTTTTACACGAACAGATATGTCACCTTGCACTTTGTAGTAAGTCATAATGATCCTAATACAGAAATGCCCCAGTCTCCGGCAACCTCGGCGGACAGCTCATTTACGGCGCCTGAAGCTGAGTCAGCTTGGTCGTCGTGTTTGGATTCTGGCACAGCACAGATCTCATCTATCCACTCTGAGTTCCACGGGCCGTCTAGTAAAATAACGTTGCCTACTTCGGCTTGTGCGGCGAACGGCTTGTACCTGCTTAACTTGCTACCTGTAGCGGGTGATCCTTTAACAGTGTACCCAGCGAGCATCCTAATGTAGTTGTGTAGTACGTGCTTGCCTGCGGAGCCGGGCTCTTGTTCTATACAGATTGTAACGTCATCTCCGTCCAATCGGGCGGTGGCTAGAAGAGTCTGCTCTACTTCCATTGGACCCATTTGTTTACGAATAACATCTTCAATATAGTACACACCGTTGTCGGTTTTAGAAACTTTAGTTCCTACAGTGTAATCGCCTCGGCCATCTAGAGAAGCTAGATCCCAAAATCTTACGGATACGGATTCTTGTGGGCGGGTTCTAACATACTTTGTGAACCATGATCGTTTGAACATGGCGCCTATGTACTCCGCGTCCCAGTCGCCGTCGCGACGTTGTGCTTGTGTTACGGGGTCTAGTTCGTCTAGGGCGCTGCTGTACTCTTCGCTATCCAAATGCTTGTTGTCTTGCATTTTGGCTGGAATGAATATTCTACCAGCAGTAAGGCTTTTTACGAATCTATTTTTACACCATATATGCCCTACGCCGCCTGGGTTTGAGGCTCCGCGCATACGCAACGGCACTGGCATACCTCGTGTTCTTCGTAGGCGGCCAAACATAAACGTGTACTGAAACTCTGTGAACTGGGTAAGCTCATCGAATCCGATAAACTGGAACTCAGCAGAGTCATACTGGTACACGTCGGACTCGTGGTCCAAGTACCCGAATGTTAAGCGTCCGCCTTGTGGAGACTCCCAAGTGTACTGCTTCGGACGCCAACGCATATCGGTGTTTTTCAACCATTGCGTTGACCTGTCTAAGATGGCCTTAGGCATTGAAAGTTCTCGGAATGTCCTACGTAATAGCAACGCAGAGTAATCAGGAACTTCGATGTATTGCAATGAGGCCATTAGCAATGCTTCGCTTTTACCACCACCGGCAGCGCCCCCATAAAAAGCTTCTTTATTGTCTAACAACAAAAAAGCGGCTTGCTTCTCCGATGGTTCGTGAGGAATATACTTATTGAGCTTGGGTGTTAAAGCTGCTCTAAACTTTGGATTGCTAGCGGCAATCTTTTTGTAGTATGAAACACGTTCAGACATTTCATTGGGATGGTCTGCGCTCATTTAAGAGCTTTGATTGGCACTGCCTTTATACGTAAACAGGTGGGACAGATGACGCTGCCCTATATAGTAGTACCTAGTTAGATTTTAACTAACGCTAAATTGTAGTGCTTGCCTTCAGGGCCTATCGCTACAGCTTTTTTGACAACTTTAAAGCCGGCTATTGCTAGTTCGCTAAACACTTCGTCAAGGCTGTACATCCATACAGGTACGCAAGGACGGTCTACTAACGAATGCTGGAAAGGCGAGACGGGGATATCGGCTAGACAGTTATAGAACGTGTAGCTTTTGCCGTAATCGTCTACATCTGGAAACGAAAGATATATAACGCCGTCGTCGGCTATTGCATGGTCTTTTAACAATCGCAACAAGTAACTTAAGCGGTAGTGCAGGTACTGAACTTGTTCTAACAAGAAAATGATGTTGGCTTTTCTCATGGTACACAAAAGACCGAATATTTCTTCGTCTTCGATAGATTCGACTTCGATGAACTCTACTGAGTTAAGCGTTTGGATCTTCGTAAAGCTACCTGCGTCGTTATGTAGGACGCGTGCTCTTACTGTGGTGTTGGTGATTGCTGTAAACAACGCGGCTGTTCCGTATCTAGATCCTAAATCCAGAATGTCGAATGGTCCGTGCTTGTCAACGAAGTAAGCCTCAGCCCACCGCCAAACATTTATGGCAACTTCTTTTTCTAGTGTGCGTGACGCATCATTGGTCGCTGTATTGAGCGCCACAAGCGCTTGAGCGTGCTCTAAATTTGGGCGCCATTGAACATTGTTGATTGTTATAAATTCCATGAGTTGGTATCCTTGTACAAAATAATAGGCGTAAACTATTTTCAAGTTTACGCCTATGCCACTTTATGACTAGTGGTCCGAAGGGTTGCTTTGCTAAACTACTTCTACGAACGTAATGGTACCGGAAACAGCGTCTTCTGCTAGCGTCACGTAGTCAGCGATGAGTGGGATCGGGTTTTCACCTGGGCCTTGCTTGCCGTCACCGATACAGGTAACCTGGCCAGCGTCATCAAACTTCAAAAATGTGATTTGTGCAGTGTAGCCATCTTCGGACACTACAAGCGTTGCGGTGTTCGGGTCGGTTACGGCCCAAGTTGGCTTGCCATCGAACTTCGTGGGGTTGCCGGATGCTGCCACAGGCTTAGCTGTAGCAACGTAAGGTACATTGATTTTAACGATCATTTTATCTCCATCTTTAACAATTTTGAACGGTTGCGAGTGGCCTGGGGTTATCCAGAGCAGCGTTAAACTTCTTGCTGGCTCTACACAACTACAAAGCCACCGGCATAAGTATTTAGTCCACACCGTTGCACTTCCTTGCTAGTTTATGATACCGGGTCTGGTAAGCACTCGGCCATGTCGTACATGTACACCTGATAAACTTTACCGTTAGCTGTAACTTCTGTTCTGGACGTTAGTGGGAACGGCAACGTGAAGTCTACGCTAACAATTTTAGTTGGGGCGCCTGCGTACCGAGCTTTTAACACAGGTGCCAACTTATCGTTAGACTCTTGTAATAGGTACAGGTACACGGCGTCAACTAGGGGTAACGTATAATCACATATGTCGCCGTGGTGCACGGAGACTTTCGCAATCTTCTCGTTTTCCGTATTTGTTAGCAGCAATTGCTTAGCGACAGCTGCTCTGCCAGCGTTCAACTCTACACCGAACACTGCTTTGAGAGGCGCATACGCTAACGCTGAGATCAACACACCACCTTCACCGCAGCCGATATCTAGGAGTGTTTGACCAGTAGATAGATTTAGCGAATCAAACGCCTCTTTTTTAACTACTTCGGGGAGTTGCACGTATGGTGCTAACGATGCTTCTCCGTCTTCGATTTGCCATGTGGCTAACTGCTTTGTCAACGCAAGGATAACTGACTGAATCTTTTTGTAGTTCAGCCAGGAAGACACCTCCGCTCTAGAAATAGCGGGGTCAGCTTGATTCAAGCAAGAATAAACTATGGAAATCATCTCGTCTACACGGGCGTCTGCTAAGTTAGCCATTAACATTGGCAGCGATTTGCTTGTTAGGTTCAGAATCTGGTCTAACGTGTTAAGGTCAAGCACTGCTGGCCTTTCTTTACCTCCTATGATTAACGCGAAGTTTCGCAGTTTTCCAAACTCTGGCATTGCTGCTTCTGTTTTTGCGTCTTCTACCTTTGTAACTTCTTCTGGTTCTGGCATGAACGGCCTTTCTTTCTTTTCAACTAGCTCTTTTTGATACTACTTTGTCAGCAGCTTTTTTATTTCATCGAATCCGGTTTTAATCAGCGCCTTTAGATCGGTGATATCTGATTGGGCTGGACCTGATTTTGTTATTGGCGACTGTTTTCGCCACAGATCGATGTTTACAATCTGCAATCGGGCTCGTAGCAGCCCACTTGGATCTGGAAACCAGGCTTCACCTGCTACTAATGGACTGAATGGTACCGGAACCGGTGCGCGAAGTGCCCATTCTGGTGGTATTACTTCGTTGGTCTGGGCCAAATTGGATTGAATTGCTTCGTCTTTTGAGATCTGCATTGAAGTTGTACTTGGGATTTCTAAAACCCTGTATTCTTTGTAGAACTCCATCGCCTGTACTTCTTGCGGTGTAACAGGTGTTGGAAGATCGGCAACTTTTATCCACATAACGACACCAGCGTCATTTAGTTCTACGACATTGGGATAGGTTATTCTGCGCGGGTACACCGATGGGTTGCGTAGCACCTTTCCGTCTATCCAATTTTTGGGATCACGGAAGAATTGCATCGGTGGTGCTGGTTTGCCGGTTGCTGCGATATGATTAGCAACAGTTACTATCTGGATACTGTCGATAACTAAGCTTTCAGGGGTATACCCTGGCATATTCAACGGTTTACGATCTATCATACTTTGTCCTTTGTTTAATTTGGTTTTGTGGTGGTTAATTCGCGGCCTTCAACATCTCCTGATGTTGCTATGTGCACAGCGAGTTCTTCGTCGTAGCCTAATTGTACCAACTTGGCTATCAAGTTAGAAGAAGCGTCTACCGCGATGGCCGCGGCTAACAGGGCGACTGCTAAAGTTTTAGCTGCGTCAGTGGTTAGCTGTACCATCATGTTATCTTTATAAAACAATTGCAGTAGACCGCCGTCGCCATCACTGACAAATTGGTTCACTATAATTGTTTCTGGATCGGAGATTACTTCTTCTGGATCGAACATTAGATTCCTTTTTCTATTAGCACTACTAGTCCTTTGATAGACAAGTAGCTTTCTTTTAACTGGTGCGGCACACCTTCAGTGTTAACTATAATAGTCACTATTGCTAGGTATCCTAACTTTACTAGCTCTGCGCGACGCCTATCTAAATACAACGGATGCGCTTTGGGACCTTTATATACCTTGGCAAACAATTCGTGTGAGTTCTTAAATGTGATAGGTCCTAGTTCCCAAGCTGTTCGCAGGATAGCCATATCGTATTCAGAGACGGAAGCTGGTATCACGTTCTTTTGGTGGAGAGTACAGTTCGTAGAGAACCATTACTAGCACTGATGCTTTTTTAAGGTACGGCATCGTAAGCAAGTCTTTTGGACTAAAGTGCACTGCTAAGATGTCCGCCGCTATTGCTAGTTCGCGTGTACTTAAAACTTGTACTACTGCTTCTATACTTTCTAACACGTTGAAGTCGTGCACTGGTGTTGGGTGTAGGTCGTCGAACAAGTACGCACTATTTGCCACGCTTGACTGTCTTAGAACTAGAAGGTTTGATAGAACGCTCGAAACTAGCTTTTCGGGCGGCTTTCTTAAGAAGTCGGGAACGGATAGCCCGCTCGGCCATTCGGGCTGCCAGGTAAACGTCGTAATTGACAAGTTGGTGTCTCCTTATGCTGGCCATGTTTCGCCAGTCTTTTCGCCAGTCTCCGTTAGACAATAGTTCGTCTATGGATTTGAAGTCATCTTTACAGGATATCTTCTTTATGAACCCAGATAATTGCCTTTGATGCGTTTCAGTGATTACGCCATGGGGTATTCCTTTCGGCAGTAGCGGCCCGGAGCCGTTTTTAATTCTTTTGGCGTCATGGATTTGTACGTCAATGGCGCCATATGGGTGATCCGCATACTTATCAAACGCATATGCGTAAGTGAACCCGTTATCTACGCGACGAACCACTACGTACCCTTTTCGGAGTAAGCTCTCGTCGCCATATCTACCTACTACGAGGTTGTCGCAAATTGGTGACTCTACGTACCTGATGTATTCGCTGTTGCCGACAGTGACAATGGTTAACCGTTCTCGGACTTCTTTCTCCATGTACTTCGGCATCATGGACTGTCTAACAATCTCTTTGTTGAACCTTATTACATCGCCAACTCTAAGGTCTTTGATACCTTTTATTTTAGTTGGTACAAAAGGTTGTTCTGGTTGTGGCTGCTTACTTGCCATTGCGCTTGACAACTATCGCCAATGGGCGTGCACATGGATAAAATCTGTAGCCTGCGTGCGTTGAGCGTCCTTTCACTAACTCAAAGATCGGCTTACAATGTTCAATTGCAGTCTTACCGCACGTAGGACAGAAGTTATCGTCTGTGCGAGACGCGGTCGTTTTGTTTGTAATAGGCGGTGCCATGGTTAAACTAATAGTACCGCCTACCGACAGGCACTACACAGTTGGAGACGTTATCTGATCGTAGTATTCTTTTGACAGCCAAGATGAGATTAACGGCAACGGTTTGTCGTAAACTTTAACCTGAATGAACTTTTCAAAGATTGGAAACTCTCTTACTAATTGATTGGGTGATGGCGTCTGCCTCCAGAACCGGCGTTTCGCAAGTCTCGGTAATGCTGCACCAGTCATACCGGCGGCTAACTCAGAACAGTATATCTGATTCTTGAAGCTCCTCGATGGAATGATGCCTAAGTAGTGCCTTACTCCTGACGTTATGGCCTGAATGAAGTCGTATGGCTTGCCTTCAATCGAGATACAGTACTTCTCTGCTGCGTCGTAATCGTACTCCTCACGCAACCAGGGATGTAAAATGCCTAACCATACATCCCCCTTATGGTAAAAGATAGACTCGCTGAGCCTGGACTGTTGAACTCCCCGTTGACCGGTAACCGAATTCATCGTTGTGGACTCTATAACTAATACCGCATCAAGTCCTTCATCGTTTTTCGGAGTACGTCGAATAACTCCTACATGCGGTGGTACGCCTGTAAAGGTTCTAATAATAGAGGAGAATCTCGATTCACGTCCGTTATAGAAAACGAATGCGCCTGTGTGTACCACATCTCGTATCTCGTGATAGGGACGTAATTCATTTGGTACAAGGAATTTCTGCTTCATGACCGGCTGGCTCCTAATGGTAGATGCGGAGCGCCTAGACAATGTAATTTGGAGGATTGCGGGGGTCAGCAGCGGGCTGGCAACCCTAGCGGGGCCGTTAGCGTTGTTGCGTGCTAAGAAAAGGCTGTATGAGGTTTACTATCAGCGTCATTTCTACTGAGTCTTCGCTAGCGTCTCTCAACTTTGCGACAAGTCCTGCAAATACGTTAGGCACTGCATAATCAGTCCACAGTATGCGCTTCCCTGAAGCAATGCTATACCCTAGTTCTACCCAAAGACCGCCAGCCGTTGACTGATGACCTATAAACACTACTAAGTCTGCTTTGTCTATATCTGCAAAATCTTGTAGCCCGTCTATTACACAATTACGAAGCCAAGCGCTGTTACCTGTTGTCCGTTGGCTTATAACTGGTTCGTTTTGATCTTGTCTAATCCAAGAAGCTGTAACTGTATGCCCGTTGTATTCTAAAGCGTGCTGTAACTGCTGGCACTTTCTTTTATCTGATAATGGGGCTGCTATGTATATGTACATAAAAATAGGTGTAGGTGTCACCGGGGGATGAGACTGTTAGGTCTAATGGAGGGAGGAAGGACCTACTAGTTATCGGCGGCACCTACATTCTATGTTACCGCTGATACTTAGTACAGCTATTAAACGTAAAAAAAGGCCCGATAGATTTCTCTACCGAGCCGGAAAGGCGGAGTTTACGTGCCTAAACTTTTTAACAAACTTGGGTGGCAAATGCGCCTTCGGAGATAACTCGACTGGTGCTGCTATCAACGCTTAGAATATGGCACTGCCCTCCGGTAAACCAGGCTATAGCGGCGACGACAAGATCTACTTGTTCGTTTGGAACAACTGCGTCTATTGGACGGCGCCAGTCTTGTTCACTGGAAACAAAATGGAACGCGGTGTCCATTTCGGCGTGAGTGAACTTACTTGTTAACTCAAATGCGGGTATATCGAAATTTTGTGCGGTTTTCATCTTACCTCAAGTTTGGGATTTGAAAGAACTTTGCTATGGGAATAGCTATAGATAGTATAGCGTAGTGAAATATGCTTTGCAATAAGCCGATTTAATAATATTAAAAATAACTTATAGTGATAAAAATGGCTATATATATATAGCGGAGAATATGCGGTAAAAATAACTAAAAAATAACTGCTGAGATGATGGTAAATGCAAGTATAGTGTTAATAGATATATAGCATTAAGCTATTAACTTAAGACAGGAGTTTACAATGCACGAGAAAAGATTACAACGTAAGCTGGAAAGCGCTAGGTTGAACAAGGCGCAATTCCAAAAGCTGGCATTTACAGCCATGCTAGACTACACGATCGTGTCTGATGAATACAGGAAAGTCATAATGGCTTGCCTGTGTGCACAGACGGGGCTGAACGAAACACAGCTAACTCCCTTACTGACCAAGTTCAAAGAAGCTGCGGCTTCTTTGATCGACGAGCAGTACACATCCTACGCAGAAGGTCGGAACTAGCATGGCTAAGGCTATGTTAGAGTGTCTGCATGAGGATTACCCTTGGCCTAATCATCACGGTCTTATATCAGAAGACCGTTGTAACGAATTGTTTGGACCGGATAGCAAGAAACAGAAAAGGGAAAGGAAACAAAAATGATAAACACGGAAACATGCCAGGAGTTTTCGGAGCGAAAGATGGCTCTAGCGCTCGAAGCTCTTAAGGCTCGAGTTCTGTTAGAAGGCTCGGTACGCCTTGAGGGTGCTGTAGGTCAGCTGGCCTATAATACAGTAAGAAACGGGCGGTCTGATACCATCCCTAGCGAGCTAGCACTTAATTCAGCTGGTCTGAAACTGGAAGTTCTTTTGAAGGGTAACGAATTATGGTTTGCCGTTGTCGTAGTCAGCGCCTTGTAAAGTAGGGCGTAATAGAAAAGGAAACAGAAAAGGAAACATAGATGAAAACAAAGAAGTGGGTTAAACAAGTGGAGTTGCCGAAGCTGTCACGGGGCTTCTTCATCTTGGTGATACAGTCAGCCATGATGAACTACGTGGTGGCGAAGCCATGTGGCAAAGAACAGATCCTGAACGATTTGTGTGCCGAGCTTACGGTAACAAGGGCGAACTTGATGCCTTTGTTAACTCGTCATTTGGCTGCTGCTGAGGCTCGAATGACGACGGCATACGAATCAGGGGCGTGCGTATGAACAAAGAAAACGTAAAGTTGGTGCTGGCTGAGATTAAAACTCATCCGGCTAACTGGGATCAAAGACAGCTGCACAAACGTACAAAACATTGCTTCGCGGGATGGGGACAAATCATGTCGGGAGCGACTGTATCTAAGCACGGCTGCTGGAAACAAGCGAGGATTTTTTTTGGGTTCTCTTACCGAGAAACGTGCTGGGCCTTCTCGCCATGTCGAACACTGGAGGAACTGGAAACACTACTTTACGAGCGCGATACAAAAGGGTATGACCGTGATGGGTACGATATCGAAGGATTTAACCGTGCGGGGTATGCCCGTGATGGTCTTTGTTCGGAACGGTTGGTGATGTGGCGAGACGAGAATGGATTCGATGAGGACGGGTACGACATCAATGGATATGACAGCGATGGTTACGACCGTGATGGTCTAAACTTAAACAATACACGGTAAGAGCGGTAAGAAAGAGAAACATGAGAACATCATTAACATATGGGATTTTGCCGGAATGGCCTACATTCTTTGAAGCGTTTATAAGAAACGTGAAAGGCTTATATCGAATTCGATTAAATTCGAGCAGCTCTAGGGCTGTAGACAAGTACAAACTTGGAGACGGGGACTACACAGCTCAAGAGTTGTGGGAGGCTATTCAAGAGATCGTGAATTACATACCGCAAACACCTGGCGGTATGGAAATGCACGAACAAGCCTTAGACATCGTATCAAGTATCTTGAGCACTTTAGAAATCGAGTGGGTATAATATGCAACTACCTAATCTTGGAGAAGCTTTGTACCAGTTCCGAGAAATGTGTGGATTGGTAACGGTCTTCTGCAACTGGAGCGAGATCGAGGGCGACGGCGGTGAGTTCTGGTGCACATCTCTTGACGGAACTGTTCGATACACGTTGCGGGTGAATGGTGCGGGGTTTTGGGTCAATCGGGTAAAGCCGATTACACTTGGAAGTTCTACACGGCTGATTGCTGAATATGCGGAGGTATCCGACACGCCGATAGTTGAAATATCTGTTGTCCGGAAATGCGCTTTTACTATTGAGCGCGCTAGCGATGTAAGCTTCGCTAGAAACTTGCAAGAGATACTTCCTTTAATCGAGAAAAAGATAGGGTTTTTCTCCACAACGCGTTCTAAAGAATATCGTGTTGGCGATGTACGGGCGCACATGAGCGTGCCGACATTCTGTAGACATCTCATTGACGAACATAATCTTGCAAAGCGGGATTGGCTTTCCACAGTGAAACATCCTGGGAGAAAGAAGTCCGAGAGTGATTAAACCGACAAATACGTCTTGTCTACAAGAGCAGAAACTCTTTAGTGATTTTACGGATAGCTTCGAGCGTGCCAGGGCGGCACTTGACCGGCTCAAAGACTTAAAGGTCCTGGAAGTTATGACGATGCGAGAACTGGGTACTACGGTATTTCAGCTCGATGAGTTTTGTAGAACTATTGAAGAAATCAATAAGAAAGTGAAGAATTATAATGATCAAGAAACTAGATAAGGTACAAAAAGAACGGGCGCCTGCAAGTGGTAAAACTGTAACAGCGTTTGAAAATGGCAAAAAGTGTGGCGTGCAAGCATCACAAATGGTGCCGGCACGTAGGTTCAACAATAGTCAAGAACGAGATGCTTGGGTAGCTGGATTCAAAGAAGGCGTGATGGAGTTCATGAAGAGACCTTTGAAATGAAACCACTGAAAACTAAAAAGGAAGCCGACGTGAAAAAACCGTATCATTTAATGTCTCCACAGGAGAAACAAATGGATCGCATTGAACAGAATCGTGCGATTGATTCGCGTGTAGCTGATATTCAAGCTAAACTGAAGCTGCGACGTGACGTTAAAACTAATAACGAGATTGTGGATCTAATGAATAAACTGAGCTCGGCACTCAAAACCTTTGATATGTGTGGTGGGCTGCCAAGGCGGTTCACTAAAGCATTTGTCAAAATTAAAGACTAAAAAGGGAAAAAGGGAACAGAAATGAAAAAAATTGATTACTTGAAAACTCCAATCGGATCGTTTTATCCGGGCACAGAGTTTGATAAGACAAAAAACTTAAAAGTAACATTGTCTTACCCCCCGATTAGAATGTATTACGTGGGTTTGATTGAGGCCCGAGAAGCTGCCCGATGGAAGATGATACTTGAAGATCTTTTCGAGCTTGAAGTATCATCGGATATTATTCAAGGTAAGGCTGAGTACGTTGGGTACGAAACACAGCATGTACAGTTCTTTGTGCGCGATCTTAGCGGGACTGGTCGGCACGATGTGTTCTACATCAAAGTCTTTAGCAGCATTAAAGATGCAAAATTTTATGGTTCTTGTGTTCGGGTGCTACCTGAAGGAGGGACTGAACATTTCTCTTACGAAGATATGTTTGTGCGGCTCAATTATAAATACATGGGCCTTTATGAACGGCAAAAACTTATGGCGGTACAGCCAACAGAAATTGACATGGAGAACTTTTACGAAGATTTAACTGCGGGGTCTGGTGAAGGCCGCTTTGATAAACGAAAAGAGATGTCGTTAGATTACAACGAAGAGTTTTGGGACGGTGTCTTAAGGTATGCTCGATTATGCAAGTTCAGCATTCTCGAAGCGGGCATTGTTGAATCACATACAGGCGTCATGTTGGCGCCTGCAGATAAAAATGGTTTCTACACAATGGGTGGTATAAGTCGGTCGTATCTTGAAGGTACGTTTCCTACGGATGCTGAAAAGCGTGGCGGTGTGTACCCTTTTTATGGGGTATGGTGCTACCAGCTAGTTGGTAACAAAGATGTTGATGTTATTGATGGTTTTGTACAGGGAATTGAGTTATTGGAACCATTAGAAGATGGTAGATCATTTGTGACGTTTGAACAGTTGTCCAAGTTGTAAATTACTTTATGAATAGGACTGGTAAACAAGATGCCTAAACAAACAGTTGGCACTCCGAGAGCTACACGAGACTTGCTTGATAAGCTCTCAAACAATAAGCAGTTTATAGACGTGTTGGTACGTCTCAAAGACAAATTGTTTAGTAACAGCTCAATAAAGGAATGTGATGTGTGGATACACGCAGCCAAAGCCTACCTACCGGAGCATATCTTAATTCTAGATATTGTGAAAGACCAGCTGAAAATGGTCTTGTATGATAAAACTACCAAGATCAATTACGATCTATACTTTCAAAATAAAAAGCCTTATTGGGTGCGCTCGTTAGCTGGAGTTCGTGAACCGTATCAGTCTATCTAATAACCTTATCACAAGTCAGAAAATGGTAGCGGCTAGGAGTTTAACAGCTCTTAGGTTGCTACCATTTTTATTGGCTCATAGATGGCTGTATATATATAGCAGTGAGTTTGTGGGGAAATATAAATAACAAAAATATGCGGATAGTGCGAACTTATAGCGGTGGCGAGGTATAGTAAAAACCTAAAAGATAACTGCTAAGATGCTGGTGAATGCAAGTATAGTGTTAATAGATATATAGCATTAAGCTATTAACTTAACTTAGGAGTTTACAGATGGATAACGAAATGTTCGAACAGGCTTTGGATAATATTCGGGAGTTTGCAACAGAGGCGCAACTGGTTAAGTTGCGTACTGCGGTAAACATGGGTATGGACCGTATCTCTTATGAGGCACGAGGAAAAATAAACTTCCGAGACGTTGTGGTCTTTAAGGACCCGAGAAGTGCTGTTCTCATTGTGGCGAAGGTGACTGGCGTCAATGCCAAAACCATTAGTTGTGAAGTTGTGAAACTTCTTAACTACCACGGACAAGGTTTCATGCGAGGATGCGCGATCGGAACAAAATGGCGTGTGACTCCTACGTCGCTACGCTTGGCGACAGTTGAAGAAAAGAAGGGAGTGTAAAACAAAACATGGCTCTTACAACAAAAAGAGACGAGAAACCAGCTAACCCATTTTACGAGTTACTCAGTGAGGGTAACAGTTGGGTTGCCGATACACATATGGCGCGTACTCTTAATTCGGAGATAGGCCCTGAAGAAGTGTATCGACATTGCGTCGAAACTAGGCTCTACGTAATAGTACATCCTTTGACAGGTGCTTGGTCAGCTAGAATGTACCTGAAGGTTCCGGTACCTTCATGCTCCTTGGAGTATAAGTACAAGTTACTTGAGTCTGGTATAGGTCTTAAGTCTTTTGAAAAGTTCTTGTGTATTGTGGCGGAATGGCACATAACTGTTTCACTTGGCGTATAGTAAAAACTAGAAACCGCATTGAGGATACCTGAAAAGGGTAGCGGCTAGGAGTTTAACAGCTCTTAGTTTGCTACCATTTTTTATTGCTGGTTGTTGGCTGTATATATATATAGCAGAGAAGTGCTAATAGTAACAGCGTAGCGCGGGCTAGACTGAATTGTGTGGCTGTAGTTGGGGGGATTGTGTGTTTACGAGAGGTACTGGCGTAGCGTGAGTTTGTGGGGAAATATAAATAACAAAAATATGCGGATAGTGCGAACTTATAGCGGTGGCGAGGTATAGTAAAAATAACTAAAAAATAACTGCTGAGATGATGGTAAATGCAAGTATAGTGTTAATAGATATATAGCATTAAGCTATTAACTTAACTTAGGAGTTTACAGATAAAGACAATGCGAAAACCATGGCATTCGGAACCATATGTTGTAACAGTGGAAACGAGACACAGCTCTGCGATCGAAGGCATTTACCGATTCGAGAGAATCGAACCTGTAGTCGGGCTACTAAAAAGCCTTAAAAAGAGCGCGACTATTTCGTTGCACCACAACACCTACGGCGATCCATGTATGGAGTGGTACATGTTCACAATAGTGATGGGTGCATCGGGAGCGATAGCCTCATGTGAAGTAGGCGAGCGTCTTACGGATGGCAACCACGAGCCTATAGTAGCGTGGCTCATGAGTAAACTGCCTCCTCCGGTATCGAAACAGAAAAGGCAGAAAAAGGAAGTGGCATTATGCCTGTAATCAGGTTAACAACGAAACAAATACCTTCGGGTATGATGACTGAAGGAAACTTGGCGCTAATCTCTAGCTTTGTAGCGGCGCCGAGTTTTCACAAATTGCTTGGCTACCTATGGGGGAGATGGCAGGACGAGAAAGGGCACGAACGGATTGCCGATTACGCAATACCGATTCGTGGGGTACTACCGGAAGGGATAGAACTGGTGAAAATGAACAAGCGCCCGTTTGGGTTCGTGTTCAGGATCGTTGGAACGGCACGTTGCGGGCAGGTTGAAGTTACCGCAACCTATATAGGCTGGCAACGAGTGGCGGATCAATAACATGGATAACGCAATGCTTACACAGGTGCGTCTAGTAGTGAAACAAGAAAGGATTCAAGGAAAGTAACATGTCTTCGGAAAACAGTATTTACGCGGTGATCTTAAGTCAGGGAGGTTTGCTCACTACAGAGCAAATGATTAGAGCTTGTAAGGTACTAGAAACTTACGGGCGCGAAACTGCGGCTCTACACTTTAACACAGAAGTTGTGGGGCAAATCGAATTTTACCTAGGTACCTCAAACTATACTAAGTATAGCGCTATGGTATCTTTTTGGGTTAAGTGCCCTAATTGCCAGAACTGGAGAAACTTTAGTATGATTGGTTGTAAAGAACAAGCCAGTACTTTTTTTCAGTTGCTGGAAGGGTTTTCTATTTGGGAACCTGAAGAAATGGAATCGGTTAAACTATTAACTAAAACTGGCTGCTATGCGGCTTGCGATAGCTACGACCGAAACGTTTTCTTAGGAAGCAACGATAAGATTGTAGTTAGACCGGATACATTTTTAATCCGGAATACTAAGAATTGGGGTGTCTCTCTTATCATCGACGTTGACGACCGATTAACTGAAGTTGGGGCTGAATTTGGATACACAAACAGAATCGTGCAATGGGACCCTGGTACGAAAACTTATGTGGAAGTGAAAGAAGGTAAATAATGAACCAAGCGGCTGTCAGGTACTGGAATAAACGCGATCTCGAGGCGATTCAAAAGTATGAGGCTCGCAGGGCGGATAAACCGTATAGTGTACTGGTGTCTAAAGATGCAGATGATGTCTATAGCTACAAAACTGCCGAGGGCATCGTTAAGCGCATCGACACGATCACGGAGGCGTACCTGGAAATCTATGTTGATGAACAGGTTGCTAACAGAGCCACAAAAGACCTTGAATGGCGGCATAGGCCAATTCTACAATGTTTTATCGACTCTACCGGGGCGCTCTACCAATGTGTACAAGGCCCTGCTATCCTGGAGGAAAATAATGCTATCCTCTACCAATGGGTCTTTAAGCGACCTGTGGCCAAGAATTTGAAACTATATCGGAGCCGCAGATAATGCCGGGACCTTATATCGTAGTTACCAAGTATGGAGCGCTTGGCGAAGATACCACAGACCTACGTCGCTACGAGAACCCAGAAGACGTAGTTTCTGTGCTCGAAAAGATCAAGGGAGCCACAGTCCACCTCGACTATAACAACCCTCATCTCAGCATCCGTCACTGTATCGTGAAATGCGTCATCGACGACAAGGGCATCATTACAGGCTACCTGCCTTATAGATCTCTCGAACAGAGGCGTCATATCCTCATCCAGGATTACCTACTCTCTAGGCTACCCGATGACGACTTGCCATAACTGGTATCAAAGAACACTACAAGAAACAAGCGATCGTAAATAGAAGGGTACCTGTAATGATTAGACCTGGTTTGGGCACGAGCACCCAAGATGCTCTAAAGAGAGCTATAGCAGCTCTCGAAGAACAATTAAAGGATGACTTCCTGCATCCTCTATTACGACTCGAGCTAGTTCATATAGTAGAGGAGTTAACGAATATCATAACCGTGGCACGTCCCTACGAAGCTACCCTCGTACCCCTTTTCAATGATGCTCAATATACCACTACCGAGAAATACGATAAACCAGAAGAGGTAGTTGCCTTAATTAATAAGGGCAACGTAAATGTAACGGCTCAAATCCATTACCTGAATCCAGTGACCTACAAAAAGCTCTTACTTGTAAGGTTCACTACTAACAGTACAGGCAACATAGCACGATGTCGTACCTATAAGGAACTGTTTTCTATAAAGCATGTCTTGATACAGAACTACCTGCGTGCCTTCCTACCTTCAGGGCTACCACAAAACTGATATTCCTCCAGTACCGTTATCTGCTAAATCATCAAAGGGCAATCGAAAGATTGCCTTTATAACAATAGGAGCGCACCTTTTGGGAATGTCCAAAAAAAGAGATCCTTGGAGATGTACCTCTAGCTGTATCTTATAAAAGCCTAGAGTCTTGAGTCTTATGCGGTGGGTGGGTATCTTACTATACCTAATAGCTGTACCTGAGTAGAAGCCAATGGGCTGTAATCGCTATAACTATAGCAGATAACTATAGCAGATAACTATAGCGGATAACTATAGCGGATAACTATAGCGGATAACTATAGCAGATAACTATAGCAGATAACTATAGCGGATAACTATAGCGGATAACTATAGCGGATAACTATAGCGGATAACTATAGCGGATAACTATAGCGGATAACGGAGTCCTATACCTATAGTACAAAATTTCCGGAAACAGAAGTGCCCTACCCGTATAGTTCTAAAATTTGCGCTGGCACGCGCCGCTGGAGGCCCCTGCACCAACACCACATTGAAACTTATAGGGGTATAGGTTTCACTAATGGTGTAATTTTTACATAGGGCCCCTAAGGATTCGTGTAATTTTTACATAGGTCCCCTAAGGGCACGCGAAAGCTGAGAGGGTGAAAGCTTGTAAAGTGTTGATAATAAGGCAGATAGAGGAATAGTAGATACACGCTGCTAGAGCGTAGGTAGATGATCGCTGCTAGAGCGTAGGTAGATGATCGCTGCTAGAGCGTAAGTAGATGACGGTTACCCGATGGATGCGCGTATAGTGTTGATATCATTCGTTCTAATGCTTCATTGCGCGCTTTGTAGCGTGTCTCTATCCGTCTGGTAGATGATCGCTATCTGGTAGTCGCCTGATACCCTGCTACCCCGATAGTGTGCCTGCTAGCGCGTGTCGTTAGTTGCGTCGGTTATCCTCATGTCTATACCTGCCTTGTCTATTGTTGCTTGTGTTGTCTTGTGTCTTGTCTGGGGAATCGAAGTGGGGGGAATCACTGTGAGTCTAGTAGATGTCAGCTTGTGCTGAGGATGGATTTTGGCGGCGGTTATAGCAACTGTTACCGGATAGCTAGAGTAGTGGCACTTAGCTCTAGTTCGATGTTCCTTGATTATGTGCTAAATGGTTGAGTGTGCATAGGTTAGCTTGCGTTGGTTTGATTGTTTTGTGTGCTGCATTGCTATCGCTCATCTACCAGATTGAGGAGGAGGAGTGCGGCGACTGGGATCGGAGGAGGAGGAGGAGAACGCCAGGGTAGTTTTCAACATCTACCAGATTGAGGAGGAGGAGTGCGGCGA
>Ga0163155_10002380_pt1 | contig 21104 bp, 16 predicted proteins | sample OliLakLV19SP4G1_FD_148611 | JGI IMG/M metagenome (GOLD analysis project Ga0163155, IMG submission 148611) | Freshwater microbial mat bacterial communities from Lake Vanda, McMurdo Dry Valleys, Antarctica - Oligotrophic Lake LV.19.SP4.G1 | ecosystem: Environmental > Aquatic > Freshwater > Lake >... | reverse complement strand
CATCTTTTTTATACCCATTGGTAACAAACAAATCCTTGTATCCATCATTATCAAAATCTGCAAGTAAAGCCGACCAGCTCCAATCGGTAGCGTAAACTCCGGTCATATAACTGATGTCGCTAAAAACCGGCAAGCCATTTGGGGTAACGCCCATATTCAGTTGTAGAGAGTTCCGAATGAACTGCGGTTGATATCCATTTTTAGCATCCAGTTCAAACCGATCATAAGCAGGTTTGGAAAACATCATCTTCTGACGAAGGTTGTCCTCAGGCATCATATCAAGGTTTACTATTTCAAGCAGTCCATCATTGTTAATATCGGCAATATCCATTCCCATACTATTGGCGCTTTGGTGTTGCAACATTTCACCAATCTGGTTGGTAAATGTTCCATCCTGATTATTAATCCATAACAAATCATTTGACTGAAAGTCATTTGCACAATACACATCCATCCATCCATCTTGATTGAAATCTGACACTCCGATGCCAAGCCCCCAGCCCTCAATTGTAATTCCCGCTTCCTTTGAAACATCTGCAAACACTGGCAAATTATTTTCTTGGAATCCATCATTACGATACAATCGGTCTGTGCTTTTCCCTAATCCATCCTTACGCTGTCCGAAAGGTAGACTGCGGTTATAACCTTCCAGCGCGTTGGTAAGCAGATAACAATCAAGGTCGCCATCATTATCGTAGTCAAAAAACACTGCTTGCGTAGTATAGCCTCTGTCAGCCAGACCCATTTCGAATGCAACTTCTTTGAATGATGGCAACGCATTCTTAATTCCCTGGTTGATAAAAAATTGATTAGGCGCTGATTCTTTTTTGAGCGGAGAAATAGTGGATAAGTAAATATCTAGTAATCCGTCAGCATTAATATCCACAAGCGCTACTCCGGTGCTCCAATGGGGTGTTTCAATACCGGTTTCGCTAGTAACATCTAAAAACTTAAAATCTCCTTTGTTAATATAAAGTTTGCACGGTACCTGGTTGCCACTAAAAAAGATATCAATCAATCCGTCATTATTAAAATCTCCAACACCCACGCCACCCCCGTTGTAGATGTATTCAAATACTAACACATTCAATGAATCTGTTTCCGTTATTGCATTTCTGAAAGTGATGCCCGAATCTCTTGAAGATACTAGCTCAAAGAACGGTTTTGTGTTATCTGTACAGCTGAAAAAAAATGAGATCAATAAGCCAACCAACCAGAATTTCCATTGGTGGAGACAACAAAGATATTCTTTCTTCATAAATTTCATTCTCTCAAAAAGATCAAAATCGTCCATCAGTTAGATGAAAATGGCCATTAGAAAATGGCCATTTTGAAGTAATCCAAGACTTTCTTCCAAAAGGTATCTTAAATAGAAAATACCTTTTCCGAGAACTCAATTTGCTACCTTGTTAATATCCGGCAGTTTGGACTAAATTCGGGTTCAGGTCTACGTCTAATTGAGGCACTGGAAATTTATTCCATTTGGGGTTCATTATCACGCCATACTCAGCTAAAAGAAATTTTTCAGCTCTTCCCGTGCGCGTGTAGTGATGCCAGATGTTAGGTTCCCAAAATAACTCCCAGCGCCTTTCTTTCATCAAATCAGTGAAAAATGTCTCCCGGTCAGCTTGGGTGCCTAAAGGAGCTAAATTGGCTCTGGCCCTGACTAAATTTAGGTTTGTGTAAGCCCCAACATTATCCCCTGATTCAAAAAGAATTTCAGAATAATTCAACAAGAATTCAGCATACCGCATGACGATAAGATTCTGGCTCCAAAACCATTCTTCGATACCCTGTCTATTTGCAGCACCAGTCCACCATTTTGCATTAAATGCAGAAAGATTTTGTGTAATAGTAAGAGGTAAGGTATACGTTTGGCCGGCCATGGTTTCTCCAGCATAAGACTCCCCGGGAATCTTTATCAATTCCTGTCTTCTCTTATCGGTGGGGTTAAAAGAATCTGCAAGCTTCCTGTTAGTAGGGGCTTCACCTCGGCCATTAAATATTGCATAAGGAGCGGATACCCCCAGAGGACCAGTCCACCAATTTAAAAAATTACCAAAATTAGGTTGACCGCCCCAATTAATCTGTGCCCCTGGTTGAAACTGATATTGTATTTCAAAAATTGACTCAGCCGTATTTTCCGTAAGATAAGAAAACAGGTCACGTAAATTGGGCAACAATGAATATTTACCAAGAGCAATTAAATCATCGGAAGCCTTTTTAGCATTCGCCCACTCTTTTTTATACATATAGGCATTTGCAAGATAGGCAAGAGCAGCACCCTTGGTGGCTCTCCCAACATTTGAAGCATCCCAGTCTTTTGGTAATGTTGCCGCTGCAGCAATTAAATCTGCAATAGCCTGATCCCATATTTGGACTTCGGGGGAACGAGGCAATGACAATGCGGCTTGATCGGATGTGAAATAGGGATCTAAGTACAGTACCGCATCGCCATATTTTTGAGCCAATGAATAATAGGCAAAACCTCTTAGGAACTTAGCCTCTCCATCGAGCAATGTCTTTTCTGCAGCAGTCAGTGTTCCAGGAGAGGTTTTCAATTTTGATAATAGAAGATTGGATCGCCCGATAACTTTATAACAATTCTTCCATGCCCCAGTTACTTCTTTTGAAGGGGTCACATAATTATTAAGGTCGTAAGGTGCCTGTGATTTTTGGGTTATATCCTGCATCATGATTCCGCCTGTAAGAATCCATACTTGGATGCCACCATCTGCTCCATTAACAGGTGCTACACCCTGTATCTCAGAGTATGCTCCAAACATATAGGCATTATAGTCTGCCCTGCTCTTAAAAAAGTTATTGTCGAAGGTAGCTCCAGTTTGAGGATTAGACTCTAAAAAAGAATCGCTGCACGCCCAAATTGTTACCATAAAGGCTGCCGAAATCAAAACACCGAAAATTATCTTTTTCATATTATTTTATTGTTACTGATTTATCAACATTAAAGTGTGTTCAAATACCTATAACTTAATATTTATACCTGCTGTAAATACTCGAGGTGACGGATATCTTCCAAAATCAACACCCGTAAGGAGGGGATCAGAAAAATCTGATGTAGCGGTTGCATCACCACCTGAATTTGTCATTAGACTTCCAATTTCAGGGTCCCAACCTGAATATTTCGTAAAGGTGTATATGTTTAGCCCTGATACATATATTCTTACACTACTTAAACCGACCTTATTTAATAAAGAATTTGGTATTGTGTAGCCCAATTGCATAGATCGTATTCGAAGGAAGGCACCATTCTCAATATAGTATGATGAAAAGTATGTGTTAGTAGCCGGTGCATTAAAGGAATTTCGAGGAAATTCATTGGTGCTACCTTCCCCCGTCCATCTGTTCAGCCATTCACTTGAGCCGTTAATGAATCCCTGATCATTTGATATATGCATGGAATATCCTTTCAGCATATTAGCGATCTGAACACCGCCCTGCCCCTGGAAAAAAACACCAAAGTCGAAATTCTTATAGGTGGCACTTAGATTTAAGCCATATATATATTTGGGCAAACCATTACCTATAACTGTTCTATCCTCTGAATCTATTTTTCCATCTCCATTCAGATCTTTAAACTTGCGATCCCCTGGTTTAACTCCAGTCATGCCACTCGCAGCCGCTTCAGTGGCATTCTGAATGATACCGTCATCAACATAGCCCCAGAAATTTCCAATCCGCTCACCTATCTGAGAACGGGTTTGAGAACCGCCATTGTCACCTGCCAGGCTACCGATATCTCTTGAGAGAAAGTCAGTTGATTTTCCTAATAATTCGGTCACTTCATTTTCAAGCGTGGAAAAATTTATTGATGAAGTGAAATTTACTGCCCTTATTTTTTTATTAAACCCTAAAAGAAACTCAAACCCTCTGTTTTCTATGGAAAATTCGTTGCGTAAAATCGTATTTCCAGTCACACCTAAATAGGTAGGAATGGGCGCGCTTCCTAACATGTCCTCAATTCTCTTGATATAATAATCTGTTGATAGCGTGATGGTATTATTAAATAAACTGGCATCGAGACCGATATCCAATTGGGTTGACTTTTCCCAGCGAATACTAGGATCGCCTATATTATCCCTGTATGTAGCACCCACTACATTTTGATTTGTGCCCATTACGTACTTATAAAAACCGGCATCATTTGCATAGGTGTTAGCATACTTAAAATTTCCGATATTTTGGTTACCCACTATTCCGTAACTGGCTCTTAATTTTAATTCGTTTATTTGTTTTGAATTATTTAGGAACGACTCCTCGGAAAGTCTCCATCCAACTGATGCAGAAGGGAAGTTTCCATACTTATTGTTCGGACCAAATCTCGAAGAACCATCGCGCCTAAAACTTACATTCAACAGGTATTTGCTAGCATAATCGTACGTTAGCCTTCCGAAATAAGAGACTAGTGAATAATCTTCTGTAAATCCTGTAGCTGTTTTAGATGTCAAAGCGTTGAGGTTAAACTGACCATTTGGATTACCGCTGCCATCCACCTTTATCTGCGTGGAAATGTTTTGTAACGCATCAGTACCCGCCACAAACATGACATTATGTTTATCGAATTGTTTTGTATAGGTAAGTGTATTAATCCAGTTAGTTTGATCAAATTGTCTCCATGTTTCGGCATACTGACTTGTCTCAATGATTGGCCCAAAACCAGAAATTTCTTGGGGTTGCCCTAACCTGCTAAACCAGAACAATGAATTGAAGCGTGCATAATTTACCGCTGTTCTGAATTTTAGTCCTTTAATGATTTCATACTCTCCGAAACCGGAAAGCTGAATATTAGAAGATTTTAATAATCTTTTATAGTGCCCACCACCGTCTACGAAAACCTGATTATTAAGACCCGAGGGGAAATATGCAGTATTGGCAGTGTTTGCAATCATGGCATATCCCTGGTATCCATAGAAATCAGAATTAATGGAACCTTGCTGATCTGTATAGATCGGATTCATGGGCATCAATCGGGTTGCGTTGGTGAGGATTCCTTTGTCCCCGCTATTGGTGAGAGGATTTGATTTATCGTCATGGCTAAAATTAAAAGTGCCTCCCAATTTTAATTTTTTTGTCACATCAAATTCTGCGTTTAACCGGGCGTTGTAACGTTTATAATGTGATGAAATAAGAATACCCTCCTGATTCAGATGTCCTAAGGAGAAGTAGACTCTTGAATTTTCTCCGCCACCCTGCGCTGAAACATTATAACTCTGAATTGAAGCCTTCCGAAATACTGCGTCCTGCCAATCGTAGTTTGGCAGGGAATTCGGATTAGACCAAGCCGGGTTAGGCGCTTGCCCACCATTAACCAGATTTTCATTTGCAAGTGTTGCAAACTCAGCACTATTTAACAGATCAATTTGCTTTGCAGCACTCTGAACTCCTGCATATATATCAAAATTCACAGAAACTTTGCCTGGTTTACCTTGCTTAGTAGTAATCAATACCACACCATTCGATGCTCTCGATCCATAAATAGAGGCAGAAGCAGCATCCTTAAGAACATCGATGCGTTCAATATCATTAGGGTTAATGGAGTTTAACCCTCCCGTAACAAGTGTCATGGGAACTCCATCAACTATGTATAAAGGCTCAGTTCCTGCAGTAAATGAACCTATACCCCTGATCTTTACAGATACATTTCCACCCGGTTCGCCACTGTTTTGCGATACCAACACACCAGCCATTTTACCCTGTATGGCCTGATCCAAACCAGCCACCGCCATATTGGAGATATCTTTTGAAGTAACGGAAGATACGGCTCCAGTAACAACCTTTTTCTCTTGCGTTCCATACCCGACAACAACAATTTCCTGGAGTGTAACTACATCGGGGGCAAGAGATATATTGATAACACTTTGATTATTTACTAACACCTCCTGATTGGCGTATCCGATAAAGGAAAATAGCAATGTTGCTGAACCAGATGAAACGTTGATTTTAAATTCTCCATTTGCATCTGTAGCGGTTCCATTTGTAGTACCCCTCTCAACTACGTTAACTCCTGGTAGGGATTGACCGATGTCATCAACAACTCTGCCCGACACAGTATAGGCAATAACCATGTGTACCTCTTCTGAATTAGACTCTTCAGAAATGAGTTGATGGGCAGGCGTTCTAAACAGGGATATTCTACCAGCTATTACCTGATAAGAAACATCGAACGGGTTAAGTAATTCAGTCAACAACTGAGAAAGTTTTTTGCCATCAGCATCAACCGAAATTTTTTGTTTTACCCGAACAACTCTTGAACTGTAGGCAAATTTTATGTCTGCAATTTTTTCAATTTCAGACAGCACCATCTTTAGTTCTACATTGTCCACGTGCAAAGTCACCTTTTTATCTAAAATTTCCTGCCCTTTTAGTTCTGTGGCGTAGGCCAAGGATCCAAAAAGAAAGGATAAAAAGACTTGTAATACCGTGATTTTCATTAAAAATAGTATTTTATCATACCATTGTTGACGTAGCAGTTTTTTCATAACTTTAAAAGTTTTGTTTGATGTGTAAAAATTGTTCAACGAAACATCTCAATTCATCTTGCCGGATGAATTGGGGCATTTTCAAAGCCGGTGGTATTTAATACTGCCGGCTTTTATTTAACTAGGTACACGTGATTTTCATAAGCTTTTGGTTTAGTTTCTGATAAAATTCCAACTTAAAATTCACTCGCAACCTTTCCCGTGAATTAGAATCATAGTTCCACTTACTTCAAAGGTTACACCGATGGACTTACTGATGACATCCAGCATATCGAATAGTTTCATTTTAGAAACATCCCCGGTAAAGGTGCATGAGTAAATCCCTTCATTATCTACTATTATTTGAATCGAGTAATACGTTTCGATTTGTTTGATAATTGATTTTAGGGTAGAATCATCAAAGACAAAATCGTTTGATTCCGCAATTGGGTGCAAGGGTTTTGGCTCTTCAACAAGGCTTGTTACCCAATGCTTATCCTCTTTGAAGTATTCAACCTGTTGATTAGGTGTAAGTATTACCCCATTGGCTATAGTCTGACGCCCGTAGGCTGGTAATAGAGATTCTTCATAGACACTAACTTTTCCGGTACGAACCTTTACTTCAACACTTTTGGAATCTGCCAGAGCGCGGACTAAAAAACTAGTTCCTAAAACTTTGGTAACAATATTGCCGCTATGAACCAAAAAAGGTCGCTCGGCATTTTTTGTTATTTCAAAGAATGCCTCACCCACTAAATACACTTCGCGATTCTGTTTCGTCCATTCCTGCGAATAACTGATTTCGCTCTCGGGATTCAGATGTACAGCACTTCCATCGGGCAATTGTATAAGTTTTACCTCTATGAGTTGATTTTTAATAGTAATTAACTCATTAACAGTTGTTAACTCACTTAAATTTATCCTTGAACGATGCGATCCATTAATAAGAAAATAATAACCAACAATAGAAAAGAAAGCAATACCTGCTGCTACCTTTAACAAGACAATCGCAGACAGTCTTCTGTCCTTATTTTCTTTATAAATTCCCTTCCTATATTTCAATTGTAATCCAATCAGAATTTCTTTTTTAATAGTGTCTTTTTCAAAGTCATTTAATCCAAGATCGTCATCTTCAATCTTATCGAACCACAAGTCGATTTTTCTAATTTCATCTTCAGTGCACTGGCCATTTCGATACCGATGCAATAATTTTTGAAAGTTTTTAATATCCATGACAATAAATAATGATTTCAGAACTCAGAGAATACAAGGATTATAATCTAGAAGACGGGCAACTCAGGAAAATTCCTCAAAAGGATATTAAGTTTTTTTGAAAACCCAAAAAGATTGCTTCAATAGGAGGAAAGGCAGAAAAATGCTGCAAATGTGAACTCCTTCAAGAACACACGCAGGAATTTTATTGACTTCGTAAGGTGATAACCTACTGTCTTCTCCGAAAGTTGTAAGTGATTTGCAACCTTTTCAATCGGCCAATGATCTAACTTGGTTAATTTAAAAACCAGTTGCGATTTCTCAGAAAGTTTTCCTAATCCCTTCTCAATAGCTTCTGAAAGATCATTGAAATTCACAGACTCTTCGGTGGATTCGTTTTGCAGCGAAACGTACGCTTTATAGTAACTCAAGTATCTATTAGCCACTAGCTGTTTCTCTATGTGGTCAATCACAGCGTGTTTGATTGATGTTACTAAATAATTTTCAAGCTTATTGATGTGAAGCTCTTCTCGCTTTTCCCAGATTTTTAAGAATAGATTTTGAGTGAGTTCCTTTGCAATTTCCTTTTCCTTCACTCTTCGGTATACAACGATGAAAACCTTGTGCCAGTATTTTTCATAAATAGAAACAAAAGCGGCATTATCACCGTTTTTCAAACGATCTACCAAATTCTCGTCAAAATTTACATTGGATTGCATTTACCGCCTCTTTATGTATTCAAGATAGTTGAATCTCCACTAAAAGTCAACATACGTTTGCGAGTCGTTTAAAACGAAATTAATTCGTTTTACTTCTATTGCCATCCTGAACCTACCTGATTTATAGTTGCGATTTGATGACACGGCCTAATTTAACTTTGAACAATTGGCGAAGGATTCCAACATTACCCGAAGAACGTTTGAGCGAAGATTCAAGAAGGCTACACGCAACACGGTAGCCGAATACACACAGCGTGTAAAGGTGGAGGCAGCTAAAAAACACCTTGAGTTGATGGACAAAGTGGGTTATGTTGATATTTAGGCATTCCGAACCGTTTTTAAACGCACCACTGGCATGACGCTAGTGGACTTCAGAAAGAAATACAACACGTCCTAACCGCTGACGATTCACGATTGACTCTTGACTCTTGACTGATAGGTGCTTAAGAAAACCGAAAGTGTTGTAAGACCTTGTCAATGACGCCAACCAATTGAACATACATTGTCTGGCCGCACATGACGTTAATTTGAAATAATTGCAGTGAGTTCTTTAATTGTCCTTTAAAATTTTATTTTTTTAAACAAAAAACAAATGAAGGGAATGATCTTTTTTTTATTTATGACTATTGGCCTACCCATGTTTGGTCAAGTTGTTTCAGGGTCAATGGATGTGCTTGAGGAACCCAGGCTCAACGAATCTGCCAGCTTCTTTCAATTTCTTGGTCAGATCGATATTAGCTTGACTTGGTCGTAAATTTCCTGATGGATGATTATGGGAAAGGATAATGCCATTCGCATTGGCCTTGAGTGCATGTGCAAAGATAATTTTAGGATCGGCTACGGTGCCTGAACTGCCGCCTTGAGAGATTTCACAAATCCCTAAAACTTTTTGCGCCCTATTCAGGATCATGACTTTGAATTGCTCCAGGAAGTCAATCTTGTCCTTATCCCAGGAGTTGAGAAGAATTTCGTAGGCGTCTCTTGATCTTTTAATCTGAGGTAGCTGTGAATACTTGACCTTCATACTGTAAGAGAGTTTGATTTCAGCTACGAGTGATTGAGTGTTTTCATTTTGCTTTTCCATAATCGTAAGAGTTAATTATGGCGCACCCCAGCGGAGGGTGGCAGGCTTGTCAAAAGGAAACGGAATAAATTTGATACAATACACACAGCCGAAGGCACAATTAATTTTATGCCGTAGTCTTTTTACAAGCCGGCTTTTTGCCACCCGGAGTATCCTTGTACCAGAATTAATTCGAAACGGTTGGGGATTAAAGCAAATAACAAGCTATTCGAAATGGTGTCGACCCTCCCCTCCTTCTCATTAATGAGTTCAAACCTGGGACTTATCGTATTTCTGTCACTTTCTCACAATACCTTGCAAATTGAAGTTATGTTAATCGGTTTTTCTTGTTACAATTTGGTGATGGCAACAAACTAAATGAATTGCTAAAACGTTAAAAAATGACGAAATTCGCAAACAATAAGTCGAGGACAGATTAAGATGATCAAGCCAATAATATATCACAGTTTTGAAGAGAAGGAGCTCTTAGAACGACAGCTCCTTGCTGGTGTTTCCAAAAAGAAAAGGCTTGCTGATGCAAAGGCTTTAATGGACGTCTTTTATGCAACGCGTGAAGTTCCTTTAAAGGATCGCAAAAAATCAAAAAAACAACATGCTAAGTGATGAGACCAAGTTGCATCTGGTCAAAGTATGTGCTATTCTAAATTCGCATGAGGTTGATTATATAGTTGTTGGAGGTGCCGCAGTAAGTCACTATGGATACAATCGCCCATCTGGGATTGGGCAATATAGCGTTGAGCCTAAACCTGATCTTGATTTTTGGTGTAATCCTTCCATTGATAATTTTGAAAAGATCATTGTTGCACTTGACGACCTCGCGGTTGACACAGCGGACTTGAAGAGCCTGGTCTTTGATAAGAAACACACGTTCCTTAAGATTCCTCGTAGCAATTTTCACATGGATTTTCTTCCAATAATGGAGGGTCTTGATTCTTTTCGAGAATGCAGAGGCAGGGCAACGAAGGTAATTGTTGATGATGTCCCCATATTGATAGTTTCCTATGATGATCTGATAACTAACAAGCGAGCAGTTAATCGAAAAATAGATCAGTCTGACATAACTGAACTTGGTAAGATCAGACGGAAAAAGCGAGGAAAAGGAATCTAGCATAAGTGACTGCACCACTGAACGGAACCTGACTTTGCGTTATCTATAATCTCTTCCTTCTTTTCTTTCGTCTCCTTTTCTTCAAGTATTCAATATCCAAATCAGGTTGGTTATCAGCGTTGAGACTACCCCCATGAGAATGACCATCCAGTAGCGATGCCAGATTGAGACCGTGTGACTTTTCTGAAACACTTTTGTTGTTTAAAGGATTTTTTCGTGAAGCTGAGTGAGACTGGTGTCGGGTGTTTGATCTTGGTGATTGAGATGTTTCATCATTCGGTGATGAAAGTCTAACTCCCTTAGAAGTGACATTGCTTTTGTCTCCCCGTTTAGATAGAGGCTCTTGATCTCTGAGAGTATTTGAATCACCAGTTCGTTTGTTAAATCGATTGGCTCCTGTTTGAGTATTTGTTCGGTGAATGATTTGGCTATCTCTTTCTTGTTCATAGTTGATGGTGTTTTTGATCGTTGTCCATTTAAAGTCATTGCCAAGTTTTGATCCGGTGAAAGCAAGTCCATCGTAGCCATACGAAATTCCACTCACGTATCCGGTCGAAGCCTGACTGAATAAAACATTAACTCCTTTGTTTTGCAGAGCCTGTATAAATTCTGAACAGGTTAGTTTTGAGTTGGTGCTTAATATATTTTTGATGATCACTTGCAAAGCCATCTTGTGAGAAGGTAAGTTCGTGCGCTTCATCATTTCCATTTCATCTTTTGTGATCGCCCGTTCGCTTGCCTGTCTGCTGGAGATAACATTTGTTAAATTGTATTTCTGTTCCAGCTCTCTGAGCACTTTCTCACTGCGCGCAAAGTCATTGCTGTCGCTTAGTACTTTACCATCATAGCCAATACGATTTACTAAAATGTGAAGATGCGGATGATCAGCATCGTAATGACGGAATAGAATAAACTGATGTTGGGTGAAGCCGTTCTGTTCGAGGTAATCATGAGCAATCTGTTTCATGACCTCATTAGACAAATTCTCCGCTGGTGGGAAATTGATAGAGGTGTGATAAAAGAACTTTTGTAGATTGGGACGAAGCACCTTCACTATCGCAATTTCCTTGAGGATCATCTTTTCCGAGACCTCAACAAAAGAATGATCTAATACTTCCGCTAGTCCTTTGTTTACCTTTTCCAGATTGTAGCGCAAGGCACCCCGGAAGCCTTTACCCTTGATCTGGTTTCCGGTCATGGAGAAGTAGTTTTAAGATTCTACTGTATAATAGGTGTAGCTCTTCGAGTAGCTTGCTTAAGTCTTCAGGTTTTTCTCCGAGATGAAGTTTGTGAGTAGCCTGGTTAATATTGACACCAATTTTCTTTAGTTCGTGATAGATGGATGCATCCAAGGGTGAGAGCTTGACTGGGGGAAACTTTCCTATGAACACTTTATTACGAATCAGGTTGGCCGGACTTAAACCACTTGCTTTAGCTTGTTCATCTATTGTACTCGCTTCATTGGTGGTAAGTCGGATGTTGATGATGTATTTTAAATAAAACTTGTCGGAAATCAATAATTTGAGCTAACTTCCAGTAAGATTTGCAGTCGGTCAAAAATCTTGGTGAGTGATCTGGTGAGTACAGGAATTTATCCAAGCAAACATATTGGTAGTCAGCGCAGTTAGAGTTAGGTTCGAATCCCTCTTCCTCTGCTAACAGTAAATGCCCCGATTTTGTCGGGGTTTTTTATTGGTAGGCGAGCTCAACAAAACCGGTTTCTTGTTAGAATTGAAAGCCAGTAAAGAACCTTCGAAGCAAGTCTTTGTTTCAAATTTGCAGTTACCAAAAAATCTTTGAACACTTGCTGCCATCGCTGTAATTATTAAGCCACTTTTTCTACAAATTATAAAACACTCGATCTTATGGCAAAAAAGAAATCCAAATTAGTAGGCATCATTGTCTTGATTATAATAGGCGCTGGTATCGGATTTCTGGCTGGCATGTTAGGGGCAGATGCAGCCAAAACTCTTCCCAAAAGTGTGATTGTCACGTTGGTTCTTTTATTTATTCCCGCGTTCTTTTTGGTGATTGGCTTTCACGAAGCCGGCCATGCATTGGCTGGAGTAATGGTTAAGTTCGAGTTTAAAATGTATGTGGTGGGGCCGTTGCTTTGGGAAAAAGAAGAAACCGGTTGGACGTTTAAATGGAATAAAAATGTCAATACCTCTGGAGGGATGGTAATCTGTATGCCTACCGGAACCCAAAATTTAAAAAACAGGTTTTCATTCTATTCTGCAGGTGGCCCATTGGCCAGTTTGCTATTGGCAGGAATATCTTACCTCCTCGCAATGATCTTTTCATCATGGATGATCTCTTACTTGTTTATGATGATTGCCTTCTTATCAATATGCATTTTTATTGCCACGGCAATTCCACTTCATACTGGGGGTTTTACTTCGGATGGCGGGCGAATCTGGAATTTACAGGTAGGCGGAGACAAGGCAAGATTTGAGTTACTGATTTTAAAAATTATTACGAACAGCACCGGGGGTATTCGGCCCTCAGATCTTGAGGTGAAAGACTTAGTAGAGGCGATTAAGCTTGCCAAAAAAATTGACGCTCCCTTCGGAGTTTATCTTCATAGCTATTTTCATCAGCTTACTTGGGATGCAGGTAATGTGGATGCTGCAGAAAAACATCTCCAGGACTACATAGATGAAATAGATAGTATACCACCCGGAATTCAAAATGCTGTGTGGTTGGATGCCGCTTTCTTTTATGCCTACGCAAAAAGGGATTTAGAAAAAGCAAACTCATATTGGAATCAGTTTAAGCCCGCAGCATTGATTCCCAAAGCGCAAATTTTTGCCACCGAGGCTTCGCTACATGCGCTGAAGAATGAAAGAGAAAGCTCACTCAAAAAAATTGATGAAGCCATCATACAAATTCCAAATATGATAGACAGGGGAATCGGGATTGCGTTGAGTGACAAATTAGCTTCCTTAAGAAATCAACTAATTTGAATAGCATTATTTTTTTTCAGCCTGATACTTTACCGATTCCAGCATTTTTTTTGAATTGGATCTAATGGATTGTCAACGTCATTGAGTGAATTGGAATACGTTCGGCTACCTTTAATAATCCTACTTTCCTCTTTTTACCAGAAGGATGTTATTTCCATTGACTATTAAATCTGGCTAGCGCATAGCTTTTTCAAGCTTGTTTTTTTTCATGTTCACGCTCATAATTTCAAGCTTTTGGCCGTAATGTAAACTGGCATTTACCTCGTATCCAAATAACAGCACCATAGTAATCAGCTGAATCCAAACCATCATGGCGATAAGCGCACCTATTGAACCATATACCTTGTTGTAACTACCAAAATTGGTAATGTAAAGTGAGAAGCCGTAAGAGATAACAAGAATAAAAATGGTTGCTAACAATGAGCCTATCGAAAAGAATTTCCAGTTGTAATGAACAGCCGGACCAAAATAATAGATGAATGAGATGGCAATCAGGAAGACAACAAAAATCACAATAAAACGAAGCACGAAAAGCAACTGAATCGTATAGGAATCCATGTTTAGCGAACTAAATTGAGCTATGTTATCCATCATATAATTGAGCACGAGTTGGCCTACAATCAATAAAGTAACAGCCATTAACAAAACCAAGGCAAGCATCAAGGTAAGGCCGGTCGCTGTTAACCGCATTTTAAATGGATTACGTTTTTCAACCGTGCGATAACATGCATTAAACGCGCGCATGAGAGCCATCATCCCATTAGTAGCAAGATAAAGAGCAAAGACAAATCCGAGTGTAAGGAGGCCGCCTCGCTGATTGCTTACTATATCAAGCACCGTTGATGACACTGCTTCATTCATACTGGCAGGCAAATAATCACCCATAAATTGAATGATAGCCGCGCGGTTTATAGTCGGGAAAAACTTATTAATATAGGGAGTAAGCGTAAACAAGAAAATGATCGCTGGAAATGTGGCCACAATAAAATTATAGGCTACCCCGTTAGACCGATCCAGAATTTCATCCTCACTAATATTGTGAAAAAATATTTTTAAAAACTTATAAAGCGAAAGATTTCCGTACCGCTTAAACTTGATGTTCTTTAACCAACTGCGGCCAGTTCTAGCCCCCGAATATTCCAGAATTCGTTTGCGGGTAATGTACTTCATGGAAAATAAGGCTTCAACACATTTTGAAATACTTCTGGTGGCCTGCAAGGTCGACCAGATTTTTTATCAACAAAGGCAAGGAGCGTTTCACCTTGATGGATCAACACATTGAATCCATTAAAAATTTCGTACTCAAACTTGATGCGTACAGTAGGCTTTTCCCGAAGCGTTGTCACAATTCTTAAGTGGTCATCGTACAATGCTGCCGCTAAAAATTTTGATTTGTTTTCCACCACGGGTATCATAACACCCATGTCTTCAAGCTCTTTATAAGTAAGTCCTAGTTGTCGCAAACTTTCTACCCGACCAACCTCATAATACATGGCGTAGTTGCCATAATACACGTAACCCATTTGGTCTGTCTCTCCGTAGCGAACGCGTATCTGGGTTTCGGAAGTGTACATTACTTTTTTTTCTGAGCTGCTATGCGCATTTCAACATCTAACGCTTTTTGATACCGACTTGCATTTCGATTGTGTTCGGTGAGTGTAGTCGCAAAATTATGATAGCCCGAAAAATCCTCGCGGGCACACATAAATATATAGTCATGCTTTTTATAATTAAGCACGGCATCTAACGTAGCAATCTGCGGCAGATTTATTGGTCCAGGTGGGAGGCCTGCATACTTATAGGTGTTATAGGGTGAGTCTATCTCCTTGTGTTTGTTTAGAACTCGTTTAATTGTAAAGTCTCGCGTGGCAAACACAAGCGTTGGGTCTGCCTGCAACGGAATATTTTTCTTTAGTCTATTTATGTATAGGCCAGCTATAATATCAGCTTCATCCTTTTTTACACTTTCGGCTTGAACGATGGAAGCAAGTGTAGAAACTTCAAGAGGAGCAAGTCCAATAGCTTGTGCCTTTGCTAATCGATCGGCATTCCAGAATTTCTTATACTCATCATACATACGCTCAATCAACTCATCGGGCATTACATTGTAATACACTTCATAGGTATTTGGTAAAAACATGCTGAGTATATTCTCCTGAGTAAAGCCTTCTGTGTTTGTATCCACAAAGTCTTCAAGCGCTGCATCAAATTCTGAAGGGGTTACTCCAATATTTTTTGTAATCTTTTCACCAAGTTCTTCGGCCAAACGCACATTAGTAAAGGTAACCTTCTCTGCCTGGCGCTGCCCGGCACTCAGTACCCCAATTGCTTCCAGGTTTGTCATGTTTCTGTGCAATGCATATCTGCCAGGAATTATTCGTTTATCGTAATTTTTAAGACGAGCTAAAAAGCTAAACGAAACCATGTCGTTCACAAATGCAGCCTTTCCTAACTCCTCTTGCACTTTGCGAAAGGTATATCCCTTGCGTATAATAAACATCCGATCATCTTTATCGACCAGAATATTTGGTGTATATATAATCTGATACGCATAAAAAACGAGCGTGATTAGCAAGGTTGATGCGATCAGGAAAAAAGCAAGCTTTGTTTTGGATACTTCGGCCATACATAAAATTGGAGTTCAAATTTAAATAATCTTTACCACAATGTGCATCATTTTTACCGCACCTCTGTGCCAAAGTACTACGATGTGCAAGCGCAGAGAACACAGATGCCACACAAAGGACACCAATGAAATATCTCTTATTATTCTTAATCTCTTAACTATCATAATGGTTCATTTATCTTTGCCACGGAAAACACAGACATTGCACAAATTAAGCGAGGGAAACGCTTAATTTCTTGACTACCTTGGTGGTTAAATGTATTTTAATCACAAAAAATGTCAGCCGAATTTCTTGCTATTCATCCCATAACTCCAGAACCACGAAAAATTGCGCGGGTAGTTGATGCATTAAAAAAAGGAGGTGTAATTATTTATCCTACAGATACTATTTACGGAATTGGTTGCGATTTACTGAATCGTAAAGCCATTGAAAGATTATGTGTAATAACAAACGTAAAGCCACAGAAACTTAATCTCTCATTCATTTGCAATGACCTGAGTCATATTTCAGAATATGTAAAGCGCCTGGATACTCCACAGTTTAAAACTTTAAAAAAATTATTACCGGGTGCATTCACTTTTATTTTCGAATCGAACAGCAACGTGCCCAAGATTCTGAATATTAATAAAAAGACCGTAGGCATACGGATTCCTAATCACCCTATTCCTTTGGCAATAGTTCAGTTGCTTAATCATCCGTTAATCACTTCTTCCATTAAAGATGATGATGTGATAAAAGAATATACAACAGACCCTGAAGAGATGTATGAGGATTTCAAGCATCAGGTCGATTTAGTGATTGATGGTGGGCCAGGGGGAAATATTCCATCTACCATTGTTGACTATACGGAAGGCGAACCACAAATCATCCGGCAAGGACTTGGAATTTTTAATTGATGATGAACCCAATTGAAATACAAGCTTACGGGTAAAAGCACAAGTCATACTTGCTTAACTATCTTAATGGTAATTTTTTTTACCACAAAGAACATGGAGGCACAAACAAAGAACACGAAAGAAGATTCTTAATTTTCTTAATCCCTTAACTACCTTACTGGTTCAAAATTATTCTAAATGAACAATTTGAAAACGGCACTCATCGAGTTACACTACTTACCCTCACTCGAATACTTTTGTGCACTCTTAAATTTTGAGTCCATTCAATTGGAGAAGCATGAACATTATGTGAAGCAGAGCTACCGTAACCGATGTTATATAAATACTGCCCAAGGTGTTGGGATGTTAACTGTGCCTCTCACCAACAAGCACGACAAGGTTTCTATTAAAGATGTTAAGATCGATAACAGTATAAAATGGCAAAACAATCACTGGCGCACAATCGAATCGGCCTACCGAAAGGCACCCTACTTTGAACATTATGCAGATGAGTTAAAGAAAATTATTTACAGCAATCAAGTTTATCTCTTTGATCTCAACTTCGATCTGCTGTCATTCTGTCTGAAAAACATTTCGTTCAATCCTAAGATTTCGGTAAGTGTGTCGTATGAAAAAAGTCCTGAAATAACTTTTCATGATCTGCGATCCATCATTCAAGCCAAAATACCCTATTTGGGGCGATCATATTATCTGCCAACTTCCTATTACCAAGTTTTTGGCAATCAATTTGTATCCAACCTGAGCTTAATCGATATTCTTTTTTGCGAAGGGCCGCGGACTGGTTCCCTGCTCCTTGACTCACGGAATATAGGTTGAACAAATAAATTCAGATTCGTGTTTTATTGCTATTGCATTAGTAATTTTTAATTGCCAATCTAGTGGCTGGAAGCAGTTTTGAATTCAGTGTTAAAACTTTACATTTACAATACTCAAGAATATGCCAAATATGGAAGCAAAATTTTCTAACCGGGTTAAAGAAGTTATCTCCTTAAGCCGGGAAGAAGCACTAAGATTGGGGCACGATTACATTGGCACAGAGCATCTCTTGTTAGGAATGATTCGGGAAGGTGAAGGTGTGGCTGTAGGCGTTCTAAAAAAATTAGGTGTGCCACTGGACGAACTTCGAGGTGAAATAGAAAAAATCTCAAAAGGAACCGCTACGCACGAAATAAAAAATCTGGCTAACATCCCCCTAACCCGTGCGTCAGAAAAGGTATTAAAGATTACATATCTCGAAGCAAAAATATTTAAAGCCCAATTGATTGGTACTGAACATCTGTTGCTGTCAATCCTGCGCGATCCCGACAACTTGGGTACACAAATCTTAAACAAATTTGATGTTGCCTACGATGTTGTGAAAGAAATGCTTGAATACCAAAACGATCACCCTACTTCTGCTTCAGATACTGACGATCCGGATGATGACTCTTCTAAAATGTTTGGAAGCGGTGCTAATCCAGGCAGTGGAAGCAAGGAAAAGAAAGGCGGGGAAAAATCGCGCACTCCGGTGCTCGACAATTTCGGTCGAGACCTTACCAAGTTGGCTGAAGACAATAAGTTGGATCCAATCGTTGGCCGCGAAAAAGAAATTGAACGAGTTGCTCAGATTTTGAGCCGTAGAAAGAAGAACAATCCGATTTTAATTGGTGAACCTGGTGTTGGTAAAACGGCCATTGCTGAAGGCCTTGCCTTGCGCATCATCCAGAAGAAAGTATCGCGCGTGCTTTTCGGTAAGCGTGTAGTTACGTTAGATCTTGCTTCATTGGTTGCCGGTACAAAATATCGTGGTCAGTTTGAAGAGCGGATGAAGGCAGTAATGAATGAATTAGAAAAGTCTGCCGATGTAATTCTCTTTATTGATGAGTTGCATACCATTGTAGGCGCAGGCGGTGCTTCGGGTTCATTAGATGCCTCAAATATGTTTAAGCCTGCACTAGCCCGCGGAGAAATACAATGTATTGGTGCTACTACCTTAGATGAGTATCGTCAGTATATAGAGAAAGACGGTGCATTAGCTCGCAGGTTCCAGATGGTAATGGTGGATTCTACTTCTGTAGATGAGACTATTATGATTCTTGAGAACATCAAGGAAAAATATGAAGATCACCATCATGTAAATTATACTAAAGAGGCGCTTGAGGCGTGTGTGAAATTATCAGACCGCTACATCAGTGATCGTTTTCTTCCCGATAAGGCTATTGACGTAATGGACGAAGCCGGTGCGCGCGTTCACATAAACAACATTCATGTGCCTGAAGATATCGTGAAATACGAAGAAGCGATTGAAGATGTGAAGAAGGAAAAGAATCGCGTAGTGAAAAGCCAGAAGTATGAAGAGGCCGCTCAGCTTCGCGACAAGGAGAAAAAACTAATTGAACAACTCGATTTGGCTAAAGCCCGGTGGGAAGAAAAAACCCGTACTGAAAAATATACCGTAACGGAAGATAACGTTGCCGATGTTGTGGGCATGATGACCGGAATTCCGGCCAACAGAATTGCACAGAAAGAAAGCAACAAGTTGCTGGGTATGAGCGGAGAGTTGAGTAGTCGGGTTATTGGCCAAGATGAAGCCATTCAAAAATTAACAAAAGCAATTCAGCGGACACGCGTAGGATTGAAAGATCCGAGAAAGCCGATTGGTTCTTTTATTTTCCTTGGACCAACGGGAGTTGGTAAAACTGAATTGGCAAAAGTATTAGCTTCCTATTTATTTGATAAAGATGATGCATTGGTGCGCATTGACATGAGTGAGTATATGGAGAAATTCTCTGTATCACGCTTGGTAGGTGCACCTCCGGGATATGTGGGTTATGAAGAAGGTGGTCAGCTTACTGAGAAAGTAAGACGCAAGCCTTATTCAGTTGTGTTACTTGACGAAATTGAAAAAGCTCACCCTGATGTATTTAATATCTTATTGCAAGTATTGGATGATGGAATATTAACAGATGGCTTAGGCCGCAGAGTCGATTTCAGAAATACGATAATCATTATGACCTCCAACATTGGGGTTCGTGACTTAAAAGACTTTGGAGCGGGTATTGGTTTTACTACGGCTGCCAAGCGTGATAACGATGAAGAGGTGATGAAGTCAACCATTCAAACTGCGTTGAAGCGTGCCTTTAGTCCTGAATTCTTGAATCGTTTAGATGATGTGATTGTGTTTAACACATTACAACGCGAACACATTCACAAGATTATTGATATCACGCTCGGTAAATTGTTTGCGCGAATCTTTACAATTGGCTTCCATGTTGAGTTGACTGAAAAAGCAAAAGACTTTTTAGCTGAAAAGGGTTACGATCCACAGTTTGGTGCTCGTCCCCTAAACAGAGCCATTCAAAAATATTTGGAAGATCCGGTTGCAGAAGAAATCCTGAAAGGTGAAATTCCGGAAGGTGGCACCATCGTAGCCGACTATGAAGGCACTGGCGAAGTCCTCACTATCAAGGGGAAAAAACCAAAAGCTCCCTCGAAAGAGAAAAAGAGCGAATAAATTTAAAGGCGGGGCAACCCGCCTTTTTTGTTTCCTGTGAAAATTTCCCGATCGAGAAGCTGAAAAAAGTGAATGGCAAAATTCAAATCAGTTAAAGAGGGAGTATCCTTCTGCAAGTATTGTTGGCGATAATAGAGTTATCTTTAATATCAAAGGAAATAATTACAGATTGATAGTGAAGATCAATTTTCACTATCAGATGATGTGGATTCGATTTATCGGAACCCACAAAGAGTACGATAGAATTGATGCAACTAAGATTTAATAGCTATGAATTTAAAACCTATAAAGACTAAAAAAGACTATCAACAAGCGTTGGCCAGACTTGAAACAATATTTGATGCCAAGAAGTCAAGCCCAGAAGGTGATGAACTTGAGATATTAGGAATCCTTATTGACCAATATGAAAATGAGCATTTCAAAATTGACTTACCCGATCCTATCGAGGCAATTAAATTTAGAATGGAACAACTTGGTTACACTCAAACTGATTTAGCAAAAGTTGTAGGACTCAAGAGCA
>Ga0163155_10002374_pt1 | contig 21162 bp, 16 predicted proteins | sample OliLakLV19SP4G1_FD_148611 | JGI IMG/M metagenome (GOLD analysis project Ga0163155, IMG submission 148611) | Freshwater microbial mat bacterial communities from Lake Vanda, McMurdo Dry Valleys, Antarctica - Oligotrophic Lake LV.19.SP4.G1 | ecosystem: Environmental > Aquatic > Freshwater > Lake >... | reverse complement strand
GCCCTCGGCCTGGGCTTCGGGCGAGGACTTCTTGTAGTAATAGTCGAGGCCCGCTTCGCCGATGGCGACGACCTTGGGGTGGCGCGAAATTGCGATCAATTCGGCAGCCGTTATCCCGCGCTCCTCATCGGCGTAGTGGGGGTGAGTACCGATCGACGCGTAAACGCCGTCGTAGCGCTCGGCGATGGCCTGCAGGCGGTCAAACTTGCGGACGTGGGTGGAGATCGTGACCATCTGGCCGACGCCTGCCGCGTGGGCCCGTCCAATCACGCCGTCGAGGTCGGCGGCGAAGTCGGGGAAATCGAGATGGCAGTGGTGGTCGATGAGCATGGTTCGAGTTAGCAGCAGCGGCCGCCTCTAACCAGTGCGCGAAATGCGCAGAGATGCTATCGCGCCAACGACGGTCATCTCGGGATCGGATCGGCGGTCCCGACCGGACGCTCGGCGCGGCGGTTTGGCACGGCGGCAGGCTTTGGGGCGGCGCCCGGGGCTGGTGCGTCGATGGCCGACGGCACGTATTCAGCTTCCTTGCACGAGCATCCAGCGACCAACTGCGAGCGGTAGCGGAACGCCGTCTTGAGCTGAGTATAGGGTTCTTGCGACCGCGCGCCGACGGCCTGTTCCATCGCCCCGCCCGGGTTTGGATGGTAATACAATTCTGACGGTGCCGCGCACTTCGACGCGCATACGCCCGAATCTTGCTCGAAGCGTTGTGGCAACGTCGCGAAGCTCACCGGGAAGTAGTAGCCGTCGCACAGCCGCACGCAGACCGTGCGGTAGGTGTTGTATTGGGAGGCGCCCCCGCCCCAGCCACTGCCGCCGATGCCGCCCTCACTGTCCTGCCAAATCGAGCCGCCGACACCGGCTGGGCCACGGTTCGCATCCTGCTGGTAGGCCCCGCCGCAATTATTGCGGGCCAGTTCGCGCCGGATGTCGTCGGCGTAGCTTCGGCCGCTGGATGCGATGATCTGCTGGCGCTGGGCATCGAGGTCGGCAAGTTTGCGCTTGGCGTTGTCGATCTGCTGCGAGAGATCCCGGCACCGGCGCGTATTTCGCAGAGACTTGGCAAACAGGAAGAAGTCGTAACAGTCGGCGCGTTCGAGCTCGTTCTCGCCTTGTTGGTACGTGCGGTCGAGTTCGCGGATTTCGGCTTCCAGACGCGGCAGCTGACTTTGCGCTTGGCTGCCTTTCTGGGTCTCCTGGCCGAGGCGCTGTTCAAGCTGGACGCAAATCGGTGCGCGGGCCATCCACTGCCCGCCTTGCGGCGCCTGAGCCGGGGACGGCGGTGCTAAAGGTGCAGCGGGAGGGGTGCCCGGATACTGACCTGGATATTGGCCCGGATATTGGCCCGGGATCGCGGCTGGCGGACGCGCCACTGGCTCGCGGGGCCTTGGCGGCGCTTCATCCCATGGCCATTTGAACCCTTGGGCATATACTGGCGTTGAGGCGAAGGTAAACACGACGGGCGCGACGATAGCTGCCACGGTCAGCGCGATCGCAAAACCGACGGCCAGAATGCGCCCATTTCCGGATGTCGACGCGCGCTCGGCGCCGTGCTGCGCCACCGCATACGGCCGTCGCAGAGCCAGAGGTGATGTCGCGTTCGTCAAGCGTTCCGTCCCCGGTTGGCAGTCGTATATATCAACGGCCGAGTCGCGACCACTATCGTCCTGCTTCACGGGTGTCAGTCAAGCATTGGTTGCACGCGAATTGAGGCAGGCCGTGGACACGCATTGCGAAGGCGCGTCGATGTGGCCGTGACGTGCGTTGCACGCGGGTGCCGCTCTCGGGTGCTGCTCCCGGCTACCCTGCTCGTGCGGCTCCGTGATCGGCCCGTCGATCTGTGCTTTGCTTGACGCAACCCTTGGGTGGCTCCCATAAGGCGGCTCCCGCCATGTCCGGAACGCCAATGACCTTGCAGCTTTACAACACGCTGACGCGGAGCAAGTCCGCGTTCGAGCCGCTCGATCCGTCGAACGTGCGCATGTATGTGTGCGGACCGACGGTCTACGACTTTGTCCACATCGGCAACGGGCGGCCGGTGATCGTGTTCGACACGCTATTTCGCATCTTGCGCCACGTTTATGGCGAAGAACACGTTACGTATGCCCGCAACATCACCGACGTCGACGACAAGATCAACGCGCGCGCCGCGATCGACTACCCCGGCCTCGACATCGCTACAGCGATCACGAAATTGACCACGCTGACGACCGCCCAATACCATGGCGATTGCGCCGCGCTCGGCGCGCTCCCCCCGACGGTCGAGCCGCGCGCGACGGAGCACATGCCCGAGATGCGCGCGCTGATCGAAGCGCTTGTCGCGAAGGGCCATGCCTACGTCGCCGAGGACCATGTTCTATTTGCCGTCGGCACGATCGAGAATTTTGGCGCCCTATCGGGCCGCTCGACGGAGGAGATGGAGGCAGGCGCGCGTGTCGAGATCGCGGCTTACAAGCGCGACCCGATGGATTTCGTGCTGTGGAAGCCGTCGAAATCGGGCGAACCGGGATGGCCGAGCCCATGCGGCATCGCGGCCGAAGGTCGCCCCGGCTGGCATATCGAATGCTCGGCCATGGCGGCCAAGCACCTCGGCCACACCTTCGATATTCACGGAGGAGGCGTCGACCTGGTGTTTCCCCACCACGAGAACGAGATCGCGCAGTCGTGCTGCGGCTTTGAGACGCCGTTCATGGCCAAGGTGTTCATGCACAACGGCTTTGTCCAGGTCGAAGGGCAGAAGATGTCGAAATCGCTCGGCAACTTCATCACCATCAACCAGTTGATCGCCACCGATGCATTCGGCGGCCAGCGTTGGCCCGGCCGCGTGTGCCGCTTGGCGATGCTCGGCACATCTTACCGCTCGCCGATGGACTGGACGGTCGATCGCCTCGTGCATGCCCGGCAGACGATGATGGATTTTGCCGAGATCGTGCACCGCGTCGAGGCGGCGGCGGTGCCAGATCCAGAGTTTCTCGCCGCTGTGTCGGACGATCTCAACACACCGTCGGCGATGTCGATCCTCCACGGCATGGCGAAATCGGCGAAAAAGGGCAACGCCGATACGGCAGCTCGTTTGCGGGCATCGCTGGAACTGATCGGGGTTTATGCCGGCGAAGCCCGCGAGGCCTTCGCTGAGGGGCAACCCGTGATCACCATCGATGCCGCTCGGGTTGGTGCTCTCATTGCCGATCGGTTGGCCGCCCGCCGCGCCAAGGATTTCAAGGAAAGCGACCGCATTCGCGATGAATTACAGGCGATGGGCGTCGTCATCCAAGATGGCAAGGACCCCGTGACCGGCGACGTCGTCACCACTTGGGATGTCCGGTCGTGACGGTAACGACGCGACACATTCGGCTTTAGGGTCCGACAACCAAACCAGTGTAGATAGCCTGATGCAGGCCAAAGTCTTTACTCACCGACCCGCTGCATCGGACCAGAGCCAGGCTTTCGGCGCATGAGGATATTTCCGGCGATGACACGAGAACGGCTCTATCTGTTCGACACCACCTTGCGCGATGGGGCGCAGACGACGGGGGTCGACTTTTCGCTGGCCGACAAGCAGCGCATTATCAGCATTCTCGATGGTCTAGGGCTCGATTACATCGAAGGCGGGTTTCCTGGCGCAAATACCGTCGACACCGAGCTGTTCGATGCCCCTCCCCCTGTGACGAGCGCGCGACTGACCGCATTCGGCATGATCAAGCGCGCTGGCCGGTCGGTTGAAAACGACAGCGGCCTCCAAGCAACGCTGGCGGCCAAATGCCCGGCGATCTGCCTCGTCGCCAAGGCGTGGGATTACCATGTCCGCGTCGCCCTCGGATCGACCAACGCGGATAACCTCGCGGGCATCGACGCGTCGGTTCGGGCCGGCGTCGCGGCAGGCCGGGAAACGATGGTAGATTGCGAGCACTTTTTCGACGGCTACAAAGCCAACCGCGATTACGCCCTGGCTGTGGCACGCACGGCATTTGAGGCTGGCGCGCGCTGGGTCGTGTTGTGCGATACCAACGGCGGCACGCTTCCCGACGAGGTCGAGCGGATTGTTGCGGATGTCGCCACGGTGGTTCCAGGCGGCAATCTTGGAATCCATGCTCACAATGACACCGAGAACGCGGTTGCGAATTCTCTCGCCGCCATCCGCGCGGGCGTTCGCCAAGTGCAGGGGACGTTGAACGGTATCGGCGAGCGCTGCGGCAACGCCAACCTGACGTCGATCATCCCGACGCTGTTGTTGAAGTCGGCGTTCGCCAATCGCTTTGAAACCGGTGTGACGCCCGAGTGCCTGCGTGCACTCACTCACGCCAGCCGCGTGCTCGACGAACTGCTGAACCGGGCGCCCAACCGCCACGCTGCCTACGTCGGCGACAGCGCGTTCGCGACAAAAGCGGGTATTCATGCGTCGGCGCTGTTGAAAGAGCCGGAAACCTACGAACACGTGCCGCCCGAGACCGTCGGCAACGAACGGCGGCTGTTGGTCTCCAGTCAGGCAGGAAAATCAAATTTGCTCGCCGCTCTTGCCCGGTTCGGGGTCGCCGCAGATCCGGCAGACCCTCGCGTCGCCTCACTGCTCGACATCATCAAAACCCGCGAAGCATCGGGCTACGCCTACGAGGCGGCCGAAGCCTCTCTCGAATTGCTCGCGCGCCGGACGCTGTCCAACGTCCCGCAGTATTTCACGGTCGATAGTTTCCGCGTCATGGTCGAACGCCGTCACAATGCGCTTGGCGCGTTGGTCACCGTGTCAGAGGCAATCGTCAAAGTTCATGTCGCTGGAGAAGATCAGCCGTTGTGGTCGGTCGGGGAAGGCAACGGGCCCGTCAACGCGCTCGATCAAGCCTTGCGCCGCGATCTCGGCCGCTATCAGAGCCATATCGATGGTGTCGAACTCATCGACTACAAGGTTCGCATCCTGACGGGTGGTACCGAGGCCGTGACGCGCGTGCTGGTCGAAAGCCATGATACCGCAACTGGCGAGCGTTGGATTACGGTTGGCGTGTCGCCCAACATCATCGACGCGAGCTTCGAAGCGCTGCTCGACGCGATCAACTTCAAGTTGATCAAGGATGGCGCCGCGTCGGAGCCGGTCGCGATGACCGCAAAAGCGATCGGTTAACTCGAAGTGTTCAGGCCCCGATCGGCTGGTCGGGATAGGCCAGTTGCTCGCGCGCGCGCCATTCTTTGGTGACGTAGTTGATGATCAGCGACTGGCGGACGCCTGGAATATCGCGGCTCTCGAACCCATGGAACGTGTCGTTACCGGGCACGAAGACCATCGCGCCATTGGGCACGAACGGCGAACGGGCGACGTGCGTTTTGCCATTGTCGTAGATGTCGGTGCCGAGGCTCTCATGGCGCGGATCGGTCGACATGTAGAGCAGCATTGTGAACACCTTGACGCCGAGATCGGTGTGGGGCTCGAGCCAGAACCCACCGGTGTCCTGCGCGTATTCGATCCGCAGATAGCTGCCACCGAGCGACGTTCCGCAAACCTGTTCGATCTTGTGTGTCAAGGCGGGGCTCTGGAAGCCGGCTGCGATCGCCTCGACAACCGGGAACGCGTCGCGGTTGGCGGCGTCGAAATAGACGCGCGTCGCATTGTGCAATTCGCGTTTGCCCGAGACACCGCCAAGGGCTGGCGGTGCGAACGGAAGACTGCGGACTGCGTTGGCGCAAGCGTCGGGTAAGCAGTTGGTCAAAAACCAATGCGGATAGGGCGCGGGGAGCATAGGAGCGCGGTCGAGGCTTGCCGACATCGCGGCTACGACGTCAGCGGCGGTGACGCCGTCATGATCGTGATGCGCGTCTTGCATGGGCTTCTCGCGGGTTGGCACAGGAATGGATCGGAGGTTCGCGGGCAGTGCGCGGGCTCGCCGTGCGAATTTCAGCCTTAACCGCTTCGATAAGGCCTGACCAGCGGCCCAACTTGCGGCATTAGAACCTTTGCATACAACTCAATGTGAGTCGCCTTAGTGTAAGCAGCCTTATCAGGCCCCATAACGCCAGAACCCTCCAGGCGGGGGAGCCAGGAGGGTTCTGTCGGATGGGCAGGCTGTTGGGAAGTCAAGCTAAGCGGGACGTGAACTCTAATATCGTCTCAAATCGATCGCATCGTTGCGGGCTTCACATCGCTGGTCCGAGCCTTGGATGGGTCAAGATTCTCCCCGGCGATGACCAGGATAACGACGGCAACCGTAAAACTTACGAGCATTCCAATACGGGCCCAGAACGCCACCCGGCCGTGTTGTCCTACGCTGTCGAGATCCACGACGAAACTCGCTTTTGTTGAGGACGTGATTGTTGAAGACGGGGGCAGGTTTCTAAGTCCAGGTCGTTTCGGGTCGGCTCGTTCTCGTTGATATCCTCATAACCAATTTCGGAGCTTCGGTCTAACACCGTCGCAAGTCAGCGTTAACGATGATATGCCCGCCTTAAGATTTCGTTAAGGGACGTGTCCAGAAGCTGAAACTCCGTTCCATTTCAGCACTCGGGCTTTGAGTTCTGCTGCACCGGGACGCCTATGTCGGGACGCCTATGTCGAAACGCCCCAAGCTTGTGCGTCGGACTTGCACCTCGCATTCGCGAGGTTATGGTGCGGTCGCAACGGGGTCCGGGGGCGGCGTAATGCAGTTGGTGCGTGCCAATTCAGAGGCTGCCATCGGAGTGCGTTGGCGGCGGCTGGTTACCACGTCCGCGGCTGGGTGTGCCGCAGCGTGTATTTTGCTGGCCATGTCGCTCTGGTCAGATGTCGCGTTCGCCGCACCTGCTGGCGCTCCACCCTCCGATCCGCGCGGCGCCCAAGCCTTTGCCATCCTCGATGCAAACTGTTCGGGCTGCCATCAGGCCGGCAAGCTCAATGGGCCGGCGCCCGGCGGAGACTTGGCAAACATTCTCCAGCTATCGGAACTCGTCGCCGAGCCGCACTTGGTCCGGCCGGGGCAACCTGATGCCTCGCGCCTCTATCATGTGCTTCTCGACCGGCACCGGCCGCTGGACCTGTCGGCGGAGACGCCGTGGCCAGACCGCTCGGATATCCAACGGGTTCGAACGTATCTCGAGGAAGCGGCCGCCGGCCCCCGCGCTTGTGGACAGGCCGATGCGCCGATGACCGCGCAAGGCATTGCCGCTGCGATCGATGCTGCGACGACGGCCGCTGGCGAAACCGTCGGCCGCGATCTCCGCTTCATCACGCTCTCCCACTTCTCCAATAACTGTATCGGTGAGGCGGAACTTGAGGGCTATCGCCAGGCGGTAGCCAAGCTGCTGAACAGCCTGTCGTGGGGTCTCAGGCCGGTTGCGCTGAAGCGGATTGATCCGGGCGGCACGATATTGGCTTTCCGGCTTGCTGATATCGGCTGGATCCCAGAGCATTGGGCGGCGCTTGCTGCCCGCGAACCAACGGGTATCGCGCTCGACCTTTCGGGCAAGCTCACCAGTCGCCTTGCCGACACCCGGCCTGTCCGGGCGGACTGGTTGGCGTTCGCAGCCCGCGACAGCGCGCTCTACGGCGAACTCTTGGGGCTGCCTCCGACGCTCGACGAACTGGTGCGCCTTATAGGCATCGATCGCCAAGGCGAGATCGGGTCGGCCAAGGCACCGCGTGCCGCGATCCGGCAAAGCCAGATCACCAGAGGGCCCCGGGTCATCGAACGGTTTGAGGCCGAGAACCGACGGCTGTGGCTTGCGTACGACGCCGCCGAGGCATCGGGCGAGCGCGATGTGTTCGATCGGCCGCTTGGCTACATCCCCACGGCGGCCGAGAGATACCGTTTCCGGGCCGACGGTCTTCGCGCGATGTTCACACTACCCAACGGCTTTCTCGGCTATTCGGTGTTTGATCCCGACGGGGTGCGCGTCCCAGCCGTTCCGGCCGCCGTCGACATGCCAGCGGCGCGCTGGGCAGGCGCCGGACTTGCCGCCTGTATCAGTTGCCATTCGGCTGGTCCGGCGCCGTTCACCGATGCCATGCGCGGCCATATCGAGAGCGAAAAATTCACTGCTCCCAAAGACGTGCGCGACGCGGCGCTTGCCGTTTACGCAGCTGGTGGTTTGGCAACCCAACGTGAGGACGATTCCTCCGCGTTCCGCCGCGCCATGATCCAAGCCGGGATCGATCCGGGCCGAATGATACATGGGCTGGAAATCACCAGCGCCCTGGCTCGCCGCTACCGCCTCGATCTCGATGCGCGGACCATTGCAGCCGAGGCGGGATTGAGGGTTGAAACCCTAGAGGGCGCGGTCGCGGCCGACAAAACGATAGACCCGTCGCTCGCCCACCGCCTCCGTCAGGGGGTCGTCTCGCGCGCTGACGCAAACACGGTTTTGGCCGCCGTCAGGGGCCTCCGCCCGGACGCCGTGACAGGCGATCGGCCTTCTCAGCCACCCAAGCTGACGCTCGCACCGTCTCCATCACAACCACGCGCAGCGCCCGACACAGAAGAGCCGCTGCGACTGTTGCTGTGGACCGAGCGCTCGCGTTATGCCTCCGGCGACCTCGTAGCGTTTCACGCGGCGGCGAGCGCGGCGTGCCATCTGACGCTGATTGGAGTCGATCCGGCCGGGAAGGCAACGGTCCTGTACCCGAGCGAGTTCGAGCCAGACAACCTGTTGCAGCCGAACCGGACCGTGACTGTGCCAACTGCCGGTGCGCAGTACCAGTTCCGGCTGCGTGAACGCGGTCTGGAGACCATCATAGGCGTCTGCCAGGTCGGGGTAAAATTTCCGTTGGGCATCGAACCCGATTACGAGCGACAGCGGTTCACCGTGCTCGGTAGCTACGAGAACTTCGAACGCAGCGGGTTCCAAAGCGACGCGCCAGCGCCGCGCCCCCGGGGCGGCCGCAACGGCTCAGCGAAGACAGACGCCCCCCTAGGGGCCGTTGCGCGCGCCGCCATTCGCATAGCGATCGAGTAACGCACGTCTCGCTAGCGACTAAAATTGCACAACTGTTGCCCGAAAATCTACTTTACATGGGGGGGTGCGCTCCCTATCTCAGCTTTTCGTTCGACGGCGGTCTCTGCTGGTCGTAGCGGGCGCTTGCCCGGTGCGACCCATCCAAAAGCAGCGCCTTGGGGTTTGGCCCGATTGGTGGAGGTCCCATGCAATGGAAAAATACGCGTCTGCTGATGCGCTGATCGCAGCTTATAAGCCGGAGCGGCCGATTCTCGGCATACGCCCGCATGCTGCGGCCCGCGCTGCACGCTGGTTCATCGACAATTTTCCCGGCGATGTCGCATACGCGTACAAGGCCAACAGCTCGGTGTTCCTGCTCGGTGCCCTGTACGGGGCCGGCATCCGGCACTTCGATGTGGCGTCGCTCGTTGAACTCGAGGACGCCGTCACGATCCCTGGCGTGCATCTGCACTTCATGCATCCGGTCAAATCGCGGCTCGCGATTCGCCGCGCGTATGAACTCGGCGTGCGCACGTTCTCGCTCGACAGCGAAGATGAGCTCCGTAAGATTCACGAGGAGACCGACGGCGCCCGCGATCTGGTGCTGTTCATCCGCATCGCTGTGCCAGCCAAGAACAGCCGGGTCCCGCTCGAGCGCAAATTCGGCATTAGCGGTGCCAAAGCTGCACGCCTGCTAGTCAAGGCCCGCCAGATGGCCGCTGAGCTCGGCATTTGCTTTCACGTCGGTTCGCAGACGACCACGCCCGATAGCTACATCACGGCACTCGCCGAGGTCCATCGCCTGATCGTCCGCGCCGGCGTTGTCCTCGACCGCCTCGATGTTGGCGGCGGCTTTCCGTCGTCCTATCCCGACAGCGAGCCGGCCCCGCTTTCGTCGTTCATCGAGACGATCAACGCGGGCATCGAAAGCCTGCCGGTGCGCGAAAACATCCGCATCATGTGTGAGCCTGGCCGGGCGCTTGTTGCCGAGGCCGAAAGCCTGATCGTCCGCGTCGATGCGCGGCGCGGCGACGACCTGTTCATCAACGATGGTGCTTACGGCACGCTTTATGACGCCGCGCACCTCGGGTGGATCTTCCCGACCCGCCTGGTGGGACACGAACCCGTGCCCGGCGAGCCTATGGTGCCGTACGCGTTTTATGGGCCGACGTGCGACTCGATCGACTTCATGAAGGGGCCGTTCGTGCTGCCAGCCTCGATCCGCGAGGGCGACTACATCGAGATCGGCAACATCGGCGCCTATGGCCGAGCCATCGGTGGCCGATTCAACGGCTACGGCTCCTACGAAGACGTGATCCTGCTCGACGAGCCGATGATGTCGGTCTACCGGCACGCCGACCCTGCAGTGGTGGCGAGCGTCAAGCGGGCTTGACCATGTTGCCTCGGCACAGCTTCCATCCTTGCCGCCGATGCCTAATAATCATCGGCGGCATGTAACGTTGTGGCATCTACTCCGTACTCAACGTTGGAGGACCATCCATGATCATTAGCTTGAAGCCCCTACGTTTTGCTCGATCCAGCCGCCGCCAGGCTACGCCGGTTTCTGCTGTTGGCGTGCTCGCACTCTTTGCTCTTGCCGCGTTTGCAGTACCCGCTGCAGCGGGTGATCTCGTTCTAACGCCCAGCAAATATTCGGTCGCTGAAACAATCGATCGGCTAGCCACCGCGCTCGAAGCGAAAGGCATCAAGCCGACCGCGCGGATCGATCATGCCGCTGCTGCCAAGACTGCGGGGCAGGATTTGAAACCGACGGTCGTACTCATTTTCGGCAACCCCAAAGTTGGTACGCCACTGATGCGGGCAAACCCGGAAGCGGCGATCGACTTGCCGATGCGGGTGGTCGCGTTTGAAGATGCCAATGGCAAGGTCGTGGTCGGGTATACGGCGCCAGCCACATTGAAGACGCGGCATAGCCTGACCGGTGTCGACGCTGAGCTGGCCGCCATGACCGCAGCGCTGGGCGCTTTCGTCAAAGCAGCAACCGAGTGACCAGCCGCTTGTGAATTTGCGGTGCTCGCGTTCCGGTTCTGACATCTGCTTGCTGGCGCGACTTGGTCGAAAGCAAATGTCAGAACCGGGGGCGTGACACACTCCTCGCCAACCGAAGGCGTTGCATCGCGACGTCGGCGTCTTGACTTCCTCGAGCCGGGCAGTCAAACACGCTGCTCCGGCGGTACCGGGCGATTAGCTCAGCGGTAGAGCACACCCTTCACACGGGTGGGGTCGTAGGTTCAAACCCTACATCGCCCACCATTTATATAATAGAATCATAATCTTATTGATTTGTCGCCTTTTCCTTTCTGCATGGTCATCGGCTTTTGGACCATGATCTTAGCGGCCGGGTGAGCATCTCCCCCTTGCTTCGCCTGCGGCTTGTTACAGAGTGAAACACTTGCGAAATCGAGCCGATACCGAAGCTTGATAGCTGCTCGGTCCCAGCGGGTGCGTGCTCGATCGATAGAACGGTTCGGCCACTGCGCCCGTCGAACATGTTGCGCAAGGGATGTCGCTGGACATGCTGACCTATTTGACGCGGAATGCACCCCGACGTTTGGGCCTGTTCGTTGCCACTCTCGGTCTTGCCCTGGCGACCCAACTCGCGCCCGTGCTCGCTGGTCCTGGTCATTCCGGCGACGAGGGCCATTCGCACGATGCGCCTGCCGCGACGTCATCACAAAGTCCGAGGGTGATGGCCACGTCTGAAAAGTTTCAGCTCGTTGGCATCCTGAAAAACAATCGACTGACGCTGTTTCTTGATCGAGACGCCGATAATTCGCCGGTGGTTGACGCCATCATTTCGGTCACAAGCGGCGACAAAACCGTTGTGTCCGAGCGGCAAGCAGATGGCACTTATACCGTCGGGGCCGAGACCTTGGTCATGCCCGGCGAGAATGATCTGCAATTCGAAATCAAGGCGGGCGAGCAGTTCGATCTTTTAGGCGGCGTGCTCGCTTTACCCGCAGCGCCGCAGAGTCATTCGGTTGTCAGCGCAGGCTTTTTGTCATTATTGCAAAGCGGTTCGTCGACGGCTGTTCTCGGTGCTCTCGCGCTCGTAGCTGCATTGTTTGTCGGTGCCATGATCGGTGCGCTGTTTGGCAAGCGGTTGCCGACCCTCGCTTTGGTAAGCGCGGTCGCATTGTCGGCGCTCTTGGGATTTGACACCGCCTACGCAGGTCCGGGCCATTCTGGCGATGACGGTCATGCCCATGGGCCTGACGCGCAAACGGGCGCCAGCGATTCACCACGGCGGTTGCCTGATGGCTCGGTCTTCTTGCCCAAGCCCACTCAGCGACTTCTGGAGGTTCGGACGCGTTACGTTCAGCTCGAGACGGCGCGATGGACGCTCCGGCTCGCTGGTCGGGTTGTTTCTAATCCCAACGCTTCGGCCGTTGTACAAAGCACGGTCGAGGGCCGTATCGCGCCGGTCAATGGGAAATTCCCGCAAATTGGGCAGACCGTGAAGGCTGGCGAAATTCTTGCCGTCGTCCAGCCGGTTCTGGCAGCCATTGATCGGTCGGATGTCGAGCAATCGGCGGGTAACCTCGATCAGCAATTGGCGCTGGCCCAGAACAAGCTGGACCAATTCCGCAAGTTCTCGACCACGTTTTCGCCAGAGAGGGTCAAGACTGCCGAAATCGAGGTGGAGAACCTCAAGCAACGTCGGGCTGCGCTGAATAGCCGTCAACTCGGGCGCGAGAACCTCCTGGCACCGATCGACGGTGTCATCATGTCGTCGCAGGTCCAGATTGGTCAGGTCGTCGCCTCGAAAGATGCCCTTTTCAATATCGTCCAACCCAACTTGCTGTGGGTTGAGGCGCTTGCCTACGACGATGTCGACATTGGTGGTCTGGGCTCGGCCCGAGCAACAGCACAAGACTCTGTCGGCGCCGACCTCAAGCTTATCGGAGCCAATCCTGCCTTAGCACAACACGCCACGGTGCTTCGCTTCGAAGTCGTTGGGGCGGCGCCGCGCCTTCGTCTGGGCCGCATCGTCTCTGTGCTGGTCGAGATGGGCGAGCCCGTGACCGGGATCGTTCTCCCTCGCTCGGCCGTGGTGCAGGCTCCTAACGGGCAGCACGTTGTGTTTCGTCACATCGACCCCGAACGCTTTGAACCCAAGCCCGTGACGTTCATCGAAATTGACGCAACCCGCGCGATGCTCACGGCTGGGATCGAGCCCGGCGCGAAAATTGCGGTCGACGCCGCAACTTTGATCAACCAGATCCGCTGAGGCCAGATCCACTGAGGTACGGGACATGTTCAATTTTCTTGTGACGAACAGTCTGCGACATCGGCAGATTGTCTTGTTCCTCGCTGCACTGATCGTCGGTTATGGGCTCTACACCCTTCCGCGCGTGCCGGTGGACGTGTTCCCCGATCTCACGAAACCCATCGTCACGGTGCAGACGGAAGCTGACGGTATGGCGCCACAAGAGGTGGAGCTGCTCGTCACGCGTCACGTCGAAGCTGCGATGAACGGCTTGCCCGGCGTTGGTCGTGTGCGCTCCGTGTCGGGCATTGGCTTGTCGATTGTTTATGTCGAGTTCGATTGGGGTACGGAGATTTACCGCAACCGCCAGCTGGTGACCGAAAAACTGGCGGGTATTCGCGATCGGTTGCCGCGAAATACGCTGACATCGCTCGGCGGCATCAATTCCATCATGGGCGAGATATTGCTCGTCGGTGTCACCGGGCCAAAGCTCAGCCCGATGGAGCTTCGCGAGGTCGCCGATTTCACAATCAGGCCGCAGCTTCTCGCCATTCCCGGTGTCGCGCAGGTTGTGCCGATCGGCGGTGAGGTGCGGCAGTTCCAGGTTTCGCCGAACACCGTTGCCATGAAGGTTCTCGACGTCACACCGGAGCAATTAGAGTCGGCTATTCGCAGCTTCGGAACGAACTCTGGCGGAGGCTTCGTCGACCAGCACGGCAGTGAGTATCTGATCCGGAATGTTGGCGAGACCCTCGATCTTGAGCAGCTGAAAAACACCGCCGTGGCAACACATCGTGGCCGCACGGTGCTGTTGCATGAACTTGCCGACGTGTCGTTTTCTCCGCGAACGAAACGGGGGGAGGCAGGCGTCAATGGCGCGCCAGCGATCATCATGAGCGTGCAGAAGATGCCAACGGCAGACACGCTGCCGCTGACACAAACCATCGAGGCTGAACTCCAGGCGCTGCAGAAGACCTTGCCCGAAGGCGTCAACGCCACGCACATTCAGTTCCGGCAGGCGACGTTCATTGAAACCTCGATCGCCAACGTGAAAACCGTTTTGATCGAGGCCGCCATTGTCGTGGCAGTCGTTCTGATTCTGTTTTTGATGAATTGGCGAGCGACCGCCATTTCATTGACCGCCATCCCGATTTCTATTCTGGTCACGATCCTTATTTTCAGTACGTTCGGCCTGACGATCAACACCATGACGCTGGGTGGACTTGCTATCGCCATTGGCGAGCTGGTCGATGACGCGGTGGTGGACGTCGAGAACATTCTGCGGCGGTTGAAGCTCAATTCGGAGCGACCTCAGCCACTTCCCGTGCTCGACGTGATCGCTGCGGCGAGCCGTGAGGTCCGGTCGGGTATCGTCTACGCGACGTTCATCATCATCCTCGTCTTTGTCCCGCTGTTCGCATTGACAGGGGTCGAGGGGCGCCTTTTCACGCCGCTCGGCGTTGCCTATATCGTCTCGATCTTGGCCTCGCTGGTTACAGCGATCACGGTCACGCCCGTGCTGTCCTATTACTTGCTGCGAAAGACGCGCACAGGCGCCCATCAAGACAGTACGCTCGTTCGTATCTTGAAATCGGGCAACAAGAAGCTGCTGAATTGGTCGTTTAACCATCCACGCGTTGTCGTGTTGCCGATCATCGCAGCGGTATTCTTGTCCGCTGCTGGCGCCACTTTACTGCCGCGCACATTTCTGCCGCCGTTCAACGAAGGCACATTGCTCGTCGGTATGCAGTACAATCCTGGCATCAGCCTTCCAGAATCGCATCGCCTGGGGTTCGTAGCTGAGCGTCTCGTGATGACGGTCCCCGAGGTCGCGTCGGTCGGACGGCGCACCGGCCGTGCCGAACTCGACAGCCATGCCGAAGGCGTGCAGGCCAGTGAGCTTGACATCGACCTCCATCGCTCGAATCGGCCGAAGGAAGCCGTGTTCGAGGACATCCGCGAAAAGCTTTCCGTGCTGCCCGTTTCGGTTGCGCTTGGTCAGCCCATCTCGCACCGTATCGATCACATGTTGTCGGGTGTCCGCGCCGCACTGGCCATCAAGATCTTTGGGCCCGATCTCGACGTCTTGCGGACGCTGGCCGATCAACTCGACAAACAGCTGCGCAGCGTCAAGGGTCTTGTCGACCTGAATGTCGAAAAGCAAACCTTGATCCCGCAAATCCGGGTACGGGTTGCGAATGAAAAGGCGGCTCTCTATGGCCTTTCCGCTGCCCAAGTCATGACGTCTGTAGAGGCTCTGTCCAACGGCCGCGTCGTCTCGACCGTCAGCGATGGTATTCGCAGGTTCGATGTCGTGGTGCGATTATCCGACAACGATCGACAAACGCGCGCGCTCGGTGATCTACTTATCCAGACGCCCACTGGATTCGTGCCGTTGCGCTATGTCGCCGACGTCGAAGAGACCGTTGGTCCGAACCAAATCCTGCGCGAAAATGGTCAGCGACGCATTTTGCTTTATGGCAACGGCGATGGCGCGCGCGATATGACCGCCATTGTCGACGACGTGAATAAAGTCGTCGCTGGTATGCAATTGCCCGCTGGCTACGTCGTCCGGCTGGACGGAACGTTCCGGGCACAAGAACAGGCGACGCGAACCATTGGCCTATTATCGCTCGTATCCTTGGCGTTGATTTTTCTAGTCCTCTTTTCGCGCTATAAATCCACCGTTTTGGCGTCGATCATCTTGATGAACATCCCGCTCGCGCTGATCGGAAGCGTGTTGGCGCTGTGGATTGCCGGACAGCCGTTGTCGGTTGCGAGCATGATCGGCTTCATTACGCTGGCGGGCATTACTGCGCGCAATGGTATCTTGAAGATCAGCCACTACATTAATCTTGCGCTCGATGAAGGCGAACAGTTCGGTCGGCAATTGGTCATCCGTGGCAGCCTGGAGCGGCTTACGCCGGTGCTGATGACGGCGCTCGCAGCGGGATTGGCCCTGGTGCCTTTGTTGGTTGGTGCAGACCAGCCGGGACGCGAAATCTTGCACCCCGTGGCGGTGACAATTTTCGGCGGGCTGATCAGTGCCACCATCATCGACACGGTGCTGACACCGCTGTTGTTTTTAAGGTTTGGCCGGAAACCGCTCGAGGCGCTGATCGCCGAGCGGAACAGCGCCACGCAAAAAGCTGACGCTGGTTTCATTGGAACAGCTGACGCCTATTGAACGTAGACAACCCCAACTTGGAGATAATCACATGAACCGCAATTCTCTCACTGTTGTTTCCTTTGGCCTCGCACTTGCCTTATCCAGCCCAGCCCTGGCGCAGAAGCCAGCCCTGGCGCAAAATACCGGCAAGCATGGTGGACAGACGGCCGTCGTGGCGGGACATCACGACGCTGAACTCGTTATCGAACCAACCAAGATCGTGCTCTATCTGTCGAACCACGGCAAGCCGCTGTCGGCGAAAGACAACGCGATCAAAGTGACGATCCAGGATGGGCCAAAAAAGACCGAAGTCCCTCTCAAAGTCGAAGCCGACCATCTGGCCGGTCCGTTGGCCGCGCCGCTAAACAAGGGCGCCATCGTGCTTCTGTCTGGTAAGACCGAAGATGGCCACGGTGTTTCCGCCCGGTTCACCGTCAAGTAATCTACGTGCAACGCCTCGAATCGCTGGCTCGGTCATTTTACATCGTGCCGGCTCTTGCGCACTCAGATGGTTCGCCGCCGCCAACAGCACGACGAATACCGTCACGCAGTTTGACATGTCTTGTTACAGGCGCGATCCTCTGCACCCATAGCCGGACGAGAACGCATATGATAGCGGCCCCAATAGCTCTGCTGGCGCACGTCCTGGTTTGCGACGACGATCCTGATCTATCGCAGCTGTTGTCGGCTTTCCTGCAAGAGCACGGCTTCAAGGTCACGCTTGCGGCCGATGGGCGAGAATTGCAGCGGCAACTGCGTGCCAATCCAGGCGTCGATCTCGTGATTCTAGACGTCATGTTGCCCGGTGCGAGCGGTCTCGAGCTGTGCCGGGATTTGCGCGCAACGTCGACCGTGCCGATCATGATGTTGACGGCACGAGGCGATGAGACCGACCGCATCGTCGGGCTGGAAATGGGAGCCGACGATTATGTCTCAAAGCCATTCGGGCCTAACGAGCTGCTCGCCCGTATCAAGGCGCTGCTCCGCCGCGCACGGATGTCGAGTCCGTCGTTAACAGGCGATCGCAAACAATCGTTCTCCTTCGATGGTTGGCGCCTTGACGCGGCCCGACGCGAATTGCGCAATCCCGATGGCGTGATCATCGATCTATCGGCTGGTGAATACGACCTGCTGCTGGCATTTCTGGAGGCACCACAGCGCGTGCTGTCGCGGGAGCATCTGCTTGATGTCGCGCGAAACCGCCCGGCGCAGGCGTTTGACCGCAGCATCGACATTCAAGTGAGCCGTCTCAGGCGCAAGCTCGGTTCATCGGACGACAGCGAAGGCCTGATCAAAACTGTTCGGGGCGCCGGGTATATGTTCGTGCCCACTGTAGCCCTAAGATGAGGTGGATGACTGACACCATTGCTGGCCGAACAATCATCGTGTTGGTCATTGGCCTCGGGTCAATTCTCGGCCTGGCACACTATCTCTACCAAAAAGGTATCGAGCGCGAGGCGGCGATCGGCAACATCGAGAGACTTGTTGACCGCCTCATCTTCCTCTCCAACACGATTACGACCCTCGACCCTGCGCTGCGCGACGACGCAGCACACAGGCTTTCCGGTGGACCGATCGAGTTGCATTGGGCGCGCGAGCCACTGGCCACGCTCGGCGGGTTCCTTGATGCGGAGACGGTGGCACTTCGGGATCATTTGCTGATGCGGGTGCCTAAGCTCGTCAATGGTGGTTTGATCGTGGGCTCAAGCCGGCTTGATCCCGTGGAGCATGGCCTGCGGCGTGAGGCCGACGATTCACACACGTCCCTCGTATCGTTAGCGCTGCCCGACGGGAGCTGGCTCAATCTGACGCTCGTAAAAGTGCTGTCCACGGCCCATGTCGCCAAGCATCCTGTTGTCTGCTGGCCTTGGTGCGGTCGGCGTTATTGTTATTTCGGTGCTCATGGGGCGATGGTTTACCCGCCCGCTGGAGCAACTCGCCTCGGGTGCGCGGCAACTGTTTCAGACTCCACACAATGCTGATTTGCCGGCGACTGGAACGCGCGAAGTCCGCACACTGGCGGCGGCAATCAATGAACTGCAACACCGCATCGGCGGGTTGATGACCGCCCGAACGCAGATGCTGGCCGCTGTCAGTCATGACTTGCGCACGCCGTTGACGCGCCTTCGATTGAGGACGGCAAGAGTAAGCGATCAGGCGATCCGCCAGAGTATAGAAACTGATCTGGATGAGATGGAGCAGATGATCGAAGCCGTGCTCGAATTCCTTCGGACCGACAAAGACGTCGAACCGATCGAGCAGGTCGATCTCTCAGCCGTTCTTCTTACCATTGCCGATGACGCAGCCGATGCCGGGCACAACGTCGAGGTGCGTGCGCCGCGAAACCTCGTGATAAGGGGGCGGCATCTGGCGCTGAAACGCGCGCTCACCAATCTCACACAGAATGCCCTGCGCTACGCCGGATCTGCTGTTATCGACGCGTCTGTCCATGGTGAAAGCATTCGCATTGTAATCCGGGACGAAGGCCCCGGTATTTCCGCCGACAAGCTCGAAACCGTGTTTGAACCTTTCTATCGCGTCGAAGCGTCCCGTGGCCGCGCCACAGGCGGCTATGGCCTTGGTTTAACTGTCGCCAGAAGTATCGTGCGCGCACATGAAGGCGATGTTGTTCTGGTCAATAGAACGCCTCACGGCCTCGACGCCGTCGTCACACTTCCGAGGAAGGACGCGGCGACGCATTAGACCGGCTCAATCAGCGAGCGGAGCATCGGCTCCGGATCAAAGCCCAAGTCGTGCACCACCGCGACCGCACCCCCGATTTTTCCGCGGCGAGTAGATAGGACTGCTCACTCAAAACTCAAATTCGTGGGGAAATTGCAACTTTTATAAGCAGTTTTCAGGCGAAGCAGCGCTTCAAACTGCGAGGTGAGTGATCAAACCACCCGATTAGAGCGTGTTTCGACACCACAGCCAACCTTCACCGACAACTGGCATGCATGTTGCGATGCAAACAACAGGTGGGCAACGATGACAGGAACGAGATGTCGGAAATTCAGTTGCGTTTGGACGGGATCAGTAAGAGCTTTCCCGCTAAATCGGGACCCGTACCGGTCTTGGATCGGCTCAATTTCGACATACACGAACGTGACTTTGTTAGTATTATCGGTCCAAGCGGTTGCGGAAAGTCCACTGTTTTTAATATTATCGCGGGGCTCATCGATCCCGACGAAGGCACTTTGTGTTTCAGAGGCGAAGACGTGGCAAGCCTACGTGGCCGCGTCGGTTATATGATGCAGAAAGATTTGCTCTTCCCGTGGCGAACAGTCTTGCAGAACGTTTTAATCGGCTTGGAAACGAAAGGCGTCGATCAACGCCAAGCTTTGGATACCGCGCGCGAATATCTGTCCACATTTGGTCTTTCTGGTTTCGAACATTCTTACCCGAAGACGCTTTCGGGTGGCATGCGCCAGAGAGTGGCCCTCATCCGTACTTTGGTCCTTGATCCTGATATCTTGTTGCTGGATGAGCCATTTTCCGCGCTTGACTATCAAACCCGCCTGTACCTTGAAGGCGTTCTAATCGATGCAGTGGAAACCTTCCACAAGACTGTCATTCTCGTTACCCACGATATCGACGAGGCCGTCGCGCTGTCAAAACGGGTGGTTGTTCTCAGCAATCGGCCAGCCAGGGTCAAAGCCATTCACGAGATCGCTTTGAATGAACGTTCCCCAATCGCTGCACGCAGTGATCCCCGCTTTGCGGGCTATTTCCACATGCTTTGCGGCGAGTTAGATATTCAAACCCGAGCGCCCGCATGACCAACTCTATTGATACGACGCCAACGAAAATCCCGGTGGCCGTTCCTGCCCCGAAGCGTCGTAAACGGGAGAATTCATTTGACACCTTCCTCGGGCGAACGTTCCTGCAACTGGCTTTCGTCGCTAGCTTTTTCTCATTTTGGGAGATCGCGGTGCGGACAGGATTTGCGAGCGCGTTCCTTTTTGGGCAGCCATCAGGTATTGCTGTAGTGCTGATGGGGGCCATAGCCGACGGTTCACTTGCAAAAGATACAGCTTATACTGGTTTTGCCGCTGTGCTAGGCTTTGCTTTCGGCACACTTATTGGTTCATTCATTGGTCTACTTTTGTGGTATTCTGAGTTCGTAGCGCGATTGGTTGAGCCGCTTATTGCCGCAATAAATTCGATCCCGAAAATCGCCCTTGCTCCTATAATCATCTTATGGTTCGGCACCGGGCTGATTTCGAAGGTGGCACTCGCGATATCTTTGACCGCAATCGTTGCGCTGATAACTGCTTATCAAGCTGCTAAAGATGCCGACAAAGATCTCCAAGCACTCATCCATTCGATGGGCGCCACGAAACACCAGATTTTTAAGAAAGTGGTAGTCCCTTCGACGTTGCCATCAATCATTGCAACTTTCCGCATTAATATCGGATTTGCACTCGTGGGCGCAGTTGTGGGGGAATTTATTTCATCCCAGCATGGTCTTGGGCACATGATATTTGTAGCATCGAGCCTCTATGACCTGAACACGGTATGGGCAGGTCTTTTCACTCTGATGCTAGTTGGCTTTACGTTTTATCAGACTGTAGAAATTGCCGAGCGCTTACTCCTACCGTGGAAGCCTCAGAAGGGTAACTCTCAGATCAACGTCTAATGACTGTCGGCAACTTGTCAATAACTGGAGCGTCTGACTGATGAAAAAGATGATCTCGATAAAAACTTGGTTGGCTATACTCATTATGGGCGCAGTCGTGGGTCCAATGAGCATGCCTCTCCCCTTAGTTCCGGCGCAGTCAGCGGGTATGTGATCTCCAACAAGGAGATAGCCCATGACGCAGTTGCTGCCGGACGATCTGTGGCGTGATTTTCCCAAGACGGCGCCGGC
>Ga0163155_10002369_pt1 | contig 21185 bp, 18 predicted proteins | sample OliLakLV19SP4G1_FD_148611 | JGI IMG/M metagenome (GOLD analysis project Ga0163155, IMG submission 148611) | Freshwater microbial mat bacterial communities from Lake Vanda, McMurdo Dry Valleys, Antarctica - Oligotrophic Lake LV.19.SP4.G1 | ecosystem: Environmental > Aquatic > Freshwater > Lake >... | reverse complement strand
TGGCCCGGCGTGCCAGAGCACTCGAACAGTCTGAATGTTGATAAAGCCCGGTAGCTGATTCTTCACCATATTCTGTGCATGGTGTGCTATCAGCCATGGATCGTCAGTGATCTCGACGGCCGGTATTCCAAGCGATTGTGCCACATCGGCCGGCGACCATTTCCGACGAACCGAAACAGGGGTCAAAATGCTTAGGTTATTATCTTCGCAGACAAACAGTACGGGGAGCTTCTTGGTCGCGGCCCAACCCAACGAGGGATAGATGTAATCTTCCTCTACTGACGCGTCACCACAGATTGTTAGCACCGGTTTTCCAGAACCGGCAGCAGCTCCGACTGCAATCGGGACCTGTTCTCCCATCAACCCCGAGTGACCGAACATCTTTACTTCGGGGGCATGAATGGCGTTCGATCCCGCCATACCTCCAGCACAACCGCTGGGGAGTCCCAGCAGTTCATCTCGTAGTCCCTCGGGCTTTCCGCCAAAAGATAGATAGGTTGAATGACAGCGGTGCTGTGCAAAAATCATAAAATCTTTGCAGACCATCGAGAACGCGGCTGCGGTAAACTCTGAACCGAGCGAGAGATAGAAGGGAAGGGACAAGATTTTTTTCTCACCAGCCTCCCGCACTTTGAGTTCAAAATGGTGGCTAAAATTCCCGCGTCGGAATAGCTCAAGCGCAAACTCTTTACCGAACTGTCTTGGGAGATCGGGAATCATTCCCAGGTCAGGTGAGCGCCGACGTTCGGAAGTTTGTAGTTCAGTCATGCTGCTGCGCCAATATTTTCACGATACCATTCGATTGTGCTCTGAATACCCTGATCCAAGGTGATCGTAGGAGTCCACCCAAATATCTGTTTTGCTCGCTCCGAATTGAGGGCCAGCTTTGTTTTAATGGTAGGTCCATTCGGATCGAACTCGATGCGAATCTTCTTTCCAGAGGCAGCGATTATTTTCTGAACAAGCTCCTTCACCGAAAGCGAGCTACCATAACCGACATTCACGAGAGTATAGGGAACTTGTTGCTTCTGCACTGCTAGATCTACAAAATTGACGAGATCTCGAATATGCAACAGATCTCGCTCCTCTTCTCCTGTTCCCCAGACCTTAATGACGCCGTCGGTGTTCGTCATCACTTTGGTAATTGTAGCGCCGAAGACATGTGATTTCTCCAGATCGTACTTGTCGTGCGGGCCATACATGTTGGAGTGCCGGATGACGGTATATTTTGTGTTTCCCCGCTCGGAGTAGAATTTGCCGATGTTTTCCAGGTAAACTTTGGTGCATCCAGCGCCAAAGTATTTCTCATGCATTGCCTCTGAGGGATTGAAATCATCCTCTCGGACCGGTGTGTCGCCCGGCTGGTACATGATGCTACAGCTGAAGAAAATGATCTGCGGGGTCTTCTGTTCGTGTGCGGCACGAAAAATTAACGAGCTCATAACCGCGTTATCCGTGACGTGGATATGGGGACGGGCCACGATGTCTTTTGAGCCTGAAGTTGTTGCAGCGGCCTGAACTAAAATATCCTTGCCACGCATTACCTCTTCAACCGCTCGTTTGTCTGTTAGATCGACATGCAGCATCTTGATGCGAGGATGTTGGAGCGGGGGGCGCATGAAATGCGTTCCGTAGACTTCGAATTCGTCTTTATTGGCAAAATGCTCGGCCATATTGCGACCGAGGAATCCAGTTGCTCCGCAGATAAGTATTTTTTTCTTCATGTCTTCCTCTTCACATGCTCCGGTCGGTCATCCAGGATCAGTGCCGATTCACGACTGTGAGTGGCATGTTCGAAGATTTTTTCGGCGACAAATTCCGGTTCCATTCCAAATTCATACTCCGGCCGTGTCTTGATTCGGCTGGGATAGACTCCAAAAACCTTGATGGCTTTCCCATCGGCTTCGAGCGCCAGCGCCTCGGTAAAACCGCGCAGAGCAAAACGGCTACAGCTGTAGGCTGTGCGGGTCGATTTCGCTTCGTAGCCGACAATCGAATTTATATTTATGATCGTTCCGCCGCCGTTGCTAAGAAATAAAGTATATGCCGCCCGACAAAGTTCAATTGGAACTCGCAGATTTGTTTCGAGCATACTCTCGAAGACCTCTGCGGGAAGTGCCTCAAATAACAGGCCGGGGCAGGCTTCTCCAGCATTATTGATGAGCGTCGAGATTTTTTTCTTCTGGAAAACGGTGACGAGCCGTTGAACGGTTTCAGGTGTTCGAAGATCACCAGCTACCGTTGTCACCTCGATGCCGTGATTCGTGAGTTCTTGTGAAAGCTCAGCTAGCGCCTGCGTATTTCGAGCGTGTAGCACAAAGGCGCAAGATGATTTTGAAAATTGCGCTACCAGTGCCCGACCAAGGCCGCTTGTTGCTCCGGTGATCGCCACCGACTGTTGCATAGACACGCTACTTATAGGGATTGAAACGTTTTTCGACGTTCTGTTTGTTCTTCAGATACCATTGAACGGTCTCAGCGATTCCATCGGAGAGTGAGATCTGCGGCTCCCAGCCATGCGACCGGGCGCGAGAGATGTCCATAACACGCCGGAGATCGCCGGTAGGTTTCGAGATATCCCAGTTGAGTTTAGGAGAGGGGCTCACATTCCGGCAAACGGTCTCAGCAACCTGCTTGACGGTGACTCCCTCACCGCATCCAAGATTGACAGGTTCGTTTACGCCGTTTGCCATCATGATCATCATACCTGAGGCGACATCGCGTGCATGCACGATGTCCCGGATGTTGGAACCATCTCCCCACACCGTCAATGGGTCCTCTCCGCTTAATGCCCGCGCAATTAACGAGGGGACTACCATCGCGTTCTCAGGATCGAAATTGTCATACGGGCCGTAGACGTTTGCCGGTCGGACGATCGAGATCTTATCCCAACCGTATTCGATTTTGTAGGCGTCGGCCTGTAATTCGCCCATTCGCTTTCCCCAGCCGCCGAAGCGATCATTTTCGGAAGGCATGGTTTTCCAAACATCATCTTCATGAAACACTTCAGCCGGCGCGTAGACCCCAATTGAACTGGTAAATAGATAGCGCTCAGCACCAGCTTGTCGAGCTGCTTCCATCATGCTGGTGTTGAAAAGCAACTGTGGCACAAAGCAACTTGCGGGGCGCTCCTGCATCATCTTGGGCGAACCCTTTATGCCCACTAGTTGAAAAACAAACTCCATGTCTTTACAGATCGAAAGGCAATTTTCGAGGATGCGGAGGTCTGCGCGTACAAATTCTGCTTGGGGATGCGCTCTAGAGGCGTCATCTAGGGATGATACTCGCACGTTCGCGCCGGCATCAATCAATTGCTCCACTAGCGGAATGCCGATCATTCCTGTGCCGCCAGTCACTAAAATTTGGCGGCCCTTAAAAAAACTATACGTATTAAGTAACGTATTATTCATAGACTTCCGTCCCTGAGATTAAAAACTAATCGAAACTATACTACGCAATTGCGAGATTGGGCTTAGAAAAAAACTCAAAGTGTTGCGAACAATATTTCTGCTAGATCTTCCTCTGACCGATGGGTCGAGTTCACCAGATCCTTAACGAAATAGTCGGCCTTTTCAGAAGGCTCTCGACCATGAAATGTCTCGATATGTCTAGCAATCTGGTGTGAAAACCACACCATCAATGTATGGTAGGGCAGCACAGCAAAACCACCTGGTGGAGGGTAGTCCCACACTTCAAGATGAACGGGCTTTTTTGCTTGGTCAAATCCGAATCCAGAGACGGTCGCCCAGGGGTATCGCCGGTCCAAATCTGTCACGACGCAGCGCTCCCAGCAAGTTAAAAAGTAGGTGCCAGCTGGTGCCGGAGATCCCTGAGGATCTTCGTGAAGACTCGAGGGCAGGGGGGAGCAGGTCATGTTATCAGCGAGATGTACGAGCGCGCTGCCAAAGTCCTGAGAGGATATTTCAATTTTGTTCCCCTCGTTCAGGTAGAGAAATCGCTGGAAGCAGGTACGAACATTTGTTTCCCAGCCATAATCATTGATCAGCGCTTCAGCTTCTTCGTTGTTAAAGTTTTGTGCCAGAAGCGTTGATTTTATTGGGCTAAAAACATTCTCCGAGTAATAGGCAGCCTCGCTTACAACACCGTTTCTTAGGGCCTTTTGCAGAAAGATGTCGAAGGGTTTTAGTATGTCATGGAGCAGAGCCCGCCGAACTATCGGCGCTATTTCAGAGGCCGATATCCCGCTGTGCTGCGACAGGGAGAGCGCCAAAATTGCAGCGCATATTGCAACAGCGAGGCCGTGCTCACCAATATTACTAAAATCTTCATCAACTGCGCAGTTGTTGAACGGATCGTGGCTCAATCCAGATTTCGAAGTTGGATGAATCCCGAAGGCGATAAACAGCTTCATTTCACGTGGAAATTTGGCTTCAAACAGTGGCAATAGCTTGATTGGATCCCAGGCCTTTGATTGCGCCAGCACCGACCGTTTTTCAGTGGTAGGGCGGAGAAGTGAAACGTCTGCAGGGGAAATGTTCGTGGTTCCAGAACGCATGCTAAGTCTCCATTAGGCTTCAGTATATCTCTTCTATCGTGATAGTAAAAAAAACCGCGGCCTCCTCCTCGATCATCGCATCTTAACTTAGGCATTCTTCGCCATTGTAGCGGCTGGATGGACCGATTATTGAGATGGATTTCTGAGGACTTACCCATGCCAACACGAGTTTTAGTCACCGGCGGAGCAGGATATCTCGGTTCGATTCTGTGTGAGCGTTTGCTCCAGGCCGGACTTTCCGTGACCGTCTTGGATAACCTGCTGTTTGGACAACATCCGCATTTCCATCTCTGCGCGAACCCCAACTACGATTTTATCTTTGGCGATGTCCGCGACGAGCCCCTGGTGCAGAAGCTTGTCAAGCAAGCAGATGTAATTATTCCGCTTGCAGCGATTGTCGGGGCCCCAGCTTGTGACCGCGACCCATGGATGACCCGTGAAGTCAACTTTGATGCGATACAGATCCTTAACAACGCACGAACCCCGCAACAGCTCGTAATCTATCCCACGACCAATAGTGGCTACGGCACCAAATCTGGGGATGTTTTCTGCACGGAGGAAACAGCGCTTGATCCAATCTCGCTATACGGACAGACCAAGGTGGAAGCCGAGCAACTGCTACTGCAATCGCAAAGTACGATTACCTTGCGGCTCGCAACTGTCTTCGGACTCTCTCCGCGACCCCGGCTTGATCTCTTAGTAAACAATTTTACCTACCAGGCTGTTACCGAAGGCTACATTGTTATCTTTGAAAAAGATTTTAAACGCAACTTCGTGCACGTCAGAGATGTCGCCGACTGCTTCCTACACTGTATCCAAAATCCAAAAGGAATGATTGGACGGCCATTCAATGTCGGTTTGGATGCCGCGAATGTCTCGAAAGAGCAGTTGGCACTGAAGATTAAGGAACACGTGCCCAACTTTTTTATCCACTTTTCCGAAGTGGGAAGTGACCCGGACAAAAGAAATTATGTAGTTTCCAATCAACGCTTACGCGAAGCTGGTTTCGAAGCGCAGCGAAGCTTGGATGACGGTATCAAGGAGCTGATCAAGGGATATCGAATGCTCAAACGTTCAGCTTTCAAGAACGTGTAAGGCCAGAACCTGTATGACGACCGAGCTGAATATTGTTTGCGCCGATCAGGTTGATGTCGTGGTGCTGGCCGGTGGGCTAGGGACCAGGCTTCGAGATACGATCGCCGATAAGCAGAAAGTTATTGCAGACGTCAGCGGTCGTCCGTTTTTAGAATATGTGCTGGATCAAGTTGCTGAGAACGGCTTCACCAGAACCACTCTGTGTATCGGGTACATGGCGCATCAGGTGGAAGAGCATTTTGGTGCTCAGTATAACGGTCTCGAACTTACGTATTCCCGCGAACATGCCCTGCTGGGAACGGCCGGCGCACTGAGATTTGCGCTGCCGCAGCTGAAGTCGAAGACTATTCTTGTGCTGAATGGCGACTCTTTCTGCCAAACCGACCTTAAAAAATTCCTCGCATTTCATGAACATCGTCAAGCGAAAGCGAGTGTTTTACTGACCAGGATGGAAGACACGAAGCGCTACGGCCGAGTGAATATCGACGAGAGCGATCGACTGACCAGCTTCGAGGAAAAAGGGGTGCAGCATTGTGCTGGTTGGATTAACGCCGGAATTTATCTTCTGAATGCAGAGCTGATAAAAGTGCTGCCGCTTGGCAGAAATATTTCTCTTGAACGGGATGTGTTTCCCGACTGGGTTGGAAAGAATTTTTTCGGCTATTGCCAACCTAATACGACTTTTATTGATATCGGAACGGCGAATTCCTATCGCGAAGCGCAACGTTTGTTTTCCGGCGATGATGCGTAAGCGATAGGGTAACAGGAGTTACTGCGTAATGATTATTTCAAGGACCCCCTACCGTATATCGTTGTTTGGTGGTGGCACCGACTTTCCAGCTTGGTATCAACGGCACGGCGGCTCGGTGATTGCGACAACCATCGATAAATATTGCTATCTACACTGTCGTTACCACCCCCCATTTTTCGAGCACCGCTATCGGGTCGTCTGGTCAAAGATCGAGACCGTTAAGGATCTGCAAGACATCGAGCATCCTGCGGTCAAGGCAGTTATTGATCACGTTAATATTACACGTGGCCTGGAAGTCCATCATATCGGCGATCTTCCGGCGCGAAGTGGCATGGGTTCCAGTTCGGCATTTACTGTTGGACTCTTGAACGCCTGCTATGCGCTGCGGGGCCGAATGATTACGAAGCACGATCTGGCAATGGAAGCTATCCATTTGGAGCAGAACGTGTTGACTGAAAATGTTGGATCTCAGGATCAGGTTTCAGCAGCCTACGGCGGTTTTAACCGGATTGATTTCTTCCCGACCGGCGAAATTTCAGTGACACCGATCACTATCTTGGGGGATCGCATCAACGAACTGAACAATCACCTGATGCTTTTTTACACCGGCATTAAACGTACCTCTTCGGAAGTCACCGGAAAGTTCATCGATGATCTCGAGGGAAAGAAACGTCAGCTACGAATCATGAAGGACCTCGTCGATGAGGGTATCTCGCTATTGAACAGCAATCACAAGATTACAATGTTCGGTGAGCTGCTCCACGAGGCGTGGGAGGTGAAACGTAGTTTGAGCTCAGTAGTTTCAAACCCTGAGGTTGATAGTATTCACGCTCGGGCGATGGCTGCTGGAGCGATCGGGGGAAAAATCACCGGCGCGGGTGGCGGAGGCTTTCTGTTGCTATTTGTTCCGCCGGACAAGCAACAGAAGGTTAAGGAAGCATTAAACGAACTGCTTCATGTGCCATTCAAGTTCGAGTTTTCAGGCAGCCAGATCATTTTTGCAGACTCGGACGCAGACTATACCGCTGCCGAGATTGCACGTGTGTTCCAGCCAATCAATGCATTTCGAGAGCTGGAGGAGTGCCGCTAAGAAATGTTTTTCTTTGCTCACTGTGGCGCTGGGGAGTATAGAAATAGATAGAATCAGTTAGTTAAGGCAGGTAAATGTATGTCTAAGCGCGCCGTTATTATCACCGGTCCGGGGTTTCAGGACGAAGAGTACGTCTATCCCTATTACCGGTTGCTCGAGGCAGGATTTAAGGTCGATGTCGCCACAAAAGATGGCGCAGTTGTGATTGGGAAATATGGTAATCCCGCACGGGCGACTATGCCTACCACCGATCTTGATGCCCACAACTTTGATATGGTGCTGGTGCCTGGAGGATTCGAAGCTCCCGATCGAGTTCGTTTGTTACCAGAGGTGCTGCAGTTTATTCGCGAGATGGATAGCGCCGGAAAGCTTGTCGCCTCGATCTGTCACGGCCCATGGGTTCTCATCTCCGCGGGAATAACCCGGGGACGGAAGATGACCGGTTACTGGAGCATCGAAGCCGACATAAGAAATTCCGGTGCGGATTATCAGCATAAAGTGCCAGTGGTGATAGATAAGAATTTGATTACGTCACCGCACTACAACGACAATCCGGCATTTATGAAAGCGGTTGTAAATTATTTCGACTAGCAAGTCTTCTCGTATCCGTTACAGAAAACATAATGCAGAAACATGAACTAATTTATGTTGCTGGTCACAACGGCATGGTGGGCTCAGCTGTCGTCAAGCAGCTTCGCGCTCAGGGCTATGAGAATATTCTCACCCAGGACCGCTCCGAACTTAATCTTTTAGACCCGCACCAAGTAAGAACTTTTTTTGAGAGCCATAAGCCGGCTTATGTTTTTCACGCCGCTGGAAAGACTGGTGGTATCTACGCGAACGATAACTATCGAGCTGACTTTATTTACGAAAATCTGATGGTGCAGTGTAACGTCATCCATCAAGCGTTTCTCAGTGAGACCAAAAAGCTGCTGCTGTTTGCTTCTGGCGCAATGTATCCCAAGCTGACACCCCAGCCGATGAAACCGGAACACCTGCAGATCGGTCCGCTTGAGCCGACAAACGAGCCGTTTGGTATCGCCAAGCTTGCCGGCTTCAAATTATGCGAAAGCTATAACCGACAATACGGCTGCGATTTTATCACAGTCATCCCGGCAAACATTTATGGCGTGAATCAGAACTACACGCCGCTCAATTCTTTAATTATCCCGGCGCTGATTGCCCGTTTTCACGAAGCGAAGCGCACGGCAGCGTCGGAGGTAACTGTTTGGGGAAGTGGACGGCCGTCCCGAGATTTCATCTTTGCGGACGACGTTGCAGATGGCGCCATATTTCTGATGAACAAGTATTCAGACGCTGCAGCAATTAATATAGGGTCGGGACGGGATGTGACGATCCGCGAGATTTCCGAAATAATCAAAGAGATCGTTGGCTATCAGGGAGGGCTTCACTTTGATACGTCGAAACCCGATGGCGCTTTGGCGAAGTTGCTTGATGCCGCTCCTCTTAATGGTATGGGTTGGAAGCCTAGGGTGGTATTGCAGGAGGGAATCCGGCTCTCGTATCAAGACTACTTGAGCAAACTCCCGTGAAGCTGATCAAATTATCAGAACGCGATGTTTCAAGTCTTGAGAAGCTGCGACAGTACGTTACCGTTTCGAATAAGAACCAGCCGGACAACTATCGCAACCGCGTTGTAGTCAAGCCTTGGGGCTATGAATTTCTGATTTTTCAGAACGAGTTTGTGGCGATCTGGTTTCTCCACATCGATAAGGGGCAGGCCACCTCAATGCACTGCCATCCCAGTAAGAAAACTTCGCTGATTGTTCTTTCTGGACAGGCGCTGTGTAACACGTTTTACAATCGAAACTATTTGAATGGCACTGATTCAATCGTCATTGAAAAGGGGGTTTTCCATTCAACCCAGTCGCTTTCTGCTGAAGGCATAGATATTCTGGAGATTGAAGCCCCCCCGGATAAAACCGATCTGATTCGCCTGAACGATCAATATGGTCGCCAAGCTGAAGGCTATGAAGGACTGTCGGAGATGAAATCGGATAGTCTTGAACGTTATGGGTATTTTTACTTCGATACACCAGAATCCGGCCAATCATTTTCATTTGAAAACGAACGATATGAAATATCTATCGCCGCTTGCGACGCGAACGCCACATTTCAAGAGCACCTCAGTACAAAGAAAGGGGAGTTCTTCTGTTCCTGCCAGGGGCAGGTTGTCGATAATACCGGCTCTGCGATTATCGATGTCGGAGATTCTACCGAAGGGGTATTCTTTGGAACGTTTGAAGGGCTGAGCATTAAAGGGCCAGCGACGTTTTTAAAGGCACGATCGCTTTAGGGTCATTCATGAAAGTCACAGCCGTCAAAGTTTATCTGCTCGAGAAGAAACTGTCCTCCTCGATGTGCATTTCGCGCGGCGGATTTTCGGTGCGTCATCATACGATTGTAGAGGTGCATACGGATGCTGGAATTACTGGACTCGGTGAAGGCATCGGTTCAGCCCGGACGGTGAAGGGAATTCTTGAGGAGCGGCTGAATTCGCTCCTGATCGGGGCGAACCCCCTTGATATCGAATTGCTGCGCCGTAAACTTATCGACAGTCAGGTCTATTTCGAGCGCAAAGGGTCCGCGATCTGTGCCGCCAGCGCCCTTGAGATGGCGTGCTGGGATATTAAAGGGAAGGCGCTCCAAGTTCCGGTTTATCAACTGCTTGGGGGAATGTGCCAGCCAAGCTTGGAAGCATACGTAAGTGATATCTACTGGGAAGAGAAACCTGAGGCGATGGCCAAGTCTGCCGAACGTATCCTCGGGCAGGGCTTCGGCTCAGTCAAAGCGCATATCGGTTATCGGGAACCAGCCGACGAAGTAAAGCGCGTTCGCGCTCTTCGGGAAGCAATCGGGGACAAAACTCGGCTGATGATCGATCTGAACGCAGGGTATACATATTCTCAAGCGCTGAAAGCGGCGCAGCTCTGGGAGCCTTTTGATATCTATTGGCTTGAGGAGCCTCTTAACCCTAATCACTTAGGACGCGCGGCTGAGTTGAGAGCGCACAGCAATATTCCGATTGCTGCGGGAGAGAACGAATTCCAACTTTACGGTTTTAAGGAGATGTTTGACGCGGGGGCAGTCGATTTTGCGATGCCAGACATCGGTCGGGCCGGCGGTTTACAAGAAACGAAAAATATCTGCGCCCTTGCTGAAAGCTGTGGAATAGAAGTGTCCCCGCATAATTTCTCCTCCGGCGTCCTGCTTGCGGCCACTCTTCATCTGATGGCTGCAACTCCAAACACTGCTTTGCTTGAGTTTGATAGCTCTGAAAACGCGGTTTATCGAGAGCTGTTTGTCGAACCATTAAAAGTGGAGAAGGGAAGGGTGCAAGTTCCGCACGGGCCCGGACTTGGCGTTCAGCTGTCTGCCGAAATAATTGAAAAGTTTGCTATTTCTTAAATATGTTTGAAGCCGTGCTTTTTGATTTTGACGGAGTGATAGCGGATACGGCTACCGAAAACTTAGCCGCTTGGCATCATGCGCTACATCCGCACGGAATGGATATCAGCCACGAAGAGTATTGCCTGCTCGAAGGAAAAAAGTCGATTGAGCTGGGACGATTGCTGCTGGAACGCAGCGGAAAATCTGCGGAAGCTGCCGCAGACCTTGTTGCGGTAAAGGAAGCTTTCTATTTCAAGAATCATCACGGATTGCGACTATTCTCCGGTGTCGGACAGGTCATGCCAATTCTTATTGGAAAAGGGCTCAAACTGGGCCTCGTTTCGGGCGGAAGCGCGCGACGCATCAACAATCCAATTACTGCGCCCATCTTTAAATTCTTTGACGTAATTGTCACCGCAGATAATTGTGTTACCGGGAAGCCTTCGCCTGAGCCCTATCTTCATGCCGCTCAGGGGCTCGGCCTTCAACCACAACAGTGTATCGTTATCGAGAACGCTCCGCTGGGAATTACTTCAGCAAAGACCGCTGGAATGTATTGTATCGGGCTTTCTTCAACGCTCGACAAACGTCATCTTGGGGAAGCGGATTTTGTGATAGAAACATTAGAAAGCTTGCCAGCGTTGATTGAAACGCTGCTCGCGGAGGAGGGAACTAGCTTATGAAAATCAATCTTCCATTAATGGAAAATAATATTGCCAAGGTAGATCTGCAAGCTGTTGCCGATTTTATTAAGGACGAACCGATCCTCACAAATTCGAAAAAGTGCCGTGAGTTCGAAGAACGTTGGTCGGAATGGCTCGGGGTAAAATACAGCGTGTTTGTAAACTCCGGCGCTTCTGCCAATATTTTAACGATGGCAATTTTAGCGGAGCTACAGGAAGGCGGAGAGGTTATTGTTCCTCCGCTGACCTGGATTTCGGACATCGTCTCCGTGGTTAAGGCTGGCTTGACTCCGGTATTCGTGGACATCAATCCAAAAACGCTTTGCATGGATACTGAGAAAATTCTCAGCGCAATTACACCTCGAACAAGAGCTGTTTTCCTTACTCATGTGCTTGGTTTTAATGGATTGAGTGACAAGCTTCTCAGCACATTGGCAGAACAGAAGATTCTATTGATTGAGGATGTTTGCGAGTCACACGGCGCCACTTTTAAGGGGAAAAAATTAGGGAGTTACGGATATATTTCTAATTTCTCGTACTATTTTGCCCATCACATGAGCACGATTGAAGGCGGAATGGTCTGCACAAACGATAATACGATTTATCAGATGGCACGCATGTTCCGCTCTCACGGAATGGTTCGGGAGGCGACTGACGAGATTCTTAAAGAACGGTACCGCAAAGAGCATGCAGATCTACGCCCCGAATTTATCTTCGCCTATCCTGGTTTCAACTTCAGAAATACGGAGATTAATGCGGTGATCGGATTGTCGCAGCTGCCGCGTCTCGATCAGAATAACGAAAAACGGATTCGAAATTTTCAAATCTTTCTGGAACAGCTCGATTCGAAAAAATATTTTACAGAATTCGACACTGCGGGTAGCTGTAATTACGCGTTTGTCCTCTGGCTTAAGCAACCTGACGCGGCGTTTTGTGAGCGCGTTATTGCGGCGATGACCGCCGCGAATGTTGAATTCCGGAGAGGAACTGCGGGCGGTGGGAATCAACTGCGCCAACCGTATCTGAAGAAATTGATTGGTGAAGTCGACCTAACAAACTTCCCCATCGTCGACAATATCCATTTCTATGGTTTCTATATCGGTAATTTCCCAACGTTAGAAGAGGGGAAGATTACGGCGTTATGCGACATGTTAAACGCCATCGAGTAGTCCGACGCTAAAGCGGCTCAGCGCCGCTTTCTCTTCGTAAGCTCTTTGTTTTTCTTGTGCCAGTCGAGTGCCTACCAAAATTTGTCGTTGATTTTCTTGCAGTCCATACTTACTGAAGTGTAGACGCACTAGAGCGCGATCGGCCTCAGCTTCATTCCACCCGTGAGAAGTCAGGATGTCACAGCAGCATTCATGAAATTTATCGTAGAGTTCTATCTCGAAATCCTCTTCTGCTCGAATGGCTCGATTCAACGCGCGAACTGCTTCGTCCTTCTGACCGCATCGTAGAAAAATCCTAGCAATTTCTACATTCGATTCAATATGCAGTGTCGCCGCAGAACTCAGGTGCTGAGGTACGAGCTGACCCATGGTGCTCCAGAAATCCTGCTCCACCTGCAGTCTGGCGATTATGTTCTCGGGTTTAGCCACTTCCAGTAGCTTATCTCGCGTAGACCACAACAGTTTGGTGAGCGGAACATGAAAGCGAAATTTGCCCTCCGGTGAGGTGAAGGTCGTCAAGCAATCGCCGAGCGGAGAGATTGTAGGGCCCCGAAGCGCCCGGAGAGGATTGTTAGAATCGTGAATCACTGCGCTGTAGAAAAACTGATGCGCTTGACTGTGATTATTTTTGATTTCATTCCCCAAGGCTAGCTGATAAAGCAAGCGTAGGTAATCTTCGTTGTAGTTCAGGGTTTGTCTGGGCGAGACGTACGACAACTCAACGGCTCTCCGCCAAAAGCTGAGTGCGGCATCAAAACTACTTAAGTTTCCATCTACAATCGAACACTTACAGAGAGTGTCGCCCGCTACTAAGTAGATCGAACGTAAATCTTCGCAGATGGTTTCGTTGTCTGGGTCTTCGGATAGTTTTTTTTCGAAGTGCTGTAGTATTTCGAACCCTTCCGTGGCCTCGGCAGTGTTAACTTGTTCTAAAAATCGTAGGTACTCTTCGGCTGGGGATACTTTTCTTTCCATAGAAATCCTGAATTGTGACAAAGTATAAGATGCGGTCGGCTTCCCAGCGGGGTGGAGTTTTTAGCGGTATTATCGAACAGTTTTAAGTGGATTATTTCGCCTGAGTTAAAGTAGCGAAGTTCTACGGTAAGTTGTTGCTATAATTGGAAAAATGGCGCGAGTTGGTTCGTTGCGCAAACACTTGAGCATGAGGCACTATTCAGAGCATCGAAAGACTGGGCGTTGTGTTATTTTGCTCGGGGATTTATATGGAACTGCTCAATCAAAGCTGCGAATCGGAGGTCGTTAAAATCGGCCAGTCCCGTGATGAGATCTGTGATCTCGACCTAGCGGCGGATTTTCTAAAGAAAACCTTCAAGGGCAATAGGGTTAACAAGATCCTTTTCGTTACTCCACCTGACGCAGATAAGTCCATCTTTCAGTATCCTTACGCGAAGCGCCAACGGTATTCGAACTATCCACCATACGGTATTACTATCTTGGCTGGCCGCCTGCGCTCCCTTGGCTTAGAGGTTAGTATTGTCAATCTTAACCACGAGATTTTGAAGGGTTGTGGTGAGTCTGAGTCCGAGCAAGCGTTTCATTTCTCAGAAATTTGGGAAAATAAATTACGCGCGACGATCGACGAATTTTCCCCTGATCTGATCTGCGTCACCTGCATGTTCACCATGACGCACGATTCAATGAAGGATGTCTGCTCCTTTATTTCGGAATACGAGATTCCGCTTGCACTAGGCGGTGTTCACGTTAGCAACGACGTGGATCGGGTTTTGAATGAGATTCCGCGAGCTCATTTTGCCTTCGTGCGCGAAGGAGATCTCTCCTTACAGTCCTTTATCAAAGCCGTGAACGGGGAAATTGGTCTTGAGGCACTGGGCCAAACGATTTTCAATATTCCCGAGAGGCGTGTTCGCTTTGATGCCGAGGTTCAGCCGACCGCAGAAGACCTCAATGTGGTGCCGGCTTTTGATCTGGTGCCGGACATCAGCAGCTATTCGCGTTACGGAATGGTTGGCTCCTTTTATTGGTTCAGAGGGTCTGAGACGAAAGCCGCAACGGTTCTTTCGAACCGTGGATGCCGAGCCCGCTGCACGTTCTGTTCTGTGAGAAACTTTAATGGTGGTGGGGTGCGGCAGCGCTCGATTCAATCAGTAGTCGACGAACTCCAAGTCTTGCAGGATGACTACGGAATCGAGCATATCATGTGGCTCGATGACGACCTCTTCAAAGATGATGCTCGTATCATCGGACTTTTTAACGAAATGGTGCGCCGGAATATTCGGATTACATGGGACGCCACCAACGGCGTTATTGCTGCGGCTTGTACCGAGGAGATCTTGGCGGCGGCAGCAGCGAGCGGTTGTATAGGGTTGAACCTCGGGATGGAATCCGGAAATCCAGAGATACTCCGCAAGGTGCGTAAACCTGGTAAAGTGGAAAATTTTCTTGAAGCGGCACGACTTCTGCGTAAACACGAACAGATTGTCAGCAGCGTATTTCTCATGATCGGGTTTCCCGGTGAAACAATGCGCCAGATCATGGATACCATTAACGTTGGTCGGGAGATGGATCTGGACTGGTATCGCACGCAGATGTTGCAGCCGTTGCCAAATACACCAATCTTTGACGAGATGGTGCAGCAGGGATTGATCGATCCTCTTAAGCAAAAAGGCCGTTTTACTGTCGGCTCTTATGGAAAAATAGCGTCCGTCGATAAGAAGGGACGATTGCTTGCTGACAATATGCATCAGGCATTTTCCTCTATTCCGCTTGATGCCATACCTACCGAGGACCAGCTGAACGATATCTGGTTCTACATGGACTACCACCTCAACTATCATCGCCTGTTTGAGGAAAATCGACCCGAGAAGATTGTACAGCAGATCAAAATGCTCCGTCGGGTCTGTGATGTAAATTCGCCCGATAACGGTTTCGCGCTTTATTTTCTGGCACAGCTACAGGCAAAGCTACAGGGCTCGATTGAGCAGGATATTCTGCGACGACTTAACAGCGAGTGTGAGACTTCCGCGTATTGGCTGAACAGGCTGCATGATTTTGGCCTTGCTCCCGATGATCTCAACGCGCTGCAGGGGAGTGCCCAAAGCTAGAGCGCTCTGCCAGGGGGAGTTTATTCGGTCATGTCTGGGCAGAGACTTGCTTCGGGACATCCTTCGGAATAAGTAGCCAGAAACTCCCACATCCGAAAAACTGGTAATTCTTTGCTTGAGCGAGCGCCTCAATGCTACCAGTGAAATTTTGGTCGACGCTGTGTGACCATTCGCTGCCGGCGAGAATGCCCCCGGGAGTTAGCAGCCGCATCCAGTCAATGATGTCCCGTTTCATTCCTAAGGGGGATCGATCGGCGTCCAAATAAATCAGATCAAAAAATAGATTATGTCGGGCGCAATATGCCGCGGCCTCAGTGCTGGCTAGTCGGATCGGGTAAATCTTGTCTGCCGCGTTCTCGTGAATCGAGTTCGAGAGAAACTGCTCATACAGATTATTCAGCAGCTGCTCGGGGTGCGAACCGGGGATATAGTTCTCGATTCGATTTCGATCCCAGTGATCGATACAGAAGATCTGACGAATAAACGGAAACTTTGCTAAGAAGTGGGCGCCCGCTCCGAGCCACGTACCGACTGTAGCTACTGTTGTTGGATGTAACTTAACTGCTAACTCCTCAAAATCCGGCTGGTGCGGAAAGGCCAGGATATGAGCGGGGGGTAACTGTTCCAAAGCAGCTCTGTAAATCGGAACTGTGTTGAGTATCGTTCTAACGCTTGCCGGGGGCCGTTCAGTTTTGAATCGCACCTGTTCTCGCGCTGGGCAATCGTCGACGCCAGCGTCGGAAGTGGGCGGTATCCTAAGGCCGTATCCATCACAGAACTGGAGAGGGACGTCACGCAGTCCCCAGTCCTCGGGGTTTGGTGCGAAGGCAGTAGGATAGACCTGCGGATTTAGTTTGCGTGGATTCTCAACGGTGTAGTTGGCCCTATTGCTGTAATGTTCCAAGTGGAACATTCGCAAACCGTGCAGATCTAGATCGTCCCAACCAAAGCGCGCTATCGCCCGGATGTGCCATTCAATATCGCTCCATCCCCAATAGATCAGCCGCTCATCAAAACCGCTGGTTTCGAGTAACAGCTGTTTTTTTATGAGCAGTCCCACACTGCAACCAACAAACTGCTGCTTACTCACTTCCTCCCTGGCGTAGGTCTGCCAATGCCTTTCTATGTGCTCGTCAACGCGCTCGATAACGGGGTTCTCCTTCACGAAATCGAACGGAACATGGAGTTTTGAGGCCCAAAAGAAGGTGTCGTCGACTGAGCAATTATGAAAATGACCAATCCGTAGGTGGTGTAGCAGTTTTGCCAAGGCATCGGTGGTGAGAAAAGTATCTGAGTCGCAGAAAAATAGATGTTTCCCACGCGCTCGCCGGGCTAACAAATTTGGAGGATGCGCCGCTGAATAACGAGAATCTTGGTCATACTTCCGCGCGATTTCTTCGGGAACTACGAGGAACTTTGTAAACTGTCGGGCCTCGGGCGTAAGTTCAAGAGTTTTATAAAATGGCGTCTCGCTTCCCCAATCTGCAAAAAGCACCTCAACCTCATGCTGGGCGCCGAGCAATTTTAAATTCCTTGCAAAATTATTGAGCGCGGTCGCGAGTCGCCATGAGAAGTTCCCCATGTAGCCGTCATTGCGTCCATGGCAGATAATAGAGAGAAGTTTAGTCGATTCTAGGTGGTCACGGATGTTTGACTCATTAAGCTTCGTTGCCGTGGTTGACGCGCGACTTGGCGACTCTACTACTATCGGAATAGTGACAGGTTGTTCTTTCCCAATAAGCATTGACGCTTCGCGCAAGAGCCTCTCAAACGCCGCTTCATCTGTCTCCGAACGTGGCTTTCCTTCGAGTGATCGGCTACAAAATTCCTCCAGCGCCGGCAGAGCACGCAACGCGAAGGAGGAAAGAGCAAGATTGAAAATAATCTGCTGTGCTTCGAAAAAATTCTGCGTTTTAAGATAGGTTTGTAGGAGATCTAACAGGCGGTTCACAGCGCGACCTTCGGCCGCAAGATAACGCACTGTTGAATTGGCATCGGTCTCAATCGGTTCCGCCAGCTCGCGCTCGCTGGCAGTGAGCTCTGCCACAGATTTGCGATGTTCAAGTTTTAACTTCCGACTCATGAGCTCTCCCAGCACCGCGTTGTAGGGGTTCTCCTCGGCGTTTTGTTTGTAAATAGCTGCTCGGAGCTTCTCGGCCATCGCAAGTCGTTCTGGAAGAAGATTGATATAGAAGTTCTGCCAGAAAGGAAGGTTCTGCATGCGGCTGGTTTTTCCCTTACCACCCTGCATCTCCACAGCAAATGCTGCACGTTCTTTTCGACCGATCAGCTGCCCTACCTCATCGAGCCAGACATCGTCGTACCAAAACGGAAAATACGAAGTTGAGTTTTGTCCTGCAGCAACTACCCACTCCGCGCTCAGGATGGGCAGCGTTGCCAAATTAGGCGTTAAGTGATCAAGTGGATAAACGAGCACAATCCGATCGGGATAGCGACGAAAGGGTTCACGAATAGCCTCATCCCAATCTTTGGTAGCGAAGCGATAATCATCCGCTGCGCCCATCAAGAGCCCGCAAGTTTGTATCGCAAGCGAGGCCATAGTGTTCGCCATGACGCCCATCGTCGCAGTTCTTTCGCTGATCAGGCATCGCGTTGGAAACGGCGTGGGCTTCAGTCTTTTTAGGCTTTCGATTGTAAGCAGGTCATCACTATCTATGAAGAGCAGTAACTCGAGTTTCTCTAAATAACGTGTATTTTTTTCAACTGACGAAATGAATTCGGCCAGCTGCTGCGGGCGCCCGCGAGTAGGGACCAGCAGGGCAATTCGCTCTTTGTCCCACACTTCGAGCGAACGTGGTCCCTCGCCAAACGGGTACCACAGCTCGTAGCGAGCGATCTCAGCATTCGTAATTACGTTTGTCATAACGTGAAACGCAGGTTCGCTCGGGAGAGGTGAGTCCTAAGTATGGAGTTCGATCGCGGTGCGATTGGCATTTTTCCCTGGGATAAACTCCGCACCTTTAGTTATATACGAGATAGAATAGAGCGGACGAGAGCGCTTTGAGACATTCGGGTACGAACCGTGAATGAGATCCCCATTCATGAATAGCATGCCGCCTTTTTTAATCGGCAGATCGACTGCTTTAAAGCGCTGCAAAATATGCGCCGCCACGGTGTTGCCGGGATTTGCTCCGGCAGCTTCGCGGTAGCTTACAGTCTCTTCGCAGGGGTAGAGGCCTTCCTTATGTGATTCCGGAAACATGTAGAGACAGCCGTTTTCCTTGTCCATATCTGCGAGCGCCAAATTGATCGTCAGATAGTGACCCTCGCTCTGAGGATAAGCGTTATCCTGGTGCGGATTCCAAGCCTGGGGCGCGTATTGGGTCTCGGCTTCTTTAAAGAGCACCTGGCTCATTAAACCGACTACCTCTGCCCCTTGCATGGTCTCCAACACGGAGACGATACGCGGAGCCTTCATCACGCGTCGAAGAACCTCTTCTTCGCGATCAAGGTTCATGATCGCGGAAAACTTTTCGTCGGCATACTTTCGGCAGGTCTGGTTAATCAGGTCGCACTCTTCTGGGCTAAAGAGACCATCGATGACCAGATATCCCTTATCTTTGTAAACCTGTAACTCCTCTGTGCTCAAATCGTAAATATGTTGACTGATTTTCATAGCGTCATTCCTTCAATCTTCGGCTATCGCTAGCAATAAAATTTTACAACGAGGGGGCTGTTTAGTGCCCGGCTGACTGCGCATACTTGTCAAACAGCATGCAAACAAAAGCCACAAAAGGCATTCCTTGCTGGGTTGCGACAATGCTTTGGTCTGTTACTTGGATGATTCCGTCAGCAACGTATTCATCCAGCCGAGTAAGTTCCGGCGCAAAGTACTGCTTGAAGTTTATGCCGAATTTCTTCTCGATATCAGGAAAGTCTAGCCGAAGTCTGCTCCGCAAACCAATCGTAACTTCACGTCGAATTTTTTCATCGTCGCTCAACTTGTAACCACGACCGATTGGGATCTTTCCGGCGTCAACCGCGGCTTCGTAGCCGGGTATGGTATCAATCTTCTGGAAGTAGTAATCGTCTGTAATTCGGCTGATACTATGTGGACCAAAACCGACAATTTTATTGGCGTTACCCCAGCCGTAGCCGGACATATTCCAATTGTAGTCTCCAGTGCGCCACAACTCGGCGAGTTTATCTCCCGGCTTAGCGAAGTGTTCCAGGCCGATTCGCACGTAACCACTCTTCATCAGGAGCTCGGCGCCTTCAGCCCACATCTCTTCTTTGACTGCTCGTGAGGGGAGATCTGCTGGTTCAATACCGCGCTGGTTTTTAACAATATCTGGGGAGTGGTTGTAAGTGAGCAGCACGACGCGATCAGGATCGAGACGCACCACATTTTCCATCGTATTCCGGAAAGAAGCCCGAGTCTGCTTGGGTAGTCCGCTCAGGATGTCGAAACTTACGCTGGGGAAGTGTTTACGAATAGATGGAACAAGCAAGCGCTCCATCAATTCCTGAGGTTGCTCGCGATTCACCGCCTTTTGCACCTCGAGATCGAAATCCTGAACACCAAACGAGATGCGGGTGACACCCTGTTCGCGGTAAAACATCAATCGCTCTGGATCGACATGTCGCGGGTCGATCTCGACAGCGAACTCTTCCATTTTATCGAAATCAGTCAAACGGCGTAGTTGAGTTACCAGGCGCGCAAAGTCTTCGTTTTGTAAATAAGTAGGAGAGCCTCCGCCGCAGTGAATTAATTTGAAACCTGCATCGATTGATTCGGAGTTCAAAAAATCGGCGGTCATCTCCATTTCAGCTAAAACGCGGTCGAGATGTGCCTTTGCCTTGTCGTACATCCCGGTACGAACCTTGAAACATGAACAGAAGTGGCAGATCTTTGTACAATACGGAAAATGGACGTAGAGCAAAGTAGGCGCGCTCGGTGCATAGGTGGGCAATCCTCGCAGCGCATCTTTCCAGTCTTCCTCACCAACATCTTTGGACCAAAAATTATTATTCGGATACATCGCGTACATGTACGCGTAACGACCCTCGTATTTGTCAGCGAGCTGTTTGTTTGGCTTGAGATCCATCGTATTCTCCGTCAACGGCTAGTAATTTTTGCGGTTGGTGCCGAGGCGATTTAACTAGGGGTTCAGATGTCGCTGAAACCGCCATAGATTCTCAAAGTAGGTTAACCAGCACTTTTGAGGAGGAATGCCAGGTTAGGTCTTTACCCATCGAAATCACCTGTAAATTCAGGTGCCTAGGCCTGCGGGTCTCTGATCGAACCGCCTCCGTTCACCTTTTCATCATATTTCCAGATTCGGGGTCTTCATCTCGTCGTGCGCTGCAGGCTTGATTTCAGAGTTGGTTAGTTTTTGTTTGAGAGGCTTTTTCCGGTATGGCTC
>Ga0163155_10002366_pt1 | contig 21217 bp, 17 predicted proteins | sample OliLakLV19SP4G1_FD_148611 | JGI IMG/M metagenome (GOLD analysis project Ga0163155, IMG submission 148611) | Freshwater microbial mat bacterial communities from Lake Vanda, McMurdo Dry Valleys, Antarctica - Oligotrophic Lake LV.19.SP4.G1 | ecosystem: Environmental > Aquatic > Freshwater > Lake >... | reverse complement strand
GTTGCTTTGTGGTGAGTTTTTGGGGGGAGTCCTATGAATTTTCTTTCGCGCCTAGGTCTAAAGTCGAGGGATCAACGTGGTCAGGGCCTAGCTGAGTACATCATTATCGTGATTCTTGTCGCGATCATCGTGCTAGTAGCGGTGCGTTTCTTCGGTAAGGAAGTTTACAACAAGTTTGAAAACGCCACTAACGAAGTTCGTGACCTGCAGAAGGATGCCCCATAGTATTCGGCTGAGAATCCTAAACTCTCGAGGTCAGGGCCTAGCAGAGTACATCATCATCTGTGTGGTCGTTGCGATCGTTTTGATCTTGGCCGTGCGTTTCTTCGGTGGAACGGTAAGCGGTAAGTTTCAGAACGCTACGCAGGAGATAACGCAGCTCAGAGAGGGGGATCGTGATGTTCCAACCACTGAGGGTATTTCGACTGGGTCTTCGACGCAGGGCCGTGGTGATGGCGGAGGCTCTCAGGACTCCGGCGGTAAACTACGTGCATCCACCGGAGGTGAAGCCTCTGGTAGTGGGAAGGCTGGGAGCGGCAGTGCGGATGGTGGCGCGCTTGCAAACCTTCGGCCCGATGGAGTTGGCCTCAAAGAATCGACTCCACTTGAAGCGATTGCAATCAGCTGGACCACACTGGGTTTACTGTTTGGCTTGGCCTGCTGCGGCGCCGTTTATTACTTGCTGCAGATGAGAAAGGGCAAACAGAAAAAGCCTGTGGCGAAGGCCAAGAAGGACAAGAAGAAGCTTTTTTCCTTGGGTGGCCGAGGCAAGAAAGACAGCGGCCAGGCGATAGTCGAATTCCTTTTCATTGCGATTACACTTCTTTTTACTCTGCTGGGGGTGATGCAGCTGGCCCTTTGCTTAAACGCTTATGCGCTGGTGCGCTATGCGGCCTATAATGCGGCTCGAACTGCTATCGTAAATGGGGGTGACGAAGAGAAGATGCGGGAGGCTGCTCGTATCTCCCTCCTCGGCACATTTCCCAAGCACGGCCGAGCGGATACCCGCCGCGGCTTTATGGCTAACTACTTGGGCGCCAAGGAGGTCGATGGGCTGCAAGCTTTGCCGGCTTCGATGGGGAACTCCGACAAAATTACGGAAGTTCGGATTGTTGATAATAACGGACTTTCGTCAGGCGATGTTGTCACATTTGACGATCCCGAAGAGGGGCAGCGCGGCGTAATAACGGTCGAGGTAAAGCATTACTACGAATTGGTAATCCCGCTCGTCAATCGGATGGTCTTTTATATGTACTGGCGCTGGAACCAAGGAGATTATCGAACTCGGACGTTAGATAATGTGGCGGCAGAGGTCGATCCGATGCGCCGGCCTGGTGGAGAATTTTATGACATTGAGTACCGTGTGCCAATTGTTGCGCATTATACAATGCGGTTGCAGTCGGACTATGTCGTGCCGTAGTCGGTGTCAGGTGAATTTTTTAGAATGGGATGAATAATTGTTTCACCGAGCTTTAAAATCGTCTAGTGGCCAGGTTCTGGTAATCGGGCTGATAGTTTGCGTTGGCTTGGTGATGGTCGCGATCTCCGTCGCTAATATTGGCATCATGGTAGCGGAGAAGATTCATCTACAAGACACCGTGGATGCGTCTGCCTACTCGGCTGCGACAGCAGAGGCCCGTTACATGAATTTGACGGCCTATGTGAACAGGGCCGTAGTATCAAACTACAACGCCATGGCTTTCAATACGGCGCTTTGGGCCTCTTTTGATGCCTACGATCATGGAACCGCGGCGATCGCGGCAACGATCTATGAGATTGCAGCAGTTTTGACATTCATCCCCATAATTAACGCAGCTGCTCCCTTTGTCGATGCGGTAGGCGATGGAATTGCTGCCGCGCACAGTGTGTTACATCCGATAAACGGCGTGCTTGACGATATGTTTGCTCAGGACGAGGACGCCAAGCTCAATAAGTATATTGAGATTTACAACACTGACATTCTTAGTACCTATCAAGGTCTGCTGTATGCGGCTGTCCAAGCGGCGCGTTACCGTGTAGCCAAGGAAGTCGCAGCGAAAATGGACCCTGATGTTTTAACAACGTCGGTCTTGGGTCTAGGAGCTGAGACAACCAGCGCCGACGATCTACGAGAGGCAGTCGATTGGGTCATTCGTGATGCTGACGATCGCGATTCTCCCTTTGATATGCTGAATAGTGCCTACAACGCATCGATGGGCGAGGATGATAGCGCAGCTGATCATCCGTTGTACCTTGCGGCCGTCAACGAAACCTCGCTGGATAAGTTTGCCGCGGGACGGTGGAGAGACGGGGAACAAAATACACTGCGGAACTTCAATACCTCGAATATCTTGGGTGATGTTGCCGGTCCGATTAATGCATTTTTTGAAACAGCTTGCGAAGTGGCAACGTTGGGCTTTGGATCTTGCAACTATAACACCGATATTTTTATTGGAAGTCAGATGCGCTGGGGTTACGAGGACCGGGCGAATCAGGATCGCGTGCCGGTTATGGCACGAAAACGAATGCGGGAGGTCAATTTTTTTGGGCTGAATCTTGATATCGATTGGGCTCCTAGCATCATGACTGGCATGCAAGGTCATACTAGCGCAGAGAAGAAGACCGATATTGCTAACGTCGCAAATCTTATCGAACTGGATGATTTTGATGCAGGTCGGTCCTTTCAGTGCCTGGCGGCTGGCTGCAACTTGAACAACATGAATGTGCAGATCTCCTCTACTTTTTTTCTGCAAATCCCTCCCTTCTTGGTTGATGATCACTGGGATGGAACCTACGATGTTCAGCCAGTGGATGCGCCAAGTTTATATCCGCCCGGTGTGGGGCAGGCAAAAATTCCACAATACATTGGCGCGTTGGCTTCTGAGGGTCGCGAAGCAGGCGTTCCCAAATACGACTGGCGGACGGATTTAGATCAGGTTGGCTTTCCGCTTTGGCATTACCCGAACGATGGTGCCTTTCGTCGACCTGACAACTCGAGCGGTGGAGGCGGAGACAAGAACTTACTGGTCGGACCCTCAGTCGGTATTGTCGGTGTTAAGAAAGCCGATAAGCTTCGTGGTTTGCACGGACTCGGAATTGGAAACGACTACGACATGGTGGCGCTTTCCCGCGCACAAGTTTATTACCTGCGAAACCCCAACCGACCAGAAGAACTTCCTAGTACCTTCAATCCCCATTGGGTAGCAAGACTCGCCCCAATTGAGAGTGCAGATACTCCAGGCCTGTTAAGAGAGGCGCTTCCTTTTTTAGCAAGTACTGGGCTACCGATAAAACCTACGCGGTGAGGGAAATAATTTGAGGAGCAAACAGGCACTGCTGAAAACTTCGGGACAAGCCTTGGTAGAGTTCGTAATCCTGCTGATTATTATCAGTGCGATCTGCCTTGGTATGCTTTACTCCAGCAGACTTTTAACCTTCGATTATTGGGCGCAACAGGAAGCGAGATACATTGCTTTCGAAGAGGAGTGGGTAGCTAAGGAGGGTGGGACGGACGCCCAGAATCAGCTGCTAAACTCACTGTATTTCCATCGCCCAGCTGAGATTAGTCAGTTGCCGGCAGTCAAGGACACTGAGGACGACGGTGGCCTAGTTCAGCTTTTAGCCTCTCATCGAAGTGTTCCAGCACCAGCAAATTCTGGCGCTCGATCCGTGCAGCCGACGATGTTTGCCGGGTTACAGAAGGGCGCTGCTGTTTGGAGCAGCCGGAGTAAAAATTTAATCCCACCCAACACCCGCTTGGGGGAGTACTTAGTCAGTTCCGCCTATGCAACACAACAGCGCTTTCCCTACAGATCGCAACAATTAATACAGGGCGATCCGCCTCCTCCGCCGAGACCAAATTCACTTCAACCTTATGTGCAAGGTAATAAGCTTGAACTCTATGTTAACAGAATGCTAAGCCGTGGCGAAGTGGGAGTGCAGATCTGTCAGCTTCAGAATGGGCTACTGCGTAAGGCGGGAATTCCGCAGGCGGGCGGCAGTTTGCAGCGTTGCGCAGCTAGAGTGGATCAGGGTTTAGCTGAAGAGCTGGTGCGTTCAACTAGCATTCGCGAGGTTTATCGCCAAATTGGGCAAAGTATCGACGATGGCAGTGGACCGGAGAGGGCTCTTGCGCAGGCGTTGGGTGAGGCGACAGCCGAGGGATTCTATTCTTTCTTTGACAGTGAAGTGCGACAAGCCGCGAATAACGCTCCGGGTGAGATCTCATCTTCTTGGGTTGATGTTGGACTAACGGTAGCCTCCAACAGTGAGATTATTCGGGTTCTAACGGAGATGCGCTATCTTGGATCAAACATCGCCGTGGGGTCCGTTCTCGCCGGCGTGGCGGCGGTGATGTCTCAAAACACCTCCAGTTGGAACGCCGCAAACGAGAAAGAGTTTGAAGACGATCTTCGTGAACCACTTTTTCTTGATGCGTTGGATCCAATAAATATTGGGATTGGAGGTTACACTTTAGGGGTGAGCTACCTGCCCATACCGCCGTTTATCGATGATATGTTCTCGATGATGTTCGAAGGGGTAATGCGCAATGTTTTGAATGAAGAGGATGGCTTGGTTGGTACGCTAATTGATGACTCCAACAAACTAATCGAAGTTAGTTTTGACGCGCGCTCCGGATTGCAACTTCCAGTGGTTAGAAAGTTTGGCAACGCCGCCAATATGACAGTCCGCTCTCGCTTTTATTTAGTTACCCAACCTTGGCATATTCATCGAAGAGAGCCGGGCGCAGGAAGTTACCGAGGCAAGGGAGGGCAAGCCGACGGGTCGGATATGGAAACAGAAGAGGCGGTGCTCAGACGCCGTACTTTTGGTCTCTGGCTCTTCCCAGCCCAGCCCGGACAGCTGCTTTCACCAATCCTGGGAGTACTCTCTGATGAGATGGATTTAAGTGGAGCACTTACAGCGTTCCAGGGCTTCGAGAGTTTTATTGGGGATATCAAGAGCTTTATTTTTAACGATAACCCCTTGCGGTTGATTGGGGAGGCAATGGAGGATGTGCCAATTCTGGGAGATCTCGACGTCACTCTGCCAGAATGGCCCTCCGTCCGTCCCGATGCTTATCCGCGTTCGGTAGAGATGACAGGCGATAAGCTATACTGTCCTGAATCAGATCCGAGCAGCTGTTCCGCGAGAAATTTCCAGGATTATGTGACCGAGCAGCGAGACAATAATCCCGTCCCCGATCCGGAGTTTGGCGATTGAGCACCTATCAGAATGAGCACGAGCAGCAGCAGCTCTTTTTTGCGATCGGTCGCAACCGGCTGCTATTTGGCTTGCTGGTTGGAACCCTCGTGCTGGTTTGTGCTTTTAGTTACGGCTTAGTCTCGGGCTTAAAGAGAACCGGCGTGCTGGCGCACGCTAGCGGGAAATTAGGAACGCAGGCTAGTGGGCTCGTTGGATTGGCGCGCGGCCATCACGTTTTCCCGACAGAGCGACCGAGTTTGTTGACTGCGATTTTTGCTGATGTCGGGGGTGTTAAGTATCAAAGTATCGGCAATGATGTGCGGATCAATGGGGCACCGGCGGAGAGTTTTGATCTTTTTTCGCGACGCTCGGTTAAATCATTACTTGCTGAGTACAAAGAAGTTTTGTTTCGAAAAGGCTTCTCCACTAATGGTCTTGCAACAAAAAAGCGCGGAGTTCTACTGGCCTGGGATGGTGAACGTAAAACGCGGATCGCCATTACTGCCTGGTTAAAACCTCCTGGGCAGCGGGGAGAGGACGGAGCAGTCGCCGGTCAGATGTCAGTTATGTTCACTGGTAGCGGAGAGCGGGCTGGCCTGCCTGGCGAGATTCCTGGAATTCCGCCGCTGCCGGGAGGGAAGAAGGGGGCAGTATTTAGTTCTGTTGATCAGGGTGGTAGAAGTTATACGGTGTCCTATACAAATCCGGGAGATTTGGGGCAGAGCCTGGCGTTCTATCGTGAAGTTCTAAGTGGAAGCGGCTGGGAACTAGTGGAGAACTTCGATGAGGTAGAAACGACGGGATCTCTTCGGTTTCGTCGTCTGGACGAGGAGGCACTGTTACTTTTTTCTCAGTTAACTGATGCTCGGCAGACTCAAGCAGTAGTGACGGTCTATGCCGCGGGGAGTGTTTTCTAATGTTTAGGCTACTATCTGTCAGAAAGCGGCTGGCCAATCAAGGCGGTCAGGGAACCACTGAGTATGTGATGTTGGTGATTTTGGTTTCACTGGTGTTAATTCCGATGGTGCGAATACTTCCTGCGGCGATTCGTGAATATATTCAACCATTTTATTACAGTATCTCGCGGCCTCTGCCTTAGGGGCTGCCGAGCGGTGGCAGAAGTTCTTTGGTAATCGATTTTTTGTGAAAGCTTTAATAAGCGACGGAGGGAAAAGTGGAAAGTAAGCGAAAACAACTACTGTTCGCGGTGATCATCGGTATCGTCGCAGTATTTCTAAACATGGCTTATATCCAAAGTCGTGTCGACGAGGTGACACCAAAGCAGCCGATCTCAGTGATTGTAGCCAAACAGCCAATCCAAGCTGGGACAGCGCTAACTAAGAGTTTGGTGAAAACAGTTCGGGTACCGAAGGATTTTGTTCCTAAGGTTGCTCTTTCCGAGGGCGATCTGGACGCGAACTTAGGTAACGAACTGATGGTTGATGTTCAGTCAGGCGACTACGTGCTGGATTCTTATTTTCGAGTGAAGAAGGCCGTTGGTACGCGACTCTCCGACCAAGTTGGGGAGAATTTAAGAGCGATTAGTTTACCCGTCGATCAAAACGATTCATTTGCCGGCTCAATTGTTACCGGAGATAAGATCGACCTTCTCTTCACCTTTGCCATTCCGGGAAGTGGTCAAACGATGACGACAACCCTCTTGCAGAATGTTCAGGTAATTGCGACGGGCTCGTACTCAGTTACGGAGCAGGAGCTTGGAGAAAAGGGCGGCAAGGCCAAGCGCTATAATTCTTTGACCCTCTTGCTTAACTCCTACGACGCGACTCGGCTTAATTTCGCGCGTCAAACGGGTAAAATCGATATCCTGCTGCGCAATAACGCTGATAATGCGCCGATCGATGTGAGGCCAATTGGTGGAGTGATGGACCTCCTCAATGAACAGGAGAAAGCGGCGATTGAGCGAGTCCGCAGTATGACTAGGCTCTCTACTACTGAACACGATAATCTTAAAGCTCAATTTAAAGATATGCTCTCGGCTAATCCTCGAGCTATGCCCCAGATCCCGACCCAGAAGTAGTGCAGACGAGGTAGCCAAGCTATGGAAGTTGTAGTCACCATCGAGAATCTGCAGGGAGGAAAGAAGGGTAATCCCTCGGTAAAGCGCTTTAGTTCTACGCGAGTGACAATTGGTCGGGCTAACTCCAATGACATAGTGCTGGTCGCTGCCGAGGTCTCGGGGAAGCACGCGGAATTGACGGTCAAGGATGGAAAGTTAGTGATCTCTGATGTGGGCAGCTCCAACGGGACCTATCTCGAGGAGAAACGGCTTCAGCCAAAGATTGAGACTTTGGTCGGTGGTGAGCAACGGGTAGTCATCGGCCACTTCTTGCTTAACTGTAAATTAGAGCAGGCTGACAATAAGGTTGCAGCGGAGGCTAAGCCCGCACCCGTCAACGTGGCCCCCCCTGTTTCCTCGTCCGCATCATCTTCGGGTAGCGGCAGAGCGGAAAGTTCAACTGCCTCACGGGCTAAGCTGTTAGAGGCTGAGCTCAAAATAAAGCGGCAGATTCACGAGCAGCTGATACACAGGCTAGACCTCCGGCGGAAGGATATTCTGGCGCTTTCCGAGGGCGAGATGCGGAAGCGCGCACAGGTGATGATAGAGACCGTGCTGGTCGAGATGCGCTGGGAGATGCCGGTCGGATTAGATCGAGAGAAGCTAATTAAGCAGATCCTCGATGAAGCGCTGGCTTTAGGTCCACTTGAGGAGCTTCTCGCCGATGAGACAGTGACCGAAGTGATGGTTAACAGCTTCGATATGATCTTTGCTGAGCGCCAGGGAAAGCTAGCGTTAACTGATTATCGCTTCTCCAGTGAGCAGGCGGTGTTAGCTGCTATCGAGCGGATTATCGCGCCAATTGGTAGGCGTATTGATGAAAGCTCACCCATCGTTGACGCCCGTTTAAAGGACGGTTCTCGAGTCAACGCGGTAATTCGACCACTAGCGTTAAAGGGTCCGTGCATCACCATTCGTAAATTTTCAAAGTCGCCGCTGACCATTGAGAACCTGGTTGGGTTCGGCTCGATGACTAAAGGAATGGCCGACTTTCTAAAGATCGCTGTCGAGAATCGATTGAATTTGGTGATCTCGGGTGGAACGGGTTCTGGAAAAACTACGCTGCTAAATGTTGTTTCGTCTTTTATCCCGCATGAGCAGCGCATTATCACCGTGGAGGATGCGGCAGAGTTACGCTTATCGCAAGACCATGTCGTGGCCTTCGAGACCCGGCCACCGAATTTGGAAGGTAAAGGCTCAATCGCCATTCGAGATCTAGTTCGCAATTCACTGCGCATGCGCCCAGATAGAATTATTGTTGGCGAGTGTCGAGGCGCGGAAGCGCTCGATATGTTACAGGCGATGAATACTGGTCACGATGGTTCAATGACCACGGGCCACGCTAATAGTCCGAGAGATATGATCGCGCGCTTGGAAACGATGGTGTTGATGGCGGGAATGGATCTTCCTGTGCGGGCGATTCGGGAGCAGATAACTAGTGCCGTGCAGGTGGTCGTGCAGCAGACCCGCTTTAGCTGCGGGACTCGCCGAGTAACTGCGATCTCCGAGGTGGTGGGGTTAGATCCAGACGAGGGAACAGTGATCTTACAAGACGTTTTTGTCTTTCGGCAGGAAGGCTATGACAGCGCAGGAAAAACTAGAGGGATTCATCAAGCCACTGGCTACGTTCCTAAGTTCTTCCGACGCTTGCAACAAGAGGGCAAATCGGTCAACGCGGATGTCTTTTCGCCTGGTTGATTAGGATGCTGATGGCGATGCTGATTAGGATGTAGATTAGGATAACGTAGGAGCTAGTTATGACAGGGCTCGAGTTTTTGAACTTGCTCGTTTGGTTCACCGCCGTGGTGATGATCGTCTATTTCTTTGTTGAGCGCCTTCAGAGCTCGATGGCGGAGGTGCGACAAAGTCAAGCCGTAGCGGCGAACGCAACCTTCCAAGATCTCTACATCATGATGAGCCCTGAAACATTCTTCTTTCTCCGGATGTCGGGGACGATTCTCGCGTTTTTCTTGGGCGTTTTTATCTTCAATTGGGCTTTAGGAGCTTTTCTCGCTGGAGCAGCATTTTGGGTTCCAGGAGTGTTGTTAACCCGGATGCGGCGGAAGCGGGTCTTTACTATTGAGCAGCAGTTGGTCGAAGCTTTGGAGCTGATGGGTAACGCGCTTAAGTCAGGCTTAACTCTCCCTCAAGCGGTCGAACTGTTAGTCAAGGAGTTCCCCCCGCCGATAAGCCAAGAGTTTACCCTAGTTCTTGCGGAGAACCGCCTGGGAGTCGATTTTACTGACGCCGTTGGCAACATGGCACGCCGCCTGGATTCGACAATCGTCTCAGTCTTGGCCACCGGAGTTGCTATCGTCAAAAAATGTGGTGGAGATCTGACGGTCATCTTTCAGAATATCGCCAATGTCATTCGCGAACAGGCGCATATCGACGGGAAGCTTAAGTCGGTAACTGCGCAGGGACGGTTTCAAGGCTTGATTCTTAGCGTCATGCCCTTCGCGTTGATGATTATTCTTTGGTTCATCGATCGCGCTCACGTGGAAACGCTTTTTGGCTACTCAATCGGATTGGGGGCAGTGGCGGCCGTGGTTTTGATGGTCATTCTTGCTAACGTTTGGATTGCGAAGCTGCTAGATATTGACGTTTAACTTGAAGGAGTTGTCCTATGGGATATGACATTATCGGCTGGATGGTTCCTCTGGTGATGGGCTTCGCGCTGACCCTGTTTGCGCATTATGTTCTGAGTCGCAACGAGGGGGTCTTAGCGGAAGGCGTCGGAGTGACAGCTCGGCAGTCTCGCTGGGTTGGAAAACATATTTTCTTAAAGCTGTTTGGCCCGTTAATTGAAATATTGGGAGATCTTTTTTCCAACCTTCCATTGGGAGAGCGCCGAAAAAAACTACAGATCAAATTGATTCAAGCTGGAAACCCCGGTGGATTGACAGCGGACGAGTTTCACGGAGCGCGCATAGTCGCTGCTGGACTACTCGTGATGGCGGGGTTGTTTTTGGACGACGGATTAGGTTCATTTCCCTTTGTGACGGTGCTCTTCTTTGGCTTAGGTATTTTCTATCCTGATATTTGGCTCTCTGGCTTTATTCAGAAGCGGAGGCGACGAATTTTTCGCGATCTGCCGGATATGTTGGACATGCTCAGGCTGGCGATAGAGGCTGGACTCGATTTTGGAAGTGCGATGAAGGTCGTGGTCGAGAAAGGTCGAAAGGGGCCACTGTTGGAGGAGCTCGAAAAGGTGGAGAGAGACATGTCGCTCGGTCGCACCCGGGCTGAATCGTTTCGTGGATTTGCCGACCGCTTGCAGATGACAGAGATTAACGCCTTTGTTCTGGCGCTAATTCAGGCTGACCAGCTGGGAGCCAGCATTGCGCCGATTCTTAAGGTGCAGTCTGAAGTGGGGCGCCAGCGACGTTGGCAGGTTGCGGAAGTGATAGTTAATAAGTTGCCGATGAAGATGTTAGGGCCTTTGATTACTTTCATTTTTCCGGCGTCATTTATTATTCTTTTCACTCCCCTCGCGATTCAATACATGCAAAGCCCTTAGTGGGCGAGGGTGAGACTAACCTGAGTATAGGGGCGGTAGGTTACGGAGACGCATGAGCCAGAAGCTAGATATCACAGTTCTCTCGGGTGTTAGTAAGGGAGACATCTTTCATCTCGAACTGAGTGAAGACAAAGCTATTAAGATTGGTCGTGCGGCCGATAACGATATCGTTTTGCAAGATGCTTCCGTCTCACGAAATCATGCCCGGCTTGAGCTGCGTGGAAAGTCTTTTTTTCTCGTAGATTGTGGTAGTAGCGGCGGCACTGTCTTAATGGGTTTTCACCTCACCCCTGGTGATAACACTGGGCGTCCACTTACCTCCGGCGATGAGTTCAAGATTGGAGAGTCAATTTTTAGATCGACATTTGAGGAGGAGCGCGAGATCTTGGTTCCGCAACCCCCCCCGGAGAAGGTTACGGGCGGCAACTCGCCTGCCCGAGGGTTGCACCGCTTTGTTAAGTGGGAAAAGCGGCACAAGCTTTTAGTCTTGGGATTAGTTGCTATTTTAGCTGTGCTACTTGTCTTAATGCCGACGACCACCGAGCACTTGCCTAAACAGCGTTCGAACACGGTTTTAAGTCTCCCGCAGGATCGAGTACTGGGATATGTCCAAGCGAAGGTGAAAAATCAACGAGACGATGCACATCTAGACAAAGTTCAGTTTGCTCTTCCTGCGTCTGACAGTTTTCTAGAGTTTGATTATCGCTCGGAAAAGCCAATTGAGCTTTTTATCGATCAGGCGCTGCTGAAGCGTGTCGAACCGACGGAAGGCTTTTGGATTAATGGCTTGTTAGTTATTCGCGACCCTCTGGTGGGTTACGAAAGAAAACTGATTTTTGATAATACCGGCTATCCGGCTAAGCCCGGTGAGAACGGGCTTTTACAGTGGGGGATACGAAACGTTCGAGTTAACCCAATTAGCGGTGCCGCAGATAAGGATCCGTTGGCGTTGTTAGAAAATGCTCGAGCGTTAAGCGACAAACTTGAAGTAGCACCGGAGGGTTTGTTCTCACTAATTCGCGGTCTGCACCGCGTGCTATTGAGATCGTTGCATGAGCTATCGCAAGACGCAGCGTTTGTGGCGATTAACCCCGAAGCAACATTTCCCTCTGTCGCCGAGATCCAGTCGACGATTGATTCGCTGATCTCAGAACGAAAGCAGGGACTCGCTCTCGAGGGACAGAATAGGCATCTGACAGCTCTGGTTGAACTCCTGGGACGTTTGGAGACAGAACTCTGGCGACGGATTGAGACCAGAATTCGTAGCGCGCGTCTCTCGGCGAAGGTCAAGAACTTCATCGAGGCGCACGACTTGTTGATGTCGGGTATGGCCATGATCCCAGACGAAAATGATTATCGTCATAAAATGACAGAAGTGGTTTTTGCAGACTCCAAGGTTGTGCCAAAGTCAGTCAAAAAGAAGCCAGAGCGATACCGAGAGCGCGCGGCGGCAGCAGCGGCAAAGAATTAGTTGTTATGATTAAAGTTACACTGTTTCCACCACAAGGCGAAAAGCGTGAGATTGAGTTTGAGAAGAGCTCGATTATGTTTGGCAAAGCTATCGGCAACGATGTGGTGATTGACGTCGATGGCGTGTCCCGCTATCACGGACGAATTGTTGAGGACGAGGGAGAGTTGTTTGTCGAAGATTTGGGTAGTACGAATGGGACCTATCTCGGGACGGAAAGACTTCAGCGCGCGCGGTTGTCTCCAGACGATCGTGTAACTATCGGTAGTGCCATCATTCAGGCGCAGTTGATCGCGGTTACCGAGACACTCACTAATCAACCGGCCTTGAGCTCTCCGCCTGCTGAAAGCTCTGTTTCTGTGGTTGAGCAGACCTTACCTGAGAGTGCTGTCGTCGAGGTGGAAGCTGAAGAGAGTCTGGCTCAAAAGTCAGAGAGCTTTTACTGGCAGTCCATGAAAAGCTTCCTCGCGCCAATTTGGCCATACCTGATGGATGACGGGGTGAGCGAGATCATGATTAATGGTCCCGAAGAGATCTTCATCGAACGTAAGGGACATCTAGAGAGGATGGACCTAAAGTTTTCCCCAGATGCCCTATATGCGGCAGTCCTTAATATCGCTCAGTATGTGGGGCGACGAGTCGACGAGAATGAGCCGTATCTCGACGCACGTTTGCCTGACGGCTCTCGAGTTGCGGTGCTTCTTCCACCCTGTGGCCGCAAGGGAATTTCGATTGCTATTCGTAAGTTTGGCAAGGAACGGCTGACGTTGGATAAGTTGATTCAGTTTGGTGCTATTTCAGCAGAGATGGTGACGTTTCTCCGCGCAGCTGTAATTCTAAAAAAGAATATTATCGTCTCCGGAGGGACGAGCTCTGGTAAGACCTCCTTGCTGAATGTTATCTCCTGTCTAATACCTGAGGATGAGCGCATTCTGACAATTGAAGACTCAGCGGAGCTGCAGCTAGCACAACCGCATGTTTTGCCAATGGAAACTAAGCCCCCCGATAAGAAGGGCCGTGGTCAGGTTACTATCCGAGATTTAGTTCGCGCCTCTCTAAGAATGCGACCAGATCGGATAATTGTCGGTGAGATTCGGGCAGGCGAGGCGATCGATTTATTACAGGCTATGAATACTGGCCACTCGGGATCGATGGCGACAGTTCACGCGAGCTCTCCAGCGCAATCACTAACTCGACTGGAGACGTTGGCTCTTTTCTCAGGTTTAGAGATTCCTGCTAGAGCGCTCCGGGAGCAGGTATCGAGTGCGGTTGATATCGTTATTCAGGCGGCTAGACTGCCGGATAAGAGCCGTAAAGTTACGCACATTACTGAAATTGCACCTCTCACGCAGGATGGCAGTTATGTTACCCACGACATCTACCGTTTCGTGCGCGAGGGGATGGCGCCCGACGGCAAGATTATTGGGGCTCATCAGTGGATGGGGTATGTGCCAAGTTTTATGGAAGAGATGGAGCTTTCCGGATTAACTGAGGCTGTAGCGCTGATGCGTAGAGAAAAACCAAAAGTTGAGATGAGGGGACACTGATGAGCTTACCTTCTGTCTTCGGAGATCGTTTTGAATCCGAAATGGAGCTAGTTAAGCGCGGTAACTGTGTAGTGCTTAAAGGCCGCGATCGCGAACTGGGCGGCAGAGCGATCGCTATCAAGGTCTTCGTTGATAAGCCGATTAATGAAGCTGCGGCGTTACTCCGCTTCGATGAGGAGGTGAAGCGCCTAAAATCAGCCTCGCATCATGCGCTGGTGCCGATAGCGGGTCATGGACTTCAGGATGGCTACTTTTATCTGGCGATGGAGTATGTCGAAGGATCAACTCTGAGAGAGTTATTGCGTGAGGAGGGAGCCTTCCCGATTACTCGAGCGCTCGATGTATTTAGAGAAATTGCCGATGCCTTAACTGAGATCCACCAGGCAGGGGCAGTTCATGGGCACTTGGATAGTCGAGCGATTATCTTTAAGGGTAACCGAGCTGTCCTCGCAGGCTACATGCCAGGCATCATCGAACAGATTCAGAAGGAAGCAACATCGACCGGCCGCATGTCGGTAGATCCGAGCTATGTCTCTCCCGAGCAAGTTAGCGGAACATCCGTTCTCGATGCGAAAGCCGATATCTTTTCAGCTTCCGCGCTGCTTTTTGAGATGCTGACAGGCCAAAAGCCCTACCAAGCTGATAATCCACTGCAAGTCGCGATGCTGCGTGTGACTGGCCCGGTGCCGTCCCCGGCAAAAATTTTGGGGACTATTTCACCTCTGGTAGACGCTGCGGTAATGAAGGGGTTAGCCAAGGATCCGCAGCTACGGTTCCAGAATTTCTCAGATATGCTGGATGCGCTAAGCGGAGGCAAGACCCCGCCCAAAAATCCTTTTGCTGGAATGTCGGAACAGGACGTGGCTGAGCGACTAGGCACCGAAACCATGACAGTTTCGATGACCCCGGACATGTTGAAGAGAATTTTGTCTGGCGCGGATATCGTTCCTACTCCGGCTTCTGCACCGGTTGAGGTGCCTCAGCGGGAGGTTATCGTCAATAGTCAAGCAGTTGCTGATATCCCAGATATGCAGGCGACCGCGGTGGGGATGAAGATCGAAACTGTACTTAATGGTTCCCTCGTGGTTCTTCAGGGTCCAAAGAGCGGAGAGAAGTTCGTCTTGCAGCAGGATACGACGATGATCGGCGCCGACGCTGCGTGCCAGATTTCAGTGCCCGGAAAAGATGTACCCGCTAGATATGCGGTCATCATGCGGAAGGGCGCCGAATATTATATCGACGCGGCGTCGAAAAAGAGCTTGGTTCTGAATGACGCGGCGATCGAAGAGGAGGGGGAGCGTTTATTGAAGCGAGGGGATGTTTTGACAGTGGGCGAATCAAAGCTTCGCTTTGTCGCGCCAGGTGAAGTTTTTACACTTAACGCTTCCATCGCTGACCGTGCAATTGATCGTCCTAAGAGCAAGGTAGGCTTAATCTTAGGAGGTATCGCCGGGCTGGTGGCATTGGCTGGAATCTTTGGTGTCTACAGCTACAACACCGCGCTAGAGAAGCAGCAGTCGAAAAAAGCGCAGTCAGCTCGAGAGAAGAGCGATGCTCGCGAAAAGATGATTGCCAAGTTAATGAGCGAGGGAGACGAGTTCTTTAAGTCGGGGGCTTTGATTGAACCCGTTGGCGCTAACGCCAAGGAACGGTTCGCCAGCATTGTGGAGCTCAATCCGGATAATAGCTACGCCAAACGCCGCCTGCTGGAGATCGACCAACGCTTAGGAAATTTAGTAGAACAACGCAAACGTCGCGAACAGCTAAAAGATCGGTTGGCTCAACTTGCCAGTGATGCGGATCGCTATTTTAAGCAGGGTGATTTGCTCTTTCCTCCGGGGCGGAACGCTCGTGATGCGTATCAGGAAATCCTGCGGATAGACCCAGAGCATGTCGAAGCCAAGGCGAAAATTGACGAGATCAATCAAACTATTTCGGAACTTAGTGGAAAAGTTAGAATTCTATTGGCCCGAGCCCAGGTCTACCAAGATCTCGGCCAATTTTTGAAGCCGGAGAAGGAAAATGCCTTAGAGATGCTTCAAGGAGTGCTTAAGGTAGATCCACAAAACGACGAAGCGAGAAGCGGATTAATCGACATGGCCGCCCGGACTATTCTGCAGGGCGATCGAGCTCGCACTCGTGCTGACGCTAGCGGAATGAAGGAAGCTTACTTGGTGGCGCAAGCCATGGGCGTGGATCCAAAGTTTCTTGAACCTCGGATGCGTGGTGTTTCAATTATGGAGCGCTCTAAATCAACGGTTATAATCTATGATCGTCCTGATGAACGAGCGGCAAAAGACTCGGCATCTGCGGATGAGAAATTTCTTGATTCCAAGAAGCTGGATTCGAGAATCGCGGCACTAAGCCTTGCCGCGAATGATAAAGGGATCGGTGATAAGATCTTTATCGATCTCGGAACCGGAAAGCGCTGAGTTGTGAAAAGAACTGGGTCAGTACTGCTACCAGCTGAGCAGGTCGTATTGTTCTTTCTTTCACTAGCGCTCTTTTTTTATAGTCTGCTAGACCTGCCTCTTAGATATCCCTGGACTATATACTCTGGACGCGTGTGGAGTTCATTGCTATTTTATATCTTGGCTTTAGTCTGTGCTTTTCTCTGTTGCTGTCTAAGTGACTTACATTACCGCTTGCGCACCGGATTACCGGTCAATGTCAGAACCACTTTTAAGAACTACGCAAATCGCTACCTGCGGCGTTACCGCATCGTTAACGATTTGCGGCTGGTGCACGTCGTCGCCCTGATGTTCACGGTGTTTCTCAACCTCAAGCACCTTATTCCATATCTGAACGCTCGACTCTACGATGCGCCGCTGGCGAGCGTGGATCGCTGGTTGTTTAAGGGAGAGCTCGCGTCTCTCTTCCTTCAACGCCAGATTGGCTTAGGGGCCGCGCCAATACTGAGCGATATTTATGTCTTCTTCTATCCCTTTATCGCCTTGGCGCTTTACACCGTCTTGCTGGGAGGAACGCAGCGGCGGGTGCAGGAATTTTTCGCGGCCTTTACTCTAGTCTGGTTTCTTGGGCTAATGCTGGTCTATCTCTATCCGACATTGGGCCCGATATTTTATTTTCCTGAGCTTTTTACGCAGCTGCCTCACACTCGAGTCAGCGAATTGCAAGTTGGGCTCTGGGAACACAAAGTCTTTCTGGATAAAGAGCCGCGAAGCGCAGCCGGGCTGTACCTTATCTCTGGGTTGCCAAGTCTGCATATTGCGGCGCCACTCTTGGCGTCCTACTTCCTCTGCCAAATTAATCGCTGGATTGGGTGTGCGTCGTACGTTTTCGTTTTTTTAACCTTCGTCAGTACTATTTACTTTGGCTGGCATTACGCTGCTGATGACTTAGCTGCAGTTTTGTTGGTCATCGGCGTCGTGATGCTCAATCGGCGCCTCTTCGATTATTCGCAGTATGGTTCGTGATGTAAGAATTCTAAGAGTGATTCAAGGCCTACTTTTTCTGGGCATAGCTCTGCTCTTTGGCCTGTCTCCCATAAAAGATCCAGATCTAGGTTGGCACCTTGGAGGAGGACTCTGGATGTTAGAGCACGGAAGCGTGCCCAGGTGGGATATGTTTGGACCTACCGGACGCTCTTGGATCAACTACTCATGGTTGTTTCAGCTGCCGCTTGCCGTAGTTTTTAAGCTCGCAGGATTTCGAGGGTTGCAGTGCCTCCTGGTGGCAATGATTCTGCTCTTACTGGGCGTGCTAGCGCACTGGGCAGAGCGCGAATCGCACCGTCTCTTCAGAGAGCTGGTAGAACCTCAAAGAGTAGTGTTGGGAACAGTGGTGGCCTTAGCAACGACGGTCTTGGTGGCGCCGATCTGGAGCCTGAGGCCCCAGCTGATGAGCCTAGTGTTTTTAGCAGCTGTTTTCCTTGCGCCTTCTGGCAAGGCGCGCCTGCCCTATTGCCTGGTCCTGACAGTACTGTGGAGCAATTTTCATGTTTATTGGATCCTCGCACCCCTGATTTATTTTCTTGAGGGAGCTCGGGGACCAATTAGGCCAGCGGCGTTGGCTAAGCTGGCCTTTGGTGCCGGCGCGCTGTTTCTCTGCGGGGCGGTTAGTCCGTATGGAGTAGAGAATATTTGGGCCGTCCTGACCTACGGTGCCGACCACTCAGTAGCCTATCGCTTGATTACTGAGTTCGCTCCGCTCTCGCTAGATGACGGTTTGCTATTTTGGCTAGGACTCGGTTTTGGAGTGTTTCTTGTTTTACGGTTTGGCTGGATTCAATCTACCTTTGGCACTTACCGCGGCATCCTCTGGCTGCTGTTTTGCGGATTGGCTTTTTGGCGTATCAAATTTTTGCCACTCTTCGCGGTCACATTGATACCGTTGTTCGTCGAAGCAGCAGGGTGCTTGATTCGACGGATCGGCTGGAACGTGGAGCGAGAGAAGACGTCCGGAAAAAGTATTCTTACCTTGGCAGTTTTAACGAGCCTGCTGTTGCTACTCCAGTCCAACAGTTCACTTTGGTCTCCGGCGATTAGTCCCGAGGGGGAATCCTTGCTGCTAAATAGCCGCGAGCTAGTCGAGAGCAAAGGAAATATAGGAGCTACGAAGGTTATTGTTTTTAACGAATTTAATGATGGAGGATGGTTGATCTTGGGTTTTGTTTTGGCTGCGGGGGTCGATAATCGATTTAAGGTCGCGATAGATGGCCGAACTTTAGTGGCTGGGGAGGAGCGTATCTTGCAATACGAGCGAATTATTACGCAGGCGCCTAATTGGGAAAAAGTTTTTCGAAGTTGGAATCCCGATACTGTTTTAGTGAAAGATGAAAGCCTGAAACGACGTTTGTTGAATGCGATGCCGCATTCTCTCAGCGAAAGTTAAATCTTGGATCGGATTGGCGGCGGAGTGGCCCTAGCTTGCTTGGTTACGGTTTGATTCTAATGACTTAGAGAAGTCAGCTCGAATCTGGTGGGAGTATCGCGTTCGCCAATTTGTTGGCGCCACATAGCGTAGTAGAGGCCTTTAAGTTGGAGTAGCTCCTCGTGTGGACCGGATTCGATGATCTTGCCACGCTCGAGGACGTAAATGCGGTCGGCGTGCATGACGGTTGAGAGTCTGTGCGCGATCAAGACGGTTATGCGCTTTCGACTGCTAGCGATCTCGGCGACCGTGGCAGTGATCTCCTCCTCTGTAATCGAATCCAGGGCTGAGGTGGCTTCGTCGAAGATCAGTAGTGCAGGATTTCTTAGCAGGGCGCGAGCTATGCAGAGCCGTTGTTTTTCACCGCCTGAAAGTTTGATGCCTCCCTCGCCAATCATAGTGTCTAAACTCTTGTCAGCACGTTCCAAGAGTGAGTGACAGGCTGCGCGCTCCAATACTTCGAGACAGTGTCGATCCGTGGCGGATGGTTTAACGAAGAGAAGGTTCTCGCGAATAGTGCCGGCAAAGAGCTGCGTATCTTGGGTAACGAATCCGACCTGTTCGCGCAGGTGACCAAAATCAATGCGGGAGCCGGGAATGCCGTTGTAGGTGATCTGACCCGAATGCGGGGGGTAGAGTCCGACAAGTAGTTTAACTAAGGTTGTTTTGCCGGAGCCCGAAGGGCCGACGAAGGCTACCGTTTCCCCATTCGCTACAGAAAAGGTCACGCCTTTTAATGCGCCATTGCTATTGGACGCGTAACGGAACTGGACCTGATCGAAAGCTAGCTGCTCGATGCCGGTAATGAGCTCCGGATTCTCCGGCTTTGGCTCTGGCGGAATATCCATGATGTTTTGAAAATTCTTCAGGGAAACTTCTGCTTCGCGCCAGAGGGCAATCACGTTGCCTAACTCTTGCAGCGGGCCAAATATATAAAAGGAGTAAATATAGAGCGAGAAAAACTCGCCGAAGGTGATCTCTTGCGTGAAGATCAGGTAGAGCATCAAAAACATAATGCTCGTACGGAGAAAATTTATAGTTGTGCCTTGGAGGAAGCTCAACTTACGAATGTAACGCACCTTTTTTAGCTCTAGCTCGAGAATGCGCGAGGTCGTGCGGTTAAGACGTGCTACTTCTTGGTCGGCGAGTCCGAGGCTCTTTATTAACTCGATGTTCCGTAGCGATTCTGTCGTCGTTCCAGCCAGGGCCGTCGTTTCCTTAACGATTACTTGGTGTACAAGCTTAATCTTCCGGCTCAGGGTCAGACTGACCCAGGCAATTAGGGGAACTGTGAGGAAGTAAACTGGGGCGATCAACCAATGCACAGTGATGGCGTAAATCGTAACGAAGATGAAGCCCACTAAGGTGGTGAAGAGCACTGAAACAAAGGCCGTTACTAGTTTCTCTACGTCGGTCCGGACTTTCTGCAGCTTCCCCAAAGTTTCGCCGCTCTGCTGATCTTCGAAGACCGAGTACGGGAGATCAAGAGAGTGACGAAGCCCATCGGAATAGATTCGAGCACCCAGTCGTTGAGTGATGACGTTGACAAAATAGTCCTGAAAATTCTTGGCCACGCGAGAGACAAAAGCCACTCCGACAGATGCTCCGAGGAGCAGCAGCACTCCCTTTAGAAAGTCGGCTTTGGTATACTCGGTATGGCGACTAGCAAAGTCGTCAATGACGTGGCGGAAAATCAGTGGATCGAGCAGCGAGAAAACCTGATTGATAGTTGCTAAGACTAAGGTTAGAAGTACCAGTTTCCAGTGAACTAAGAGATAGGAGAATAGGATCTGCATGAAAAAGCGTACTCGTTATTTACTTTCGCTGAATATCAATTGATCGTTGAGTTGTAGTCCCGCCGTTTCGATAGTCCCCCCGGGAAGCTCCAAGACGTAACTCGCGTCGCTAAAGCGACGCGAAACTCTCCAAGGCTTAATATTCTTCGTCAAACCTAGCACTGTGTCTTTCGCCGAGCAGAACACTAGATCTAGCGAGTAGTTCATAAAGAACATATGAATCGAGTTGCATTTGGTAAGCAGAAGTCCTTCACCGCGTTGCAGGGCTGGTTTACCGAGCAGTCCCTGCAGGCGACTGGCGAAAGCAGCGGCTACTCTTAACTGCGTCGCGAGGGTGGTACCGTCACGAGCCACATGCACTGTCAGTAGCTTGCCATCGTGTGACTTATAATCTGTTGACACAATCATCCGAGCGGGTTGAACTGCCAGTAAGCTAGCGAAGTCGTGGCGGTGAGTCTAATTATATAACAAACATTAGATTTCTGTTAATATCTAGCTTAGTGCTCTTTTTTTTCCTCCTCCGAGATACCAAGAAACCGTGTTTCTCAACGGGAAGCGAGACTTCGCCTGAGGAACACCGTTGTGTTCACTCCAGGTTAAAAAGCGAGCCAGTACTTTAAAAGGCTGTGCAGCGCTCCTGTTTTATCCTTTCTTCTTTTTTTGGAGAGTGTAATGAAGCCTACTCCTTCGGCCCCGGACACCCTGCTTTTGCCTGGCCAATTCGTCTCGCTG
>Ga0163155_10002363_pt1 | contig 21233 bp, 23 predicted proteins | sample OliLakLV19SP4G1_FD_148611 | JGI IMG/M metagenome (GOLD analysis project Ga0163155, IMG submission 148611) | Freshwater microbial mat bacterial communities from Lake Vanda, McMurdo Dry Valleys, Antarctica - Oligotrophic Lake LV.19.SP4.G1 | ecosystem: Environmental > Aquatic > Freshwater > Lake >... | reverse complement strand
TCCCCGAGTTTTTGAACACCTTAAAAGGTGGATCATTAGCGGGTAAATAATTCAGAGGGCATCATTTTGGATAGCGCGGAGCAATCCTTTGTTAGTTTGGCACAGCTTTGCGAGGCTGCTCCTCGGTATTTTCAGCCGTTGGTTGGGGTTTATCTTTTTCGCGTTGCGGAGTCTGCCACGGCGTCTGTGGATTCAAAGTTACCACTGAGCTGGTGTGTGAGATTGGGAGCGGAGCCAGCGGTCTGGCGTGGCCAAGTGGAGGCCGACTGTCAGGTGCAGCTTCAAGCAAATATTCTGCGAGAGATTATTGATGGATCGCTAAATCCACAATTGGCTTTTTTAGATGGTAGGCTGAAGGTCTCAGGGGATCGTTACTACGTTCTTCGACTCCAGCTGATTTTTGAACTGCTAGCGTATGCGTCCAAACAAAGAGCCGAAGGGATGATGTGATTCATACAGTCGAAGTCGATACAGAAATTTCCCCCAGTACTCTCCAGAAGGAATTTCGAAAGAAATTAATGACAGGGGGAGCCATACTTAAAGTAAAGTCAGATCTTTCGGCTGAAGATCGACTTGCTCTTTTTCATCGCTATTTGGAATTGGCGGGGAGTAACAATCTCGCATCGTTGGTGCTAATTGAATTGGCCCGAGCAGCGGAACTTAGTGGGGAGCTTAGCGCCTTGCTCGCGGCCAGTGATGTTCCGGGGGTGTCGCAGGCGTTGGCCGAGCGGGCAGATGCCAATTCAGAGTTAGGTGAACAATCGCGAGAAGCAATTTTACGGTCAAAGTATAGCCAAATAAAACTTTATGGGGCCGCAGAATTGCGGCAATTTTTCCAGCAACACTTAGGCGGAACTACAGCTGCCATTGCCGGGCGATTGGCCCTTTGCCAACACCCTGAACTACCTTCAGATTTGGTGACGCTTCTGGCGAGAGATAGCGAACCGGTGGTTCGCTATCAGGCGCGTTTACTTTGCGCCCTTTAGCGCAGACCAACAGGCGTGAGACACTACCGAGGCTACCTGCGTTGGCGATTGTTTGGTGTAACCATCCAACCAGTCTCGGACGAAACTCAGCGGGATACCGAAAATAATACTCCAAATTACTTCAGCGTTGTGATCGGGGATCTCCTTACGCCGTACAGCTCCACGAATCATCTTAGTCAGCTGCCGGCCTAAGGCGTCGAATCCTACAGTCGTCGGTCTTGCGAGATCGCCTACTAAAAATTCGGTGTGACGAGCTAGCCACAAGTAGCGTGACCACAGTTGATTTTTTTCGGCAAAATCCATGAAACAGGAAACTACTGATTCAATGGTTTCCTGAAGCCCGGCATCGGGCTTCATGCCTTCGCTCAGTGCCTTACGAAACAGCGCTATGCCGTCTCGGTATAGGTGACTCGCGATCTCTTCTTTGTTGAGAAAGTGATGGTAGATTGACCCGACACTGCAGCGCGAAAGCTTGCTGATGTCGGGCACGTTGGTGTTAAAGTAGCCTTGCTCGACAAAGAGCTTGAGAGCGGCTTCCAGAACCCGTTCCCTAGGCCCCGGACCATTAGTTGTCTCTGCGTTCTCGGGAGGTATCGCCACTACAACGCTCTTCGAATTTGAGTTAATCTGTCAGATTGCTCATTTCGCCATCGTCTTCATCTGGAGCACCACTGGGGTCTTCACCACCGTTCAGATCCTTTCTAAGAATCTGGCTGGGCTTGAATTTGACGACATTACGGGGAGCCAGGATGATTCGGTCACCTGTCTGAGGATTGCGTCCAGGTCGAGCATTCTTGCTCTTCACCTCAAACACACCGAAGCCAGAGATCATGACCTTCTCGTCCTTCGAGAGTCCGTCTTTGATTAATTCAATCCAATCTTCGACGATCTCTGTCGCCTTCTGCTTATCAAAAGGCAGGTTGTCGTATACGGAATCTATCAAGTCCGCTTTGGTGAGGCAGCCCTTGTTGTTGCTCATAATCTTGACCAAATAAGCTGTTAAATGCCTATTACAACATCGGCGCTAAGAGACTTGCTACTCCATTTTATCAGGAGTGACAAGCGGTTAGTGCCTTTTGTCTTAACTTTCCAGAGCAACCACCACCATATAACGCTTCCTTCCACCCGGAGGAGGTGCTCTGGTTCTTGAGATGAGCCCAGGTGCTGAAAGGATTGAGTTTTTTCTGAAATACAGTTCTGAAATACCGTTCTAAATTATGGTGCTGAGACCTCATCCCCAATGAATTTTCCTTCGAGGGTGATCTCGCGTTTCGCCCAGTTCTTAACTTCCTCACTAATTTTCATCGAGCAGAATTTAGGACCACACATGGCGCAAAAGTGAGCAGTTTTGAAGTAGTCGTCCGGTAACGTCTCGTCATGTCTCTCTTTTGCACGCTCGGGATCAAGCGAAAGCTCAAACTGACGATTCCAATCAAAATTATATCTTGCTCGAGAGAGTTCGTCGTCACGATCTCGCGCGCCAGGTCTATGCCGTGCGATGTCTGCCGCATGTGCGGCGATCTTGTAGGCGATGATACCCTCCCGAACATCATTGGCATTAGGTAGCGTCAAATGCTCCGCGGCGGTGACGTAGCAAAGCATTGCAGCTCCGTGCCAACCGGCAACCGCAGCACCGATAGCTGAGGTAATATGATCGTAACCTGGCGCGATGTCGGTCGTCAGCGGTCCAAGGACATAAAAAGGCGCACCGTGACACCAATCGGCTTGTAGCTCCATATTCATTTGGATCTGGTCCAGAGGAACATGTCCAGGTCCTTCGACCATTACTTGCACATTTCTCTCCCAGGCCCGCTTAGTAAGTTCGCCCAGAACTTTTAGCTCTGCAAATTGAGCTTTGTCGGAGGCATCCGCTAAGCATCCGGGACGCAGGCTGTCTCCAAGCGAGATACTAACGTCGTAGCGCTGAAGGATATCTAGCAAGCGATCGTAGTGCTCATAGAATGGATTTTGACGACGGTGATGCATCATCCACTGAGCAATTTGCGCACCTCCCCGACTGACGATGCCAGTGATTCTATTGGCGACTAGTGGCAGATGCTGCAACAAAATACCACAGTGTAGGGTCATATAATCGACCCCTTGTTGCGCCTGATATTCAACGACCTCTAGGATATCGTCGATGGTCAAATCGAGTGGATCCTTAACGCCTTCGATCGCCTCGTAAATCGGCACTGTGCCAATTGGGACAGAAGAATTCCTAATAATCGCCTCTCTAATTTCACGGATCTTTTTCCCGGTCGAGAGGTCCATTACGGTATCGGCACCATACTTAATGGAGACCTGAAGTTTCTCCAACTCTTCGTCCAAACCAGACGAGACCGCCGAATTTCCGATGTTAGAATTTATTTTGCAGGTGACTCCAACTCCGATAGCCATCGGGTGAAGCTCAGTGTGGTTAATGTTAGCAGGGATGATCATCCGGCCGCGTGCGACTTCGTCACGAATGAATTCAGCCGAGACTTTTTCTTTTTTGGCGACGAAGTCCATCTCTTCCGTGATTACGCCAAGCCGGGCGTAATACATTTGGGTAGGGGTAGAATCGGATCTTCGCTTTGTAACCCAGCTCTGACGCATATCAGCTCCTTCACAACTCAAGACAAAAATAATTGTCTAGCTTCGCCGCAGTAGTGGCTGTGGTCAAGGCCGATATGTTGAGATTCCGGTAGGGAAGGGCTCGCAGGTGGCTAAATGCTCATCATAACGCTCGACATTTGCTGCCGCGCGCTGTAAATGGATTCGGCTGAATCCGGACGGTAAGACCTGTGATCAAACAACTTCAACTTCTCTCCCAATTGGTTGTGCTGCCGCACTCGGTCTTTGCTTTACCGTTTGCGCTCGCCAGTTTGCTTTTGGCAGCTCGCGGAGTGCCGGGACAGAAACCGTTGCCAATAACCCTCACGCTGATCATCTATGTAATCGGTGCGGTTGTCTCGGCACGCACTGCAGCGATGGCTTTCAATCGGCTGGTGGATGCAAGCTTCGATTTACGTAATCCCCGTACGAAAGATCGACATTTACCAGCCGGGCAAATTAGCTTTAAGACTGTAGCGATTTTAGTCTGTGCAGCTAGCGGGGTTTTTCTTGTTTTTGCCGCTCTGCTTGGGGCGCACTGCCTGTTGCTGGCACCTTTAGTACTCCTGGTTCTCCTGGGATATAGCTTTGCCAAACGTTTTACTGCCTATTCGCATTTAGTGCTTGGCTTGGCACTTGGCTTGGCACCTGGAGGTGCTTGGTGGGTTTTGCGCCCTGAGTTTAGTCTGACGCCGATTTTATTGATGACTAGCGTGCTGCTCTGGGTGGCTGGTTTTGATGTGCTCTATTCCTGCCAGGATCTAGAGTTCGACCGCGAGCAGAAGCTCTTTTCAATCCCTGCAAAATTTGGCCTCGGGAGGGCGTTAACTATTTCTTTAGTGCTACATCAACTAGCGGCGGTAGGATTCATGCTGGTTGGCGCAGCCGCGGGAATGGGAATCTTTTACTATCTCGGAGTCTTCTTGCTCTCAGCTATTCTGCTTTGGCAGCACAAAGCTATTTCCACCGAGGATTTAAGCGGGATTAATCGATCTTTTTTTACCTTTAACGGGGCTGTTAGTCTCGGTTACCTATTGTTGGTCTTACTCACTCGTTGAAGGCCTTGTTCCTGTTTGGCTTAGCCCAGACGAACGACGCGCTAGGCAAAGACTAGGGCGCATACTCAATTCTATAGGGTGCTGAGTCCTCGGCCGAGAGTAGCAGCGCGAGTCCCTGACGCGCGTCTAAACTAAGCTCCAATGTATCGCTGTTAACGTAGCGGGAGAGATAGTTTTTGATTGAGTCAGGGGTGGTTGAGTCAGTATTTCGTGAGATGTTTAATTGGCAGAGCTCGGGGAGGATAGCCTCTAGGTTTGTCAAGCCGAATTCAATCGAGCTGCGCATGACCGACGAGATTTTTTTTATTAACTCTAATCCGAGCCCTCGACGTATGACATTTAGGCCAAGGGGCAGGGGTAAGCCAGATTGCTGCTCCCACCACAAGCCCAGGTCAACTACCAAAGCGAGGCCGTGTTTTTTGTATTCAAGTTGGCCTTCGTGAATCAAAACTGCCGCGTCGATCTCTCGATCATGGAGGGCGCGGAAGATCGCTCCGTACGGTACGATTGGGATCTCGATCCATGATGCTCTGGGGCATAATTTTTGAGCAATAAGAGCAGCCGTAGTGCTAGCTCCCGGAATGCCGATACGCCGATCGTTAAGGTCGGCCAATGAACATCTCTCGCGGGTTACAATGACCGGGCCATATCCTCTGCCGACGCTCGCGCCGTGGGGGAGAACAAGATACCGCTCTGAGATGCTTGGAAGAACTGCCGTAGAGATCGCGATGACGTCAAAATTCTCATGCTGCGCGGCGTGATTGAGCGCAGCTGTTTCGAGTGCGGTGAAGGAGAAGGAAAACTCTGAGCAATCAATTAGCTGGCGTTTGAGTGCCCAGAACATCAACTCATCGTCCGTATCGGGACTATGAGCAATGGAAATCGAGATCGGTTCGGTCATATAGAAAAAACTTACAACTGATGCCCTTTAGCTTCCTTCGACAGCTTCCAAGATTCTACCCAAGGTACCCTGTAGCTCACTAGCATGGGTGGTGAGACTACCGACTTCGCGTCGACCGCCGCCCTGTCCGAGCGATTTAAGTAATGCACCGACATCGATCAACGCCCCGCTAGTCTTGGCCTGTTCATAGTAGGTCGAAAGAAACGGGTTCTGACCGACGCCGATGTTGACCAAATCCGGCGATTTGGATCCACGAACTGTAACTAAATAGGGTCGCTCAGCGACCCGTGGGATTTCAAACGGAAGAAAACGAAACTTGGACGCATTATGCGGAGCTAGACGTGCATCAATCACTGTTGCTCTGCCAGAGGATTGCCAGACTAGCTCGGGATCACGCCAAAATTGGCGTTGTTCCTCGAGCTCGCACTTAACAAGCGCAAGGCGAGCCCGCCAACTAGATTGATCGAGAACAGAGTGCGGATCGAGTTTGTTCTTAGCGAGCGTCAGAATAACCTCGCGTCGTACTACATCGGTTACGTCGACTCCTAGACAATATTCCATGGCGACGAAGGGATCTGTTAGGTCTAGGGCTGCTGCGAGGTTGGGGTAGATCGCCCCATCGACTCGATCGCAGCCCGCAAGCACCTCTTCTTCAATGTCAAAGTCACAGTAGGTCGCTAACAGTCTGGGGCACGACGGAATCGAAGTATCGAAAATTCCTTTCGGAATTGGCGTGCCTTCCTCCCAAAAAGAGAGGCAGGTTGAGTGATGATCGAAGGTAAGCTCTGCCGCCGGATGGGCGGCGAAATCAATGACGACTAAGCGGTCGCCAGGTTTTAATGAGAGACCTGTTGTATAGTGAGCTAGCTTGATGAAGTGATAATTCAGAATCCTAATTCCTTCAGCTGAGGCGAGATTAGGACCGCCGAGGGCCCCGCCGTGCAGTATCGCAATCGCTAAACTGTACAGACCGTCCAAGTCGTTGTGTCCACCTAGAACATTGCAACTGGCCAACGTCTCGCGACATGACTCCGGGGCAGGCCGGGGGAGTTGATCTAGCCCAACCCCCTTTTGGCTGAGTTCTGACCAAGCAAGGTAGCTTTTAAAATCTATCTCAGCTTTTTCATGCTCCCCGCGCTCCAGTCCAGCAACAATCTTTACCAGCCGACAAATGCCTGAGGGCGGAGCTGATTCGTGAGCGCCTCTCGGTTTGGAACCGCTCACATTGCAAGCCCAGGCCAAATAATCAGGATCAGTCTGCCAGATTTCAGTTAACTTTCTGTTGAAGTGCTTTTGCCCCCAAGGTAGTGTAATATCCCGAAAGACATCCTGGACTTGCAGCTTGGTTTGGGGGTTTTTGGACATGCTCCAAAGCTATCACCACACTTAGAGATTTACTAGGCAGAGAGTGTAATTTATCTAACTAAAGTTTCGAGTAGCGCTATGACAAAAATTTTAATCACCACTGATTTCTCGAAGGAGTCTGAGCAGGCCTTCGCTCATGCCTTGGCCTACGCCAAACTTCATCGTGCGGGTGAGGCTGACCTATATCTTCTCTCTGTTTTGGAAGACCTGATTCCAGTGAGCGTTCAGTTTGAGTTTGGCTTATCCTATATCGACAATCAGGGACTGCACGAAGAGATCATGCATCAAGCAGAGTCTCGGCTCTTATCGTTGATGGAGAAACATTTTCTCTCGGCCGAGGCTGCGGGCATTAAAGTACACCGCCACATCGTGCGAGCAACCCGTCCTGTTTCGTTGGAGATTACTGAGTTTGCCAAAGCAGCAAAGATTAATTTAATTGTGATGTCGACTCATGGGCGGAGTGGTTTGGGTCACTTTGTCATGGGGAGTGTGGCTGAAAGAGTCGTGCGCGAGACCTTCACGCCTGTCCTGGTGATCCCCTCACGCAACGCTGCGCTAAATTGAAGGGCGAAAGCTTAGTGCTGATTCAATTGGGGAATAAGGAATAAGTAGCATGTCGGCAGCGTTAGTTAGAGTTTGGGTCGGTTCATCTTGCCTTGCGCTAAGTCTCTCAGCTTGTTTCAACGCCTTGCCCCAGGAGAAGCCTGAGGAGGAATTTGCTAAGGCAGCGGTCAGTGCCTCGACCGCTGCGGCGCAGACCGCGGCCTCCGCTGAAATATGTCGGATGCAGAGCGACACCAATCTGCGACTTCTTGAAGAGGCGCGCGACCTCGAGAAGCGAGCACAAGCCGCTGCGGCTCGTTGCCAGGTAGCACTGAAGAAATTATCGAAGCCAAAACCACGCCCAATTATCAAACGACCGAAAACGCCGGTGCCGGAAGCTGCCGCGGTTGAGGCACCGGTTGCGAAGGGGAGCCCCGCTTCAAGTGTTGCCACATCGTCAGCGCCAGCCGGACCTGAGTTTTCCCCCTCCGATGCCCCACTTTAGCCTACCAATGACGGACGCTTCCGATCGTATGACTAAGCGAGCGCGGGTTAACCCCTACAGCGCGCGGCTTTACGAATTTCCGAGGCGGATCATCCTTTTTGACGATCGAGAGCACGACACACTGCGAGTGCGAGAAAAGGTAGCGCAGGCGGAACGTGTGGTCTGCGAGCTGGGTTCGGGTTCGGGAAGTCACCTCACAGAACTGGCCGCTAGAAATCCTGAAGCGCAGATCTTTGGCTTTGAGTTGCGTTATAAACGAGCAGTTCGGACAATTGAACGGGCACAGCGAATTGGATTGGAAAACGCCACGGTCTTACGAACTAACTCATTTGACCTGGGGCAGATCTTTCCTAACCAAAGCATCCACGAGCTGCATATTAACTTTCCTGATCCCTGGGAGAGGCGTCGTTCTCATAAACACCGAATGCTTTCGGCTAGGATGCTTGAGACGCTGCAAGTGGTCATGGCCGAGGGAGCTCTACTTTCGATTAAAACCGACCACTCAGAGAACTTTGAACAATTTTTGGAACTTGTACAAAGCTCGGCGGCATTTGAGTTAAATTTTCATACCCGCGACTTACATCAAAGCCCGTATTTAGCCCGTAATATCGTGACGGAGTTTGAGGCGCTATTTCTCTCGCAAAAGTTGCCGATCTTTGCGCTTCAAGCGAACTTTAGTCGAGCTTTCGGGGCCCCTGGCTCTTTGCTAGAGTAGCCTGAATAGTTTCGTTTATAGGTAAATCTTTTATTTTTGAGTTGTAGCAATGCAGCAAACTGAGGTCACGTATCCTGAGGGAGCCATTCGAGTACTAGACAAAGGCTTTGTTCGCCTTGTCGATGTTATGGGAGATGATGCTTCGATTGTTCAGTCGGCAAGAGTTAGTTACGCCAAGGGAACAAAGACCGTAAATGAAGACGAAGGTCTTATTCGGTATCTCATGCGCCACCGACACACGACTCCGTTTGAGATGGTGGAGTTTAAGTTTCACTGTCGGATGCCGATTTTCGTCGCGCGTCAATGGATCAGACATCGAACAGCGAATGTGAATGAGATGAGCGCTCGTTATAGCGAGATGCCCGATCTCTTCTATGAGCCTACGGCAGAACTTTGTACGACTCAATCCGCGCAGAATCGGCAGGGCGGCACGGGTCAGCAAGTCGAGCGAGTCTCTGAATTAGCCCAGACCTTTGCTCGAGATCAGTCTCAGTTGTATCGGCAGTATGAGGAGTATCTCTCCGTTAAAATGCGGCGGGAACTCGCTCGAGTTAACCTTCCCGTTTCGCTCTATACTGAGTGGTTTTGGAAGATAGACCTTCATAATCTGCTTCATTTTCTCTCGTTACGGCTGGACCCCCATGCTCAATACGAAATTCGGGTATTTGCCGAGGCCATGGCCGACATCGTCAAGCAATATGTGCCGATGGCGTGGAGGGCATTTGAGGATTACTCACTAAACTCTCTCTCTCTCTCCGGTTTAGAGCGAGATGCGCTGAAGGATCTGATTAAAGGCGAATCTATTAATGGTGCCTATCTCGAGCGAACCTTTGCCAATAAGCGTGAGCGCAGTGAGTTTGCCGAAAAATTGAACCTTTTAGGTTACGAGGTGGGCGAATGAGATTCTTTGCTGTTCTGCTCTGTTTGCTGATTGTTGGCTGGCAAAGTCCAGTGTTTGCGCAAAGCTCAGCGTCTGCCCCAGAGGATCCTTGGGAAGTCGCGGGGAAGCCTGGCGCTGCTCATGAAAAGTTGAAAGCCCTTGTCGGAAACTGGGACGCTACAATCAAGAGTTGGTCCCAGCCCAATACAACTCCCCGTGAGACAAAGGCGCGCGCTACGAAGGAGTGGTTTCTAGGATCTCGCTTCGTGAAGGAAGATTTTGAGGGACTGGGAGATGGAGGGAGCTTTAAGGGCTTCGGTCTGTTGGGGTTTGAAAATGTTGCTGGCCGCTACACTAGCACTTGGGCAGACACCACAAGCACTTCAATTCTTTCTTCCGCTGGTCAGTTCGATGGGTCCGGGAGCACTTTGATTTTGCTTGGAGAGTATCTGGATCCGGCTTCTCGACAAGTTCGCAAAACTCGCTCCGTCTACCGAATAGTTTCGCCGGAACTCCACATTTTTGAAATGTATGAACTGTTGGGACGGCGTGAAGATCTAAAGACCTTGGAAATAGTCTACAATAGACGCTAAAGGGCAAACAGTGTCAGTTTCTGGAGTGTCAGTTTGTATTGATCGTTGCTACTGCGAGCAAAAAAGTTTTGCGCTGCTGCTTAATGTCGCAAAAGGTTCCGGATTGACTCTTGAGGAGCTATCAAGCCGCGAAGGGTGTGGCACCCACTGTGGCTGGTGTGTGGCCTACCTCCGGAGAGCTCTGGCTACAGGCGAATCAAGCTTTTCCATAATTCTACCAAAAGAGAATCTGACAGGAACCCTTTGAATATCTTAGAAGCAATCCGCACTCGGAGAACGATTTACCGATTTAGGCCAGAGAGAGTTTCGGCCGAGGTGGTTCAGCGCATGATCGAAGCTGGAACTTGGGCACCTAATCATCGATTAACTCAACCTTGGCGTTACACGATTGTGGGCCAAGAAACTCAGCGAGCAATCGCTGAAACTTTCGCTTCGGCCCAAGCCGCCGAGAAATCGACAAAATCTTCTTTGACGATTGATGATGTCAGAGAAAAGTTCCTCGCTAAGTTCATGAGCAAGCCGAATCTGATTGTGATCTCTTGCCAAGAAGTTGTAGATCCGAAGCAGCGTCGCGAGGATCTTGCTGCCGCGGCTTGTGCGGTGCAGAACATGCAGCTTGCCGCTTGGAGTGAGGGAGTTGGCTGCCAATGGGGCACAGGAGCTCCGACCCGTCACTCCGCCGTCCTAGAAATACTGGGAATTACCAACGATGAATCCGTTGTCGCGTTTTTGTTTTTTGGCTACCCTGAGGAGTTGCCGGTCGCACCAGCCCGGAAGGCTATGGCAGAAGTGGTTTGCGAATTACCGTAGCAAGTTCGGAGGCGGATAAAATGACCAAACAAGACGAACTTGAATCCCTGGCTCAAACTCTCGAGACCTCGGGCGGGTATCGCGTGCTTCGCAAACTTCCAGCCGTCGAGCGATATTGCGCGGACGACTCGAAGCCGAAGAAGCAAGGTATATTTCTTGATCTTGAGACGACCGATCTATCTCCGGAACGGGGAGCGATCATCGAGCTCGCCATGTTGCCATTTCAGTTTACAGCAGATGGAACGATCTATGCTGTAGGGAAATGTCTTTGCGAGTTTGAAGATCCAGGAGTTCCGATTCCAGAGCTGGTGTCAAAGCTTACAGGCATTGGCGATGCAGATGTCCGAGGTAAAAAGATCTCGGATGAAAGTGTCGCTAAGCTTTTGCAGGACTCGGCCGTTGTTATCGCGCACAACGCCGCATTCGATCGACCATTCTTTGAAAAGCGTTTTGCGTTTGATGCTAAGACGGCGTGGGCTTGTTCTCAGTCGCAAATACCGTGGGGTAGTCAAGGAATTCGCGGGCGTTCGCTTGAGTTTCTGGGCTACCGTTATGGCTTTTTCTTTGATGGGCATCGGGCAGAGCTTGATTGTCGAGCCGGAGTCCATTTGCTCTCACAAAAGCTCCCGCTTTCGGGAGAGAGTGTTTTGAAGAGCTTGCTCGATGCCGCGAGAAGAAAATCTTACCGCCTTTGGGCCAAAGGCTCCGCCATCGAAAAGAAGGACCTTCTGAAGGAGCGGGGTTACAAATGGCGACCTGATTCTCCCCACCGTGCCTGGTGTATTGAAGTCGGCGAGGAGGAGCTACAGAGTGAACGGCAGTTTCTTTTCAGTGAGATCTATGGTCGCGATGTCGAACTACCGATCGATTCGATCGACTGCTTTAGCCGATTTTCAGGTCGGGGGTAGTGCACTTTTCTCCCTCAGGGGAGTCCAGTTAAAGTGTTTAGTTTATCGAACCGATAGCTACAGTGAAAGGTTTTTACCCCTCTTTGTTAGGTTCAATGGACGCTTCAGAAAGTTATCTGGAAGAGCTACAGCTGGTATTTGATTCGTACCGCAGGGGTGCTATTTCGAAGGCTGAATTGGATATCGCGCGTCACAGGTTGATGGAGCGATCCGAGCAGGGGCAGGGTCAAGGAGCGGCGGAGTGGCTGATTTCCAGGGGCTCGCTGGTGCTAGTAGCCGCAATTTGTTCAATGTTTTTAGTCTCGACGATCGGGTTTGCGGGCTTGTCGCCACAGCTCGCTGGGCCGGTGAACCAGGGCCAGGTGAGTGCGGTACAACTCTCGCACGGTGCCACTCAGGCTAGCTCTCCAAAAGCAGAGTAAAAACCCAGGAAAAGATCGCCACCAGCGTTTTCCACCTGAACTTGTAGTTGTCTCAAGGGTTTGCTATCTTCCCGCCTCAAATTTTTTTTTCGATATCGAGAATTACCCCATGGCTTCGCCAAGTAAACAGACTAAGACTAAGCGTCGTAATAAAGTTGTAAAGCGCGTCAAAAAACGTCATCGAGCTGAACGTGCGAAGGCTCGTCGTCGCGCTCGTGAGGGTGTAGTTAGGCTTTAGTCCCCTGCGCCATTAGCCAATCTTTTTTTGTTGTGATGGATCGTTTTGGAAGTTCCTCGCAGGACTGTTCTTGCTAGCGACCTCTTCTTTCGGTCGATTGCCTTTTGTATTAGCTGCTGAACGGCTTGCGGATCGTTAATCCGCTTCATTACGATCTCCCCCTCCTCATGAACGGCAGCGGCACTACCGATCACTAAGTCCCCAATTACTAGTATTCGATCCAAGATAGACTGTTTGATCTCTACCCCGCGGATATCTTCATATCTTAACCGGGGCTGCCGAAAATTAAACCAAAGGATTCCCTCTCGCGATTGAATGCCCCGCGAGTCAATCAGATACTCGCAATTTAAGACTGGCCAGATTGAGCGTAGTAAAAGCAGCACTGGGATTAAGCCTAGTATCGGAAAATGGTAGTCCGACTCCCAAGAAAATAACTCCCAGGGTTGAAATACCAGCGGCACGTGAATCCAACTCTCCGGGAAGAAAACGCTGACCTGCACCACGATGTAGGTTGAAAGTATCAAGAGAGTGAACCACCACACCTGGGAACGCAGGGTTGGTCTGAGGAATTTGGAGAGCTTCTTGCGCTGGTCAAAGCGCGAGCCCGAGGTAATGACTTGTAAAAAACTAGTTCGCTTTTTTCGAGTCCGTAGCGGGAGCTCGACAATAGGCACAATAAGTTTAGGTGTAGTCTCTTCCATCGTAAAGCCCTCCGGACAACGGTTTGCTCGATCGAAGTTGACAACCTATTTGGCTAACCTTCTGTCTCTCATACTAGTCACGCGCCTATTCTTTAATCTACAGCTCAAGTCTAGCTTGAGAGAGAATATTTCTAGAGCGCGTATTCTATAGTTGGAATTTGTGCGAAGCGCTTTGTGATAAAGCGCAGCACGCTGGCTGCTGCGAAAAAACATCCAAAGAAAACATTTCTCAAGCGATGCGAGGAAACAATGGGGTCACGAACCGTTTCGAGACCCCACTGATATCCAGCTTGTGAAAGCTCACTCCACCGGCTGCAGTCTGACGGGAGTTCCGACGACCAAGCTCGTTTCCCTTTCAGGAGCGAAGAGTGTCGCAGCACTTCCACCGACTACGAACAGATCCAGGAAGCGGATCCCGTCTCGATCATGCGAGGTACTGCTCGGTGCCAAGATCAGGGGATGCTCAGTCTTGCCTTTGCCAAGTTGAGAACTCCAGCTGGCCTTGTACATTTTGCCGTTGATTGTGACCCAGATCTCTGCGCCGGGATTGATGTCTTTCCAGGTAGGCTCGCTCTCGAGCACGTTGAGCTTAATGTTTCGGCGCCGACCGCCGATGGAATCAACCCAGAGAACCGAACTGGGCGTCGGGTCAGGAATCAGATTCAGCGGAATCTCCGTTGCGATCAGTTCGGGGTCGCCATCCAAGAGGGCTCGGACCAGAAACGCCAAGCGGGAGGAGCGGAAGGAGGTGCCGGAGAGTGCCGGATGATCCAGGCGGAGCACATCGCCCTCCTTGAGCAGATGCTTGATGAAGGTCAGCTCTCCCAGTCCATTGATTCCACCTTCGTTGAGGGTGGTGACGACCAACTGGAACCCAAGCGCTGTCTTAAACAGCACGGTAACGAAAGGCGCACCTTCGGGAAATCCGCTTCGCCGAGGAGCATGGTTGCCGAAGAACACGCTGAGTGGGAACTTTCCACTGCTTCCTTCCAACACCGTGCTTGTCCACTTTTCATGTGGTCGCAGACCCTCGCCGAGCCAGCCCGCCAGCGGGACGGCGATCGACCCGATGGGGTCCTCGCCCCGGAGCGGTACAAAGGTGGAGCCGCTGCCCAGCGCGGCGGTGGTGTAAGCGGTTGTTCGGGCAACGGCCTCGGGGTCATCACAGTCGGTCAGGGAGATCGAGGGTACCGCATGTCGGTTACTGACGAGCGAAGGTAAAGCCAACCAGTTGGCATGAGTAAAAAGTCGCGAGGCGGGGGTGGACGTAGCCATATGTTACTCCCAAGCAGGTGCGAGAGGAAAAAACCTTGATTGCAGCCAGCGCTGCTTTGCGCCATCAGGTAGGGGATGGCGAAAAACAACGTGGATTCATCTACCGCGCAACATAGAAATTGAAGGAGCAAAACACAGGACCACACCGCGACCTCTGACAAAACTGAATGGAGTGCGGGCGCAGTTCGGGAAAGTGGACCTGTGTTGGGGTGTTAGGCCGCGAGCTCTGCTGCGGTGGCGTGGTAACGCAACCAGGGAGAGCTAGTGGACTCACGCTGGAAAGTGACGACCTGTTCGACACCTTCACCGTCCTGATAGGTGACAACCACGCGGGTCCAATCGCCGGGTTCCGGTTGCTGGAAGTCCCGTAGGTAGATGCGGCAGTTGATGCCGACCCAATACAAGATAGTGCCCAGATGCTCGTCTCCAGGGCTGTCACCTGACCAGGCGGGGGGCCTGCGGTGGAAGATAAGCTCGGTGCGTTGCTTGCCGTCGTCGACGTAGCTAATCGAGATGTTCCCCCCCCCTTCAACGAGGCGGATCTGAACTTGGGTGGCGCGACGAATTACGGCAGGCGGAAGCTCCTGGTGCTCGACCCCGGGAATGTGAAGCATGAGAGATCCTTTCTTTCAGGTATGGCCTTACCTTGTAAGGCTAGTGCGGGTGCGCAGAGCCAACGCCCAGAAAAAGGGCGTGGCAAATCCGGCTGGTTATCAAACCAGCCAACCAAAGATATAACCATGTAAAATGGCAGTGCGGCCCCGTTTGGTAAGCATTAATTCGTATGCGGCACCAAGCGAGACCAACGATAGCTTCTGCTCGGAAAATAGACGTGAAAAGAACAACGTAGAAATCAGCTTCCAGATTAGGACTAATTTGTTTGCCGAAGCAAGTCAAGTAACCATTTTAAAGCGACTAGAGTCCCAATCCCAGCGATTGCGCACGTCGAGCAACATGAGCATAGGCATCTTCAAGAGCTAGTTCTACGCCGGTTTGAAGATCGCCGACGGGAATCGAATCTAAGCGGCGGAGTAGTGAAGCGGGAAGCTCATCTGCTTTGATAGTGTACTTTAACTCTTGTAGGCGAGCACCAGAGGACCAAAAGTGGGTCATTGACTCGCTGAGTGGAGTCGCTGGCTGGGAAGGTAACAGTTGATAGCTACCTACGGATGCCGAATCTTGTAAACTCGCACGAAGATTCTGGCGAACCCGACGAAGTTCGGCCATCGCTTGCTCTCGGGCTCGGCCGCGCCAGGTGAGGAGAGAAAACGGGTCTGAAACAAATTGGTTGCTGGCGAGAAGATACAACGCAGCGCTGTGTTTGCAACCTGTATTAGGGGCTGTGCATTCACATTGGAGCGCTAGCTCCTTGGCGGAAGTGGGAAAGAGAAAACTTCCAGCTCGCTGAAAGACCTGTTCGGTTTCTAGCGGTAGCTGCGCGCAAAGTAGCTTAGCCAAATAGAGAGCGCTCTGTGAGAGCTCATTAAAAATTACTGGCCAAAGCTGATCTGCGATAGCTTCCAATGAAAGACGAACCCTAACCGGGTGTCCTCGCTCATCTTGGATGCGGGCGCTAATAGTGCCTGGTGCGACAAAAAAATCTACAGTACGTCGACGCTGAATGATTTCGTGGCCGGCATCGATGTGCTCATTTACGCCAAACTCGGTTAGGAGCTGCAGCAGGCGCTCAGCACGCCAGTACCCGGAGTTGTTCTCAATCAGGTTTTTGGTCGACATAACCTTAGTCAAGCTCCTCGCTACTTTCCTCGAATCGGTCATCTGTGGCGATTGGAGCAGCTAGTCTTAATAGGTCCTTCAATTCCTCGGTGCTCAGCTGAGCAATGGAGCTTCTGGTCTCGCCGACAATGGTTTGAGCCAGTTGGCGTTTATGTTGGACTAACTCAGCAATCCGTTCTTCCAAAGTGCCCTTACAAATGAAACGACGAACCTGCACATTCCGCTTCTGTCCAATTCGGAAAGCTCTATCTGTTGCCTGTTCCTGCACCGCCGGATTCCACCACTGGTCGTAGTGAATAATCTGATTGGCGGCAGTTAAGTTTAATCCGACTCCTCCTACCTTCAGCGAGAGCACGAAAATTTTGGGACCGTTCTCTTGCTGAAACTGATCGACAGCGGCGGACCGAGCCTTTTGTGGGATTTGCCCGTGCAGGATCAGCACCGGTTGATTAAAGCGCTCCTGGAGATGATTTTTAAGCAGGATACCCATCTGGGCGAACTGCGTGAAAATTAGCACCTTATCACCTTCGGCGAGGATGACTTCAAGCAACTCTTCCAAACGAGAGAGCTTTCCCGAGCGATCTGACAATGACTGACGGTCGTGAGTAACAAGTTGGGGATGATCGCAAATCTGCTTGAGCTTGGTGATCGCCGCAAGTACTAGCCCTTTCCGCTTGATGCCTGAGGTCCGATCAAATTGAGGAAGCATCTCTTGTAAGACTGATTGGTAGAGCACCGCTTGTTCCGGGGATAGGGAGGTGAACTCATCCATCTCGATCTTTTCGGGAAGATCGGTAATGACGGATCGATCCGTTTTTAAACGGCGCAACACGAACGGTCTAATCAGCTGAGAAAGCTGAGCAGAGGCCTCGGCACTACGGTAGCGTTCGATCGGAATTGAGAAACGGGAGCGGAAATCCCCTCCGGAACCCAAGTATCCAGGATTGAGAAAATCAAAAATAGACCAGAGCTCGTCAAGGTGGTTCTCCAGCGGCGTTCCGGTTAGCGCAATCCGGTGGCAGCTCTTGGTGCTATTGTTCGAGAGCTGATTGTGGATCAATCGTCGGATAGCTTTGGTCTGCTTGGTTTGAGCGTTTTTGATATTTTGTGCTTCATCCAGAGCAACACGACCCCACTCAACATTGCCAATAATATTTTCATCTCGATGAGCGAGATTGTAGGTCGTGATAACTAAGTCAGATTCGTTAGCGCGTCGCTCGAAATCGCCGAACGAGAGTCTCAGTGTGCCGTGGTGCTGATAGGTTTTAAGCTGTGGAGTAAATTTACGCGCCTCTCTTTCCCAGTTGTCGAGAATGGACATCGGCACAATCAACAAAGTTGGATTGAGCCTTACACCGGGAGAATTTCGCTGTTGCTCGTGTCGCTCATGCGCCAGGAGTGCTAGGAATTGGACTGTTTTTCCCAGTCCCATATCGTCAGCCAAGCAACCGCCGCAACCAACTGCGCTCAAGAACGATAACCAGGTTAAGCCAGCTTGCTGATAAGGACGAAGCTCTCCTAAAAATCCTTCCGGTTGAACGGGTTCTGCTGCTCGGGCCGCTTGCTGGTCGACGAGCCGTTGAATCCAGCCCTCTGTGGAGAGCCCCACCACAGGCAATCCCAGCGCCTCAGATTCCACTCCCATGCCGAGGCGGAGCGCATCCAGTAACCGCATTCGCGGGTCGCCCTCTTTCTTCTCTAGGAATTCAAGAGTGGCTTCGATGTCATCATGTTTGAACTCAATCCACTGCCCCTTGACCTGTATTAGTGGCGCGCGCTGATCGAGAAGTTTGCGAAACTCTTCGACCGAAACTAGCTCACCACCTAGCGAAAGCTCCCAAGAGAAATCCACTAGTTCTTGTAACCCCAGAAATCCTGTCTGAGCGGTGCGGGGCGGACTTTCGTCCGGGGATGCTAGGTTAATGTGCAACCCAATAGAGCGCTCCTTGCGAGCCTTCCACCAATCGGGAATCAAAACAGTAAAACCTTCTTCTTCAAAGGCAGGTGCCGCCTCTTTAAGAAACAGGTAAGCCTCCTCTGTCGAGATCCCAATCTCGTAAGGAAATTGTTGAATTAACGCTTGCCGTATTGGCGCAAAAATTGAAGAAGACTTACCTAAATCGCGTAGAGCGTTTTCCTCTAGCTCAGCCACCGTCTGTTCGGAAAATAGCAAAAACCCTAAGTCTGAGCGCCAGAGGTTACGAAGCGAAAGTAGCTGTGAGGCATCGTGTTTAGATTGCAAAAGGAACTCTAGCGTCCAATTATCGCCTTTTCGCGGATCGGGCGGCAAAAGTCGAAAACAGCTTCTAACTCCCTGGGGCGAGGAGGGTGTCGAGGTCTTATTCCAGCGCTTAAGGCGTTGCTCTAACTGAGCAAGCTCAAATAGTGGTCCCTTAATCTGAGGATCCGCTGCAGTCAGTGAGTTAAGCCAGGTTAAGGCCACGGCCTGTCCCGTAGTGCGAGGCTCGGACTTTACCTGTTCGGTAAGTGGACGTTTACTGAGAAAAGACCTAATCAGCGCGTCGGTCCCAGTGGTGATAAATGATTCAAGGATGGAGGAGGGTTCGGCCGAGCGGCGTAATGCACGGCAAATAGGCGGCATCTCTTGTGCGAGTATCCCAAGTCGACGGACGTCTTCGTCATGGTTAGGGACGACGTGCCAGAACGCCGCATAAGAGTCTTCTCGGGCGGTGATGCTAGGCAGATATCGACCCCGAGTGAGAAACTCTAGCAGTAATTTGGTTGCGTCAACCCAATACATTACTGAGTTGTCAAAACCATTTCCTGACGGAGGGTGTTGAGGAAGTGAAGTTAAAAAGCTGATGGCCGGAGCAGGCGAGAAATAAGCGGCCTCAACTGAGAAACTTTGCAGTTGCAACACCTCGTTCTCAAGCGGACTTTCTTCCGAGAACTGACGTGGAGAGTCAACGCAGCCTTTGAAGTCCACAGGCAGCTTGATCTCAACACTTTCAAATCCGTCTGGCGGGTATCCCAACTCCTCAAGAGTTTCCGCGAGTTCCGTGGAGGAGACGGCCCCCGGTAGCGGTCGGATGGCAGGAGTGCTTGATCCGAACTGACTAGGATCTGCATTTCTCGCCGATCGTGCTGCCCAGAGCACAAGTTTTCCGGAGAGATCCCATGTTGCTTGCCAAAGTTTCATTAGAAGAAGTTTAAGACGTTGATCGGGGGCTTATGAGCGCATTAAAGATCGATTGCTGACTAAAATGAAGCGTAAAACTTACAAAAGTATATTTTTGCTGTGCGAATACCGTGCTTACGCTAACTAATAAATACGCGAATTGGATAACAACGCAGGTTTTAATACTTTATACGTTTGGTGGAGATAACGAACCACAAACTTAGTAACAGAACAAGCACGCAGCTTCTCGTGCAGGGGACTGAGCTCACTCTGCGGAGTTTTCTCGAGCTCTCTTGGTTCTTTCCGCAACAGTTCAAGAAAGAGCAATTCCTTGAAACAGCTGATAACTATTTTGTCGTCGGACAGTCTGACGTCTACCGCTTCAAGAAGCCCAGTCTCGGCTCTAGCCAGCACTTAGATAGTTTTGCCGATCGCTGGCGCGCTGCGTGTCTGAAGATTGCAGATGGCGCGGCATTGGCGAGCAACTTGTTTCTAGGATTGCAGCTTTTCGAGTGGAGCGATGGCGAGCTGGTCTGGAGTTCTTTTATCCATCCAGTGAATCTCGATCCGGATTTCCCGCCTGAGGAGATCTCTAGTCAGGGAGAGGTTGCGATCGTGATGCGACGACTTCCCGCGGAGAATTTTCTCGATAAACGTCTTGCCGAGGGCACAGTTTCAGAGCGGGATCTGCGTCGGATTTTGCGTGGGCTGGGGCAATTCTTTAGACAACAGCAGATTCATAACACCCTCTCCGGTTCACAGGAGCGAGAACTTCGCTACGAGCAAGCCCTCGCAGGAGTACCGGAATTAGCAACTCAGATCTTGCTCGAAGCAAACCAGGTTGGCAGTCCAGCGCTGGAGGTGCTGGCAACAGAGCTGAGGGGATTCGCTAACCGCTTTATCACCAATGAAAAGCAGTTGATTCATTCACGCTGGGAAAGAGGACTAGTGATTGATGGTCACGGTTCCTTAGAATTAAGCCACTTAGTTTTGGCGCAGCCAGCGGGAAAGAGCGTTAAGCCCTGTTTTTTAGGTCGCGCAATGCGGGGTGCGGAGTCCAGAGTGCGCGATATTCTTGGCGAAGTCTCTGAATTTATTATTGAGCTTGAGGTCAGTGGCTACAGATCTCAGTCTGAAATTGTCGAAAGAGAATTCGCTGAGCTCTATGCGGACCTGTACGAGGAACAGGCTTTTCTTTTTTCATTTGTTGAAACCTCGTTACGGCTCGCGCAACGTCAGTTGGATCGATCCCATTCTTTGCTTTTGTCTGCTACTCAAAACTCGGCGAACGAAGCCTTAGCTTTCGCCGAGCGTTGTTTAGCGGCTGCGTATCGCCGAGTAGTGGGTTACCGTCGACCCACGATCACTGTGTTTACTGGACTCGATTGTCCCACTAAAGGAAACACGGCATGGAATTTTTCTCGTATTGTGGCGGCTGATTTTTTGGGGGTTGCGGGAGAGGGGTCTTCGTTGGGGAGCCTAGCAGTGGGCTTAGATTTTGAATCAATAATTGGACTTTCGCGCGAACGAATCACGGATCGCGTCGGTGTTGTAATTGAATGCGCGTTGCCGAGTCGGGCTGAACGACTCCGCTTGGTTAAACTTGCCCAGCAGTTGGACACCCCAATTGTTTTTGTGGATTGTGAACTAGGAAGGGCGGAGCGGTTGCTGGCAAAGCCGACCGAAGAGCTCGAGACAGTCAGGGAACTCACGCACCTCAGCGAGCGATCGTTCTTCTGGGATGAGCAGCTTTCCGGTGTGCCAATTCGCCAATTGCGGATCGAGGCTAGCTTTGAGCCGGTTCAGGTAGCCCGGTATTTGGTGCATCAGCTTCGAGACAGTGCCTCTAGACAGTGCCTCTAGAT
>Ga0163155_10002357_pt1 | contig 21274 bp, 39 predicted proteins | sample OliLakLV19SP4G1_FD_148611 | JGI IMG/M metagenome (GOLD analysis project Ga0163155, IMG submission 148611) | Freshwater microbial mat bacterial communities from Lake Vanda, McMurdo Dry Valleys, Antarctica - Oligotrophic Lake LV.19.SP4.G1 | ecosystem: Environmental > Aquatic > Freshwater > Lake >... | reverse complement strand
TGGGTTTTATCGTGTGCAAGCACAATGACCTCAGAGATGACCTCACCACCCTCACGGTAGGCATACTGGAATGAGTGAATCTTGGTCACTTCCCCCAATAGCCCATCAGTCTCGATATCCGCAACTAAAATCATCTTGCTCGCCTCCGCTCGCGCTAATACAAAAAAAATTAGGGGGTGTTGCCGTCTGAATATTGTTCCTGGTAACGTTCGTTGAATTCAATCCTAGAAAGTTCGTCGATAAGTTGATTTGGTAGCGATGGGTTCCAGACTAGGTACCGAATCCGGTACTTCTGGCACCACTCTTCGTGGCTCTGCCCACCTTTTCCGTTGATTGGCACGTTCGGTTTCATCAGCACCAGCAGAAACCTTTTTCTTAGGTTTGGGTTTTGGTTGAGGATGCGGAATATTTTCCCCCTCCAGGCTGAGTCCGTCACTGCTTTCGTCTCGATTACCCAGTCCATTAGTAGGAAGTCCGGCTTGTAGCTCTCCGTCTTGACTGCCTTGAATGTCACGCTCTGGTTCCGCTGTAGTTGGGGGTTCAGTCGGTGGCAGTTCATCTCGTACAGGCTGTCGTAATTCCCCAGTTCCGACTGGCACTTCTTCCCCTTTGGTCGTGGCATCTAGCCCCCCACCAGCAGAGTCAGAACTATGATTAAAATAATCCCAATTGTGTCTGTCATCTATCCATCCTTGTGTGCGTTTAACGAGCGTTGTCTTGTAAGCCTCATCCATCATGAGTTTTGAGGCAGCTTTCGCATATCCTCGCCTGACCAAAAGTGGGTAGCCGTCCTTTGACTTACCCACCTCAAATGCCCATTCCCGACCCCGTGTGCGATGCTCCTCACCAACCGCCTGATATTTACCGTGTTCTGACTTGCCCCACGGTGGTAGCAAATCCCTAACCTGTTGTGGAGTCCATGTGGCTGGGGTGTTGCCTTCTGGTAGCGTTAGGGGGAACTCGTCAGACGACAACCCCCGGAGCGCTACGAACTCACCCTCTTTACGTAGCAGGTCTATGAATGCCTGCTGCGCTGTCGTCAGGTCTACCGATTCCGGTTTCGGAGGAAAGAATTTATAGCTCTCGCCCCCACACAGTAGACTGGGAGAATCAGGTATCTCAGAATCAACCAGAACGCTAGGGCTATCATCAGCGCATTCCAAATTACCATCTATTTCCCCTTCAGTGCTGGCAGTATCACGAACACGAACAGAATCACCGACACCATCAGAATGTACGCTAGTCCCGATATCAGCATAAGGCTCCCTAGAAAATTCGAGTATATCACAGTATGTCCTGTGTGTGGGGTTGAATTTGATGGTGAAGTTGTCACCCGCCCGACACTTCTTCGCACCACGAGCCTTCAAAATGTGCAGCTCGGTGCCACCCTGGTTCACCCGCCGCAGGGCTAAAAAATAGTGCGTCAACCTCTCTACGGATGATGTGCCGAATGCCCCAACGATAGACGGGATAGGCTCGTTCCCTTCCTTATCAAGCCCTTGGACTGCACGGTTCATGTGGGTCACGAGCATACAGGCAAAGTTCAGTGACCGTACCAGCTTGTTAATAGTGCGGCATCGGCTGGCAATTTCACTGACCTCGGTTTCCATGTCGTTAGAGATGGTATCGACAACGAACAGGTCAATGTGGTGTTCAATAACCGCAGCCCGGACGTTGGTGTAGAAATCCTCATCAGAAAACCTTTCAATCGGTTCCAGGAATATCACCTGCTCCCGGAAGGTTTCATAGATAGCCTCCGCCTCAGCAATCGTATCCAGGTCGCTGGGGTCAATGCCGTATAGCGCCTGAGCCAGGTTCTCCATGACCGTACCGATGCCCTCCTCCGTGGCAGACATCAGCACCTTCTTCCCCTGCTTAATGTAGCTGGAGATAATGCCGTTAGAGAGGGAGGTCTTACCCGTTCCGGTCGTGCCCATCACTACGATGTACTCACCAGCCCGAAATCCCCCGTTCATAGCCTTGTCTAGTGCGGTGTTACCTGTTGCCACAAAATCTATCTTGTGTCGGTTGTAGGTAGCAAGGGCAGCCTCCATACCATCCTTCAAGAACTCCGGTCGCTGTCTTTGTGCAGCCCATACCAGGTCAGTGAAATATTTGAATTCCTTTGCCAGAAGGACTTCATTGACATCCTTGAAACGGTCTAAGACAACTACCTTAGCCCTGGGATACAGCGCCAATACCTTCTTAGTCGTTTCCTTCCCAGACTCATCGGAGTCAAAGCACAGATACACATCCTCAAAGGAATCAAGGTACTTGATATTCTTCTCAAAGACTTTGACGGTCGCACGGTCACCGTTAGGGCTTGAGACACAGGTAAAGCTCTTGCCCCCAAGAATCTCATGTGCTGCCATAGCGTCATACTCACCAGTCGTCACTAGCAGGCGGCGATTGTTTGACGATTTCGTGCCGTAGAAATCATCGGTTATCTTGCCAAGGATGGTGAAGTGGTAGTCCTCATTTTTGGGGATACTCCCATCACGCACCTTGAACCCTATCAGGGCTTGGGTCTTGTCGAAGTATGGGAAGTAAGCCTTCTTGTCTACGGCGAACCAGCCATAAGCCTCAAGCGTATCTTGCGAGATTCCCCGGTGGGTGTGGGGAACCTTGCGTAATCCAGTAATTTGGTCAGAAAACACTACCCGCCCCTTATTATTTTTTGTATCAGCCGAAGGCGCATCCACCCTTGCTGAGTGACCGCAGACAAAGCAAGTCCCAATCGTACCGCTGTGTCCACTGTAGACCGCAAACCCATCAGAGGAGTCGCATTTCGGACATTCCTCATGATGGGAGTAGGTTCTGTCGTCTTTCATTTCAGTACCAATCTCCAGCTTCCTTAATCTTGTCCATGACCTGACTTGGGTAGGGTAAATATTCCCCAAACACAATCTCACCCACCAGACTAGCACACGTGTTCGCCTTAATCCCTAATCTCACCAGTAGTAGACTCTCCAGCGTAACCCTCTCATCATGACGCTCAAACGCTTCATGGGAGTAGTAGTCAGGGTCGTCGGTGTAGAACCAGTACATAGACTCTAACACACAGGATTTAATGTCTAGAACTTCTAGACCGCGACGTGTAAAGCTGTAGTAGTCATCGTCTATGCCGAAGGAAACGTGCAGGAAGTCTTTGCGGAATTTTTTTGGTATCAGAATTTGAATTAAGCGGTCTTGTAGGCTATCGGACGGTCGATGAAACAATACTGCGATGCGTCTCATTATAATTCTTCCTGAGTTTTATCTGTGTAGCTGTCGAACGAGCCAGCCCGCTCCATAGCTGTCACGATTTGGTAACTGTGCAATCTTGAGGCAAGGGCTAGCAGGGAGCGCTTTGTGGGCTTCTTCAAGCAGGATGTGTAAATCAGGAATAGCTCTACTGGTGTCACTTCCTTACGAAACTTGCGATAGATGCCATTGACTAGCTGCTGAATTTCCTTGTAGCTGTCCACGAGGGTAGGTCTGACCGGATTAGGCTTGACTCCCTTGTAGGTGCCATAATCCCAACCCGTATCTGCCATGTTGACATCAATCGTAAACCCGAACCCGACCCGTGTACGCTTTTCAAGGACGTTACGCTGTTCTAGCTGCCCGAACCGTGACTTGAAAGAGGAAACAGCCCACCCCATGCCACGGGACGGGTGCGTATTCTTGATGTGAGTAGCCAGCATGAGGGCTCGCTCTTCTACCTGTTCATAGCCCAGCTTCTCGTACCCATTCATCCTCTGGTACGGGGTATTTGAATCCCGGCACATTAGCTGCTGCTTTTGGTAGTAGTTGTTGGCTGCACCCTTAACCACATCCGTTAGGGATATCCACATCAGTCGTTTAACCAGCTCTGTCGGCTTTGAGGGTTGGCTTCGGTACATCTCTAGGTAGAAGTACCTGTCCTCCTTCGTAACTAAGTAAGTCTTGCGCAATTCCCGGTCTAGCATCAATATCCCCGTAGTGTATGAAGGTACCCTCTGATACTAGCACACTTAATTTGATAAGACCTAGGGTAGCACTGACGTGGAAGTGTCCCCTGGCGATTTGCCTAGCCTGCTCCGCATCCGATAGGGTAGTGATGAACATCTTGTACTTCGGCGGGAGATTGCGGCACAGGTAGATGGCATTGCCTACCCTAAACAGGTAGATACGAGCCTGGGAATTGTGATACCAGGAATTCTTCCAGTCACCCGTCCGTAGCTTCACCATTAGCTCAAAGACGATGCGACCCGTTTCCTCTGCCTTAAAGTCTGTCTTGATAGAGCAGGGCAAACCATCCACGATACAGTCAATGTCTTTGTAGATGTTGTCATGGATAGTTGACTGCTCAACGATGTGTCCAAGGTCACGTAACCAGTACATAACCTCTTTCTCTGAATCCAATCCCGCCTGTGTTAGCTTATCCATCTTTCCTGTCCTCTTGTAAATCCTCTAGAAACGCCACCCGTCGTACTAGCTCACGGTTTTGATTCTCCTGAGCTTGAATGGTACGGGCTTGGTTCCCGTGGCATCGCTCAAGATTAGCGAAGCGCTCATTTAGTATTTCGTACTCATCCTGACAAGACGTAAGGACAGCCGCCTGCTCATCGTTGACGCGCTTTAGGCAGTCGATACGCTCCAGAAGTTCATTGATGTATTGTGCGTGTGTCATGTATTCCTTTGTAGAAGTTCTTTAATATCACCCTGTAGAGCATAAACCTCACCATCAGCCGCCACTTTATCCAGCAGTAGCTCACGGTTTTCCTGCTGTAGCTTGGCATTAGCGCGTAGCAGGTCATCAATGCTCTTAAGCAAGCGCTCCGTATATTCTGTGTGTATCATGTATTCCTTCCTCATTTTATCAATCTGGGCTTGTATCGCGGCTTCTACTTTTTCTTTGTGTCTGGGCATAGCGTCGTCATTGCCATCTTGTAGGTTACGTTCAGGCGGGTAGTGTTGACTGCCTCTTGGTCGGCTGGGCTGGCGGCAATAGATTCCGCAGTCTTAGCCTGAACCTCAGCAGCAGTATAAGTTTCCCGCATAGTGCAGAAGTACTGCCCATAGAGGTAAACATCCTCATCCCCATACAGGTTTTCATCAATCAGGCGTAGCTCATAACTCACATCGTTGTTGAAGCGTTGTGGTAGGGTCATCGCCTCACGAGCGGTATCAATAGGGTCTACCTTCACGGGAAAGGCAGGTGTTGATAGCTTGGCTGCACCGGACGGAATGGGCTGACTAGCAAGTCCACCTTTGGGCTGCTCACCTGCGCACCCGCCGAGCAACGCTACGCTTAATACAAAAAAAATCAAGGGTGTTGTCTTCTGACTGCTCATGGTTTGTTACACTTCAGGTAGATTAATAACCTCGCTGCATCCCATCAGGGAATATAGCAACGCAGTTTGCTAGGGCTTTGCAGGTGATTAAGCCGTCCACAAAACGTGGCTGTGCAGTAGGGTCATTTTTGTCATTAGTAACAATTTTATTCCCCTTGATGCGGTCGATAGTCACCTCATACCACTGGAGCCGACCTCTATGCAATTTCCCTAGCTTGACCTCACACACAGCCACTGTGTCCCCTGGTTTCAAAGACGTGAGCCAGTTTCGATATTCCTGGGACGTTGTGTCGGTAATTGATTCAGACATCGACATACTCCGTGTGATTCTTGTGAAAGAATTTACTTTCCCACCTCTCAGTTGGTTGCTTTAGGTTATAGAATATAGTGTAAACTAGCACCCCCCGGTCAGTTTCTTCATCAAGTTTGAGTACAATCTTGTCTGTGTGGATGTTTCGGTACGTATTTTTCATTCTGTGTATTCCTGCTTTAGGACGGTATCAAGTGTTACTAAGTGGTACTCAGGGTTAGCTGACAGCAGCCCCTCAACCATCAGCTTATCATAATTGATATCGAGTTGGAACCAGACGATGTGTCGGGCATTAGCGCGAGTGAATGGAGTGGAAGTGCACGTGAGCGGGTCAATGCTCAGGGTGGTGCCAGTAGACACCGGGCGAGGATGGCATAAATACCAGGCTCCCTGGTGAATTGCCCAGACGGCAACACCCGCCTTATTCAAGTCAATCCCAGCGTGGAAACAAAAATCTGTAGTTTTAGGTAGCATTCGTTCTATCCTCTGTCCATATAATACTAATCCGTACATCCTCACTTGGGTGCTTGCCCTCTGTGTATTCAGCACCCGCCTTCATGAAACACTCAACCCCAGCCGCTACGATTTCATCCATAGTTACGGATACCTCGTACAGCTCACTTGGGCAGCTAAACCGCATAACCACCCCTATATCACTAGCCCCACGCTCCGTAGCGAACTCGGAAATCCGTGTCAAATCGTCGTCATCAAGCATAATTTTTTACCGAGAATTCATTAACTCATCCACCAATTCTATCACAGATTTCGTATCTTCCCAATCAAGGTGGTATTTGACGATGGAGGTCGTGTCAGAGTTGAGAACGGTGTAGCTGGAATGTAATGCAATACTTAGACCCCATTCAAAGTTCCTCAGTTGGGTGTTGGTATGCCCGTAGACGTTCATTAGGACGTGCCGTATCAGATTGTCCGGTTGAGCGTCGTATGCCTCTTGTAGGGGCTGGTTGGGGTGCCTGTGTCCTGATAGCCACATACCATGCTCTCGTAGTCGGGTAGCACCTCGCTTTGTAGAGCCGATGTAGATACACTGGGTACCTGGAAATCCTAAGAGATAGAGGGAGCCAGTTAACCTAGCACCCTCTTCCCCTACCCTAATGGGTTTTGCCATCAAAATCCTCCGGGGTAAACTCTATCTGCTGTGCTTTTATTTTTTCAATCACTAAACGTTCATACTCATCCTTTAGTCTTTCTTGCTCAGTCTTTTCTCTCTTAGTCATTTATATCTCTCCCCTTGCGTATGCTTCTTCATAGTTTTGAAAATCGTTTGCTCGGTCGATACCGCGCCTGTCGTGTAGCTCCTGAATAGCCTGCTGTTGATTGGTCGTGACTTTGGTTCCGTTAAGCGTTCTGACTAGGTATACCATTACATACTCCTGAATGTACCGTTGTTGAATGCCTCATCTTGGAGGCGCTTGAACTCATCCGTATCTAGATAATCATCTGAGGCGTGGTATAGGAACCTACCATGGTGTAGTCCAGTTGTCATCTGACTGGCTGTGTCCTCTGCTTCAGACTTGCTCATGCCTGTCTTGTCAGTAGCCTGCCATGTTAACCCATTATTCTTGCTGACATAGATACTGTAGCCCATAATTTTCTCCATTCGATGTCTCAGCGAAATCTTAAAATTCGATTACATACTTTCCAGGAGCCAAGAAGCCCTGATTACATTGGTCTGTCAGCAGTACCCCTATAGACCACGACTCATGCTTTGTCCTGATAAATCTCTCAATCTTATCCAAGTCCCACTTCTTTAACTCACAAACACACACATCATACACCTTATCGCTGTCAAAATCATCCGTAGCCTCAAGCTCGGGCGTCTCATCAAGATTGTACTGTATCTTGAGGAAGTCAGCTAGGTCATAGACATCAACGAAATAGGCAGTCTCGATTCTAGATTTTAACATGGTGTTCTCCTTTGTTTGATTGTAGCACAGTTTTGGGTAGGGTTGCACTTGGTACTCCGTACGCAAGTCCTAAACCTACGTAGAAAACAGCCATAATACAAAAAATTATAAGGGGTAGGTTGTATTCTAATCCGGTTGTTAAGTAGTTTCGTTGGATGCTGCGAGGGAGCGTGGCAAACAGCCAAAGCGGACGACAACAGCAGGAGGCGAAACGGTCAGATGACAACACACCCTTATTTTTTTTTGTATTATGATTTTAAGCCCTCGGCGACTGAGATTTTGTGTGTGAGAGGAGGGTATGAAAGACCCTACTCGTTCAAGTAGTATTCTCTTAGTAGTAGAATGCGGGTTTCAGCCATTTAGGGTAACGAGAGAATGCACATCCTAGCCTTTCTTAATGACTCTATTCTCAATAGCATTGCCAACCTTAATGGGAGCGTCAAAGCCGTGGCTCAAGGGAGTTACAGCTTTGTATAAAATGCTCTAGGTATTGTCTTCTGATAAGCTAAGCTTATGAGTCACAGTAAGGTAAAGACCTCTCCCAAGGTATCGGTAAAGCTCCACTTCCTCATCCGTTAGCTCATCAGGCAGTGGTTCCCCCCACCTGATAAGCCGCTCCGCCACTTTCTTGTTATCTGACATCTGGGCAAATCTCCTGCTGTGCACCCTCAATAGAAGCACCTTGAATGAAGCCGTAGTACTCAGCATCAGAAGCACTCAAACTGCCATCCTGCACCTGAGAAGTCAAGCTAACGACGACTATACGTATAAGGTACTCTTGTGAGTAACCTCTTATGAGTGCAGCACAAACACCGTGTGCAAAGGGTAGTGTTTCCTGAATAATATCAGATGGCACTTCACCCTCAAAAGCTTGCTCCATAGTCTGTAGGTAGTTTATCTCCTGCTGTGTGTAGACTTGTGCGTATACTGGCTGTGTGACTGATAGAGCGAGTGTTGCCAATAGAGCGGTTAGAAATTTCATGTTAGTTTCTCCTGAATGTGCCGATAGTTGCTGCTGCTATCCACAGCAGTATGATTATGATGTTGAAGCCTGCCACGAGATAGACTGGGATAGGCAGCTCTACAGGTTGGTGAATTTTTACAGTCAGAATTTGATTGCGCATCAGACGGCATCACCTTATTTTTTTTGTATTACTCATGAGGTACGCAAAGAGGGAGATTAATTAGAAGGCGAATGCCTTATCATTAATCGGAACCCCATAGAAACACTTCGCCATATACTTGGGTGGCTAAAGCGGTCATCATCTCAAGCTTTGAGCCGTATCTACCCACCTCTATATCGTTGACCCGCAAAATGTACGTATTCCTCATGCCCTTAGTGTGGTATCGTGACCTGACGGCAGACCATTCCTCACCTGTAGCCTCAACATACCCGCCATATGCCCTACCATCTGACCACGTCTGACTCACACCCTCTACGATTACCTTCTTGAAGCCACTGCTACGATAGACTTGTGTGTGGTATCGCTGTCTACCATTCTCATCTTTCAATTTTGACCTCCCTCTTTCCTGATTTGAATCCACAGGATAGCTTGCATATCCAGCGCCCTAAATCCATATCTAAGCGCTAGTCTCTCAACCTCAGACTTGATAGCCTGACGCTCAACCTCATTCTTGATGTTGCCTAGGTGATGCGTGTCATTGTAGTACGCCCGTACCATCCATGAATCGATAGTCACGTCGGTGGATGATTTGGGGTGCATTATGTTGTCATAAAACGCCCTGACCTTAGGTGCCTTCTTGCCTAGCAGTAGCTCGGTAGCTACGTCCGGGTTGCACAGGATATTCCACCCCTTGACCACATTTGTCTGGAATGCATTTACTTCTGCCTCGTAGATTTCTTTACCCTCAAACCAGGCTAGTGTCAGGTTGACAGCGCATGATAGGTTCTGCTCCCATGTTATGCGCGGGGATAGTACTGCTATCACACCAGCCGCCTGCTCAATAGAGATATGATAGGTGAAGCTTAGGAAATGTGCGAAATCGTGCGCTTCCTGGTACCAACTGATAGCAACGTTCCTGTCAGATGACGGGATACGATTAAACAGGTCTTCAAGGTGTGACATTATTTTCTCCATTAGAATTTGATTGGTCGGGTTATGTCTTCTGATGCATAGAGGTTAGTCTATAGGTCAGAAGACACCACCCATTGATTTTTTTTGTATCAGCCCCCTAGGGCGTGTAAATGCAGCACTTGTTCGCTATGTCATAGATTGACTTTTCACCGTTAAGCCTTGCCAATGCTACGGCATAGCCTAAATCCTCAATGTGTCTGACGTTGTCTAGATAAACTAGACCCGTTTCCTCATCAATCCACGAGCCTATACCGTCGTACCGACATATTACACGTGCCCTCTCAAGCGCTTCAAGCACCTGATACCGACCCAACGCCATGCCGCCCCCACCGCCTGGGATAAGAGGATTAGTGTTATCCCCTACAACGTAGCCAGTGGTACGCTCAATACCGTCATACCAGAGGGTGCTACCCCCATTCACGAACGTCTCATAAACCATCTTGATACGTTGCATGGCTGTCATTTGCCACGTATCCATCGATTCGGTTGTGTATTTCATGATATACCCCACGTAATGTATTTCTTCTCTTCGATGTCATAAACCCGATTGCTACCGTCAAGCATAGCCGTAGCCATAGCCTCAACTGCCTCAACCTCAAACCTAGTCTCGATTATTGCCAGTTCACACCCACTTAACAGTAGGCTGTAACTACCACTTGTGTGGGTGTCTACGTAATCAATAACCCTATTCATGTCAGGACGCTCAGAGCTTATAACCCTCTCCGACAGGTACCCGCTCTCTCTGTACGCATTGCATACCACGTCCACCCTACCGCTGTCATATAAGCGCTGTTTCACTGCCCACGCGAAGTTAGTTGCCATTACAATTTCTCCCATCAGAATTCGATTTGATGTCTCAGCGAAATCTTATTCACTAATCCAGTCAGCATTTGATATCACGTAATCAACGGGCACTATCAGGAGCGATTGCCCATGCCTTCCCAATACATTCACTGTCTCGCCCTCGCTAGGGATTCGACAATCTGGATACGCAAGGGCATATTTCCAATAGACTTGGTTTTGCAGGACGTAGCCATGATTAGACATCGTTGCCTTGGTCTTGCGCTTTGCCCATTCGGGCTTGGGTGATAGGTTAGACATTGATTAAATGCTCCACAATAAAGGACTGTAGCGCGCTCTTGTTCAACTTGCTGTAACCACGTAGCCCTAGCTCTTTGGCGTATGCCTTAAGCTCTTTCACATTCATCAGGGGCACATACTTGACCTCATCATCAGGCGTATCCTCAACATTCGATGCCGTGACCTCCTCTTCCCAAGTAAGCTCATGCACAATCTTAGGTACGTCCTCATTATAGGTAAACCTTATACCATTCACTGACTGTACACTGATTCGCTTATTTAGCTTGGTATGGACAAAGCAAGCGAATGAGTTTAGTATGTATCCCGTAGCCAGTACTAGACCTGCTTCGACTATCATGATATTTTCTCCAGTAAAAATTCGAGTACGTTATTGCACTCAGGGAAAGGGGACGCTTAATCCCCTTACCGTGAATGAAACCTAGCGTCGCGCCTTATGCCTTAGTATGGCTTCGACCGATAAGACAGAGGGCAACGTGCGCCAGTGGTTTGCGATAGCCCACTCATTGCGCTCATCCTCATCTTTAATAGCTTCTAACCGTGCATCAAACTGTGCTTGTGTTAAGTCCGACATGATAAACCTCGTAATAGAATGCGTTATTGCACTCAGTCTAGTGTGGTAAGCACTAGAGTGAATGAAACTAGAGGACGTTCTCAACCGATGCTTCAATTCTGTCAGATGGCACTACAATGTAACTACTGTCAGCATCATTGTTTTCATTACAGAAATCAATTGCACCTTGTAACACCCCAAAAACATGGGGTGTAGGGTTCCACGTCTTACCATCATTGTATGTAGCGTAGATAGAGAACACTCTCTCTACATAGACAGTCCTAGTTACTACCATAGTAAACCTCATAATAGAATGCGTGATTGCACTCAGTCTGGAGGGAGATGATAACCTAATCTCCCCCTAGAGTGAATGAAACTAATGACTAAATGCCAACCAGCTTAAGGCTTGTGCAAATGTACCCGTGAATAGTATCTCACCATCCCAAACCCATATCATGACCCTGTCACTGCCTGTGTGTGTAGCCCGGTATTCTGTGTCAAAGACTGCCATCTTAGCCATAAATTGATTGTAGTTCATGATAAACCTCGTAATAGGGTGAAACTAGCTTAGTAGCGTCTTAGCGTACTCATACATCTTGACCAGCTGTGCTTCGCTCATCTCAGCCATCAGTTCAACCGTCTCGTCATAGTATTCAAAGTATGGCTCGTCATCAGGTATGTCAGGAGTAGGCTGTATGTAGTGTGGTGATGTTGGGTCAGCCACCGCTTCAAACATCTCAAACACCGTCATATCATCAATCCCCTTGTGCATATTTCTCCATCATCTCATTGTACCGTGGGTGCGTAGCGTCATCTAGTATCTGCATCTCTATCTCAAACTCATCTTGGGACTCATTAGACTCATCTATCATCGTCTCAAGCAGCACAGCCTCGTCATGTGTGAGGGTGTCTACCATCTCTTGTGTAATTTTCACAGTAAAAATTTGAACCTGGTAAAGAACTCAGTCTCACCGTGCTATAGGTGAGAGTGAGGTCATCATCCTCTCTGTCATCCCAACCGATATGATGTGAAGGTCATCAAGCACCGTGGGTGAATCAGGTATTCAGTTGTCGTGGTTCGATGTATTCAATCTATCATCTAGGCTCGGTGTCGTCAACCTGTAGGCTGTGTCTGTGTCCGTTGCTTTCGATACAAACAATCTACCATCAGGGTTCGGCGTTGTCTAGTCTGTGTGTCCTAAGAGGAATACGTGCGCGCGTTATGTATGCGATAGGAGTGTGAGGGAATCCATCAAAAAAAAGTAGCACACGGTAGCACACAGTAACGTCACTTGAAGTTATAGTGAATACCACCAATAAGCATTTATACCTACCACAATAGTACTGCAATACTATAGTACAGCAAGTATATCCTCTGGAAAAAAGAATAGATACGTGTGTGTTACAATGTAGGGAGAGGATAATGGGGGGGTGTGGTTGTGTGTATTATTATAAAAGACCACTACCATTTTTTTGCCATAAAAAAGGCTAACCCTTACATATCTACCGAAGAAGCCATGCCCTACGCGACCAGAGCGCGCTACCAAGCAGCAAAGAAGGAGCGATTCAACCTCGTCTACCAAACCCAAGCCGTAGGCGCAGCGGAGGTCGTATCCATAACCCTACACAAAGACTGCAACCTCGTGCTAGTTTCCACCTCTGCCGGGATTGCCACTTGCCGTCTGCTCAATGCCTCCAGTGCCGTGGTGTTTGATACCCAAGCTATCTTATCTTACCCGGTGAGTATGATAGTGGGCACAGCCACAAAAGTCCTGGAGATTACCGCCTCACTCGCCACCACGCTCAGTATCTCCCAAATGGCATCGTGGGGTGCGTTCGGGATACGTGGCTATGATGTAATGAGTGAGCCAGAGATTCCGGGTATACCAGGCAACATCATTACCAGCACGGCTAATTACATCATCACCAGTACCGGGAACACCGTAACTAACTAGGGGAATACACCATGCCTGACGTAAGGCTTTCATCAAGTGCCATCATACTACCCGCCGCCTTCACTGCCAACACGAGAGTGGTAGTCATTGAGGGGGGTGTCGCAATTGGGATAGACGAAACGCGCACCACCCTAGCGACTGGTCTGCTTGCCAGGGCGAACCACACGGGCACTCAGGCACACACCACCATTACGGGACTAGGCACGGCAGCATTAAGCGCCACCGGGGACTTTGCCACAGCAGCCCAAGGCACCCTAGCCGCATCTGCCCTCCAGACAGGCACGGCAATTGCTAACGTCTCAGGTTTGCAAACTGCCCTTGATGGACGACAGCCCCTAGATTCTGACCTTACGGATATTTCCGCACTGACAAACCCTGCCTCAGCCTCTATCCTGAGTGAGTCGTCATCTGGTGTTTGGTCATTCTTGCCAACATCAAATTTTGCGACCGCTGCCCAGGGAACTTTAGCAGCGTCTGCCCTCCAGACCGGGACGGCAATATCCACCGTAGCGGGTCTACAAACTGCCCTGGATGGTAAGCAGGCATTAGGCAGCTATGCCACAGCAGCCCAGGGAGCTTTAGCTGACACTGCCCTACAACCTTCGGGTAACTTGGGGGGTCTAGCTAATACCACCACGGCACGAACTAACCTGGGTCTTGGTACCGCAGCCACCACTGCCGCCAGTGATTACGCCACCGCCGCCCAGGGTACAATCGCCACCTCCGCCCTCCAGAGTGGGGCAGCTATAGGTACCATCGCTGGGTTGCAGGCTGCCCTCGATGGTAAACAGGCATCGGGTAGTTATGCAACTGGTGCCCAGGGCACTCTAGCAAGTACAGCATCTCAGCCAGCAGACCTCACAGCACTAGAAAACAGGTTAGAAATGAACGGAACAGGAACTACACACGTACCGGCGGGTGTCAACACGGCGGCTACTATTACGATTGCGGCACCAGGGTCAGGCGTACAAACTGTCCTCAGCGGTGTGTCATTTTCCTACGATGCCAGTGCTACAAGCGCCATCAACGGAGCGTTTACGATTACCACTGATGCAGGCGCAACGGTCTTGCACCACTCTTACGTGACCAGTAATGGCGCGGCACCGTTTATCGCACCACTACTGTGCGGCACCAATAAGGCTGTGGTGTTGACGTTGAGTGCCGTGGCTGCTTATAAGGGTTCTGTTTCCTGCGTTTCGAGGACTTTATAAATGGGAGGCTTGTCGGGGCTATCTGGATTAAGGGGGTTGGCGGGACTTACTGCAAGACCTGCTGCTGCTGGAGGGTTTGACGCTGATGCTCAGACGTTCTTCACAGATGCAGACATCACTGATGCTACACAGAGAACAGCCGTTAACGACCTAGTAGTAGGTCTGAAGGCTAACGGCACATGGTCTAAGTACCATGCTATCTATCCTCTTGTTGGCGGTACAGCCTCCAGGCATTCTTATAATCTCAAGAACCCTGCTACATTCCAAATTACTTGGGCAGGGACAGTCACACACAACAGTGATGGTGTGACTGGTAACGGAACAAATGGCACTGGGGACACTGGATATATCGAAAACACTAATTCTACCGCAAATAGTCTGCATCTGTCTTGTTACTCTAGGAGTAATTTCACGGCGGCTGCAACAGATATAGGAACTAGAATTACCAATCCTAATTCGTCAAGGCTCGTGCTTTCCTGGACTGATAACAACACGTATTATGCCATGAATAGTGCTGATTTTTCTATAGCCAATGTGGGAACTACTGGTCATTTCGTCGTAGCCAGAACATCTTCCAGTCTTACTAAGCTATACCGCAATGGAGCGGTAAGAACTACTAATACATCAGCGCCTGGTATTCTACAAACTGCTGCTTATGCTGTTTTATCTCTACCTGGGGCTGAATTTTCTAACAGGAATTACGCTTTGTTCACCATAGGATTAGGGCTTACAGATTCAGAAGTTGCAGCAGACTACACAACTATCCAAGCCTACCAAACTACCCTCAGCCGGCAAGTTTAGACTAACCCATACCCATAATCTGAGTAACACCCAATGCCCTACGCAACATCTGAATTCTACGAACAGGCTAACAAGGAACGATTCCACCTAATCTACCAAACCCAGGTTGTCGCAGCCGCAGAGGTCGTTACGATAACCCTGAATAAGGACTGTAACTTCATCAACGTCACCACGACAGCCGGGGTTGGTACTTGCCGCCTGGTCAATGCCGCTGCCCTGACCATGTTTGACACCACGGTCGTACCCAACGTCCCCGCATCTATTTTTGTGGGCACGGGCACCATAACCCTGGCGATTACGAACTCCGCCATTGCCACTATCGGTGTCAGTCAGATGGCGGTGTGGGGGGATTTCTCATGAGGTAAGATAAGATGAATAAAGAAATTCTTACTGTTGTTATGTCCGTACTGTCCGGTCTAGTTGCGGTCACTGCCTTACTCCTGGGGCAGTGGGGTCAAGCGAACAATGCGGATATGGAGGTAAGGGAAAGGTTGGTACGGATTGAGGAGAACCAGGAGGCAGTCCGTCGGGAGATAGATTCCCTCGAAAACGACTTAACACACGAAATAAGGTCAAACCGCGATGCCACTAGAAAAATCGGACATCAGCTTGAACGCGAATCAACTGGTGAGGAAGCACCAGAGGGCAAATAAAGAGTACGGGTGCCAGGAGATTATCAGCCTGATGAAGCAGCACGGGGTGTCTATTGCCGACCTAGAGGCACACCTCAGCCAGCCCACCAAGGAAGCAGCCCTGCGAGAACTAAAGACTAAGCTATTTCATTCTAAAGAAGAGGAGGTCGTGAGTGGGGTACTGGTCGGACAGGATGGAGGCACAAGTAACCGCGCCACTGAAAGCGCAGCCCAAAGTGCAGCCGAAGCCAAAAAAGCCCCAGCCAAAGCCCGGACAGCCCAAGCCAAAGCCAAATAGCGGACTCCTGGGTGCGGGTGCCATCGACAAAATGGGAACCTTTGGGAGCGACAGGTTCACGGGGTTCGCTGAGGGTTCGTGGTGGATTGATGGGAAGAAGAAGGGGAAGGATTTGAGCGCGAGTGACATGGCTAAGTTATCTTACTCACAGGGGGTGGTATCTAATTCCTTGGCTAACCAGGCACTAACAGCACAAGGTAAGGAGCAGGACATCGCACTAAAACAATCTCAGGCGGCATACCAAGTGAGTCAAGATAACTTAGGTATCTTATCTCGACAGGTGGAAGAAACCCGACTGGCATCCGCGAAGACTACGGAGCTGGCGGCACAGAAGACCCTCATGGATGAAGCTCAGGCTAGAACAGCCCAGGCGGAAGCTAATAGGTCGGGGGTTCTCAGCCAACAGGAGGGCAGAATGGCGGTAGCAAAATCAACCAGATTACGCAACAGGGCGCAAGCCAAACAGAACTTCCGCCGGGGACTCCTCTCCTCCAGCAGCCGTGCTAGATAACTTACCTTACCTTATTTTTTTTGTATTAAAGGAGCAACGCGACAATGCCTACGACTAATTATGGAACAGCCCGGACTGTCCGGCAAGAGTTTGAGAAAGCGGCACTGGGGGATGTTGTGGGGAACATGTCCTACACCAAGCCTGTGGCTGAACTGTGTTTCCGGGGTCAGACCATCGTTACAGCCCAGACGGAACTATTCATCAATGGTAAGGGTGCCATTACGGGTGTGACTGACTCTGCCAAGCGGCTGTATATCGGGGAGAACTCCGGTCACGCATTCACGATACAGTTCATGGCGTTCAATACTGCCCTGAAGACCGTTGTTGCTGCTGGCAGTGGTTTCGTAGCCTGTTCTCGACCTAATGCGGGTAACGTCACCCTATCAGCCGTGCAGACGGGTATTGCTGGTACGGGTAACACCGGAACCACCAACCCCAACTTCCTCTACAACGTGGGGAACGTTGCGGCTTTTGCTGTTGCTATTGATGCCGATACCACCAACCAGTCCCTCCGGGTACGAGTCACTGCTGCCGACACTGACTTGACTCAGTGGAAGGTAATCCTCGTTCCCGTCTTCAACATCACAGACCGGGCAAGCTCCAGCTTCTTCGGCGACCGGGGTGCAGGAGATTCGGTGGAAATCTAAATCTTGTGCTATACTTGATTTGATTGGTTACACGGGGGAGTTAGTAGCTCCCCTTTTCTTTACCTCCGGGTACACAACCGTGCTGAAAAAGTTCCTCTGGCTTTTCCCCGTTCTCACTGCCGTATTCTCGACTGCACCCCCTGCACGTGCAGCACTCTCGTTTATTGACCAACCCTTATTTGGTCAGGCGGCACCACCCACAATGAAGGCAACCACACCCACATCCCTCAACTTCGCCGACCCCTATGAACCAACTCCTGTGGAACCCGACGTTAATGACATCAGAGTACAAGACCCAGTACCTCAAGCTGGGGCAGATTCGTCTGGAGATATCTTCAGTGGAGGGCAAAATTCTTTGGTTGCGGTCGCAGTTGGCTCTGCTGAAGGAACAAGAAGACCTGACGGAGGGTTTAATGATGCTTATGTCGGGCATAGCGACCCCGGAAACCAGGTATGGAATCTCGGAAGCTTCTCCTACCAGCATGGAGCCGACTCACCAGAACACGCCGACGAAAAGCAACTAGTCCGCCTCAGAGGTCAGGACGCGACCCTATCCCAGATTGCTGCCAGCTACTCCATGACCCTCGACCTGGAGGAGCGGATGAACGGGATTGACCTGGCAAACCAAGCACCCCAGGCAGCGCTCGACCGTGGTGGGTATATCGACTGGCTGGCAGATGCCAAGCAGAAGGGGTTGACTGGGGCAGCGGGTATCCTGTATGCTAGAACCAATTCCTTCATCAATCCCAACACGGGTAACCTGAACGCCCCCGGACTAGGGAATAGCTGGTCACGGGTTGAGGCTGACCAGAAGCGCCGGATGGAAGAAATTTGGAAAGCAATACAAAAAAAATAAGGTAGGGTAAGTTATGGCAAGATGGAGCGTCGGTATTGAGGGGGTGGTGCGCCCTGATTATCTAACGACATTGAGTGCGGAGGACGTGGCGGATGTTCTGGGTCAGGTTCTGGGGGGTACGCTGGAAACCATAGTGGTTCCTAAGCACATCACCCGGAAGAAGCCCCGGAAGCACGGTAGCGGTAGACCAGTTGGCAGCAAGAACAAGCCGAAAGACCTGACGGCACCACCCAAAGCACCACATATCCCCCATAGGTTGATAACACGGGATGAGCGGGATTACATGGTGTGGATGCGGAGGCAGGGTTCAACGTTCAAGGAGATTGCGGAGTCTGTCGGGATTGGTACAACCACTGCCCGGAGGTACGTAAACGCTGAGGATGTTGATTAGGGGGCTAATTGAATAAAGTAACTCTCTTATAAGGGGATGGGCAAGTTACACCCACCCCTTATTTTTTTTTGTATTAACCCGAAGGGTTCACTTGTTAAATAAATATGGCAATTAAAACACAAGGCAGGCGCGGTCAACCCAAGATTCCTACCAGGGCACAGAAGGTGCAGGCACTCACAAATTTCTGGGTGTTCGTTGACATGATTAACTACCAGGGAAGCTCCAGCCGTTTCTCCCAATGCCATCGGGACTTATGGGATTTCTACTGGAACTCTCACAAAGAGCCGGGAGTCAACCGTCACCTGACCTTGATGCCACGGGGTCACCTCAAGTCAACCATTATGTCAGTTGGTCGAGTCCTATGGCGCATCTATCAGAACCCCAACATCCGCATTTTTGTGGGTACATCCAAGAACGAGCTGTCTTCCGCCTTCGTCCGGGAGGCAAAGGCATACCTGGAGAACGATTGGCTCCAGGAACACGTCTGGAACTCCCGACCGCACATATCCGGCAACCTAATCCCCACAATGGACAAGCTGGGACGTAGCAGGCGCAAGGCTTTCGAGGAGGATGGTGAGTATACCGAGGCGGAGGACAAGAAAATCATCTGGCGTTCCAATGCCCTACAGGTCAACCGGGAATTTATCCTGAAAGAGCCTACCCTCATGGTTGGTTCGGTGGGTTCCCAGGCTACCGGGATGCACTTTGATGAAGCCCAGTTCGACGACATCATCACCTACGACAACATCTCGACCCCAGAGAAACGTGCGAAGCTGATGTCCTGGATTTACGACATTGAATCCATCATTGACCCAGAATATTACGATGATTGGCTGGAAGACCTACTGAAGAAGGGTGCCAAGCTGACCCAAGCCTCTGCCGATGTCATCTGCCGGACGGGTGGTGTCTTCAACATTGTGGGCACACGCTACGACCTAGACGACTACTATGGGTACATCATCGACAACCAGGATGAGCTTGGATTCAGGGTATTCCAGCAGAACATCTACAAAAATGGGGTGGATAGCGGGGATGGCTACCTGTGGCACGAGAAATGGGATGAAGCCCTGGAGAAGAGTACCCGCAGGGCGATGACTGCCCAGAGATTCGCCAGCCAATACCTGAATCGGGTGCTGGCTTCTGAGGATGTACAACTGAATTGGGACAAAATCCGACCACTGGGGCACGATTTATTTGAGAAGGCAGAGCAGGGACAGGCTTGCTGGGTTATACCTGCTGGCACCACCAAGAAACTCCTAGTCCGTCTGGTGATGACGGTAGATACGGCAGCCTCAGTCTCAGATACCGCCGACTACACCTGCCTCTGTGTGGGCGGGAAGGATGAGGTGGGGAACTTCTACCTGTTCGACATGGCAATGGGTCGCTGGAGGTCTACCGAAATCCTGGAGAACATCTACAGGCTGGCTGACAACTGGAATATGCGACAGATTCACGTAGAAACCGTGGGGGGCTTCGGGCACTTCACACAATTTATCAAGGATTCCTTCGACAAGTTCCGACCAATTGGGGTAATCCAGTACATCCCCAAGGGCGAGAAGACGATGAGAATCCTGAACGCCCTGGAGCCACTAATAAACAACCAGCAATTTTGGATGGTACGCCACATCTTCGCCAACAAGGTGGCGCAAGACCAAATCATGTTCTTCCCCCGCAAGACCATGCACGATGACTTCCCCGACTGCCTTGCTATGTGTGTTGAGCTGGCTAAAAGACCAGTAAAACAAGCCTACAAACAACGCTACGAGGCGAACAACCGATGGGGCGGCACCCGTTAAATCAGAAGACAACACCCACCTAATAATTTTTTGTATTAATCATGAAAAATCTGAACTTCGACAAAGAACACCTCCTGATGACGAGCATGAGTCGCCCAGGAATCCCTATGAAGACAGCGGCACAGCGGGGGAAGGAGCTACACAGCATCCTCCAGAGCATCCGTCTGGACTACAGCAACAAGCGCCAGCAGATGACCCAGCGAATGCTTGAGTGCTGGGCTGTATACTTAGGCACACCTGAATCCCAGGACTACTTACGAGCCAACGCTATCCACAAGACCGTTGGTGATGTCCAAAAAGACTGGCGACACCGTGTCAATAATGGGAAGGGGTACGAGATTGTAGAGACGGTAGTGGGTTATTTGATGGCTGCGACCTTCCCTAACCTGGACTGGTTCGACATGATACCCGAAACCCCCATGCCGGAGGAGGTTGACTACATCAAGTTTATTCGCATCATGAAAGCCTTCCTCTCCTCCAAGTTGGATGCTGCCCACTTCCGGGACAAGTACGAGTGCTTCCTGCGCCAGATGGTAGTGACCGGAACCTCCGTTATCAGCCTACCCTGGCGTTTAGAGACTAAGCCCACCAAGAAGAATGTCAAGGTACGCTCCCTCGGTAAGGATAAAATCAAGCAGACGGTGGTTGAGAAGTGTATCTACAATGCGCCCGACATTACGGTTGAGGACATGGTGGATGTCTTCCTCGACCCCTGCGCTACCGACCCCAACACGTCGAGCATGATGCGCCGTATGACCAAGACCAAGGGTGAAGTCCTGCGGTTGATTGAGAGTGAGGTGTACGACATGGCGACCCGTGACGATATCATCCGGGCGGGTACATCCTATCGGGTTACCTCCAGCGACCGGGGGACTT
>Ga0163155_10002353_pt1 | contig 21284 bp, 48 predicted proteins | sample OliLakLV19SP4G1_FD_148611 | JGI IMG/M metagenome (GOLD analysis project Ga0163155, IMG submission 148611) | Freshwater microbial mat bacterial communities from Lake Vanda, McMurdo Dry Valleys, Antarctica - Oligotrophic Lake LV.19.SP4.G1 | ecosystem: Environmental > Aquatic > Freshwater > Lake >... | reverse complement strand
CTTCTGTAGACTCCTTTCTAAGAATAATAGCAGATAGATAAGCTGACTCTTTATCTGAGGACAAAGCCATGTTTTTTAAAGCAGTATATTCTAGTTGGTTCATGATAAATATTTTTTTCTTAAATTATAACTATTACAATGAGATAACCATCCATTATATGAAACAGTTGACTTTCTGTTTTTATTATATCTAATCATTCTTTTAAATTTTTGTTTAATAATTTTTCTAAGTAAAGTATATTCTTTATAGTGAATATATCCTACAAAATCTATTCCTCTTTTATCAATAGGAAATATTTGATAATTAGATTTAATCTTTAATTTTAGATTATTCCAAAGATACGCTCTAACATCCTCTAATAATTTGTGTAACTCTGCTTTATTATTAGCAAGTACACACATATCATCACAATACCTAAAATAGTAATTTATCTTTAGAACTTCTTTTATATAATGATCAAAATAACAAAGATAAAAATTAGCAAACCATTGACTAAGATAATTTCCTATGGGTATACCTTCCGTTGAATCAATAATTTCATCTAATAACCATAATAGATCTTCATCTTTAAATTTTTTTCTTAATAAAGAGTTTAATATATCATGATTAATATTTGGATAAAATTTTTCAATATCTAACTTTAAACAATATTTTAAATTCTGATTAGCCCCCCCCCATTTAAAACTTTTCTAAGATTATAAGAAGCTTTGTGTATTCCTCTTTTTCTTATACAACTATAAGTATCTATAGTAAAAGTTTTATAAAATATTGGTTCTAAAATATTCATTATAGCATGATGTACAATACGATCTGGATAATAAGGAAGACTATAAATTTCTCTTTCTTTACCTTCAAATATTTTAAATATAGTATACTTAGAAGTTTTATATTCTTTATTTAATAAAGTATAATGAAGATTTATAATATTATTTTCACTATTTTGGTCAAATGTTTTTACACCACTTTGTCTAGACTTACCTTTTCTAGCTTTCTTTTCAGCTAATACTAAGTTATCTATACTTATTATTTTATTATATAAATTTCCTACTCTTTTCATTTAGTTTTATTATAATAAAATACAAAAGATAATCTATAAGAAGCATCTGTATAATTATTAATAGAGCTAGCTCCATGAATAATATCAGATCCTTTAAACACTATTATATCACAATCATTTTGAGGAAAAGCTATACCATATTCCGGTAATACTAATCTTCCTCCTACACAGTTATACTTCAAAGTGAGTAAAATAGTATAACTACTAGGATCTGGATAAGTATCATAATGATAAAGTTTACTTGTATTCTTAAAGTAATACATATCATTTACTTGTGGTAAATTCAGATCATTAAAACTATGATTGAGAAGACCATTAATTTTAGCAAACCAATCTAGTATTATAGGATCTTTCTTTTCTTCCTCTGAAATTCTTATTATAGGACTCTTATCAATATCACTAGACTTCTGTAGAAATAATCTTCTTATATCATTAGTAATATCTCTATCAACTTTGATATATAATAATCTAGATCCTTCTAATTCAATCTCACATTCCTCTTCTATTACTCTACTATAATCCTTTTCTTCTACATGAGTTATAATCCCGGGACTAATCTTAATAGAAGTCCCGGTTTTATTTATAGTTAATTTATCCATGAAATTTGAAATAGTTTAAATAGAAGTTCTTTGACTAAAAGATTTCTCTTTTTTAGAGAGCTCTTTATACTTTACATTATCTAATTCTCTTAGTAGAGCCATTAGTTTATCATAATCTTTTTGCTCCAGATTTTCAATCCGGAATTCTACAGTATATAGCTCTTCTTTCATCTTTTAAAGGCTCTAATAATATCTGCAATACCATCAAATATAATTGCAATAAGTATTGCTACTCCTATAAAAATCCAGAAACTACTAAACACAAACTCTAATATTTCTTTCATATTACTTCATTTGATGGTTCAACATACTCAGGATTCCAATCGGGATTTGTACTAAATCTAGGTCTATAATGTCCTTTCTCATTAGCCTCTTTTCTAAGATTTCTATGAAACTGTTCTTCTGTTGCAGCAGGATTACCAAATTCCTCTGGAACTCCTATAGGTTTATAATTCTCATCGGCTTGGTATAATGAGATATATAATCCATTATCTGTAGTAGTAGTTATAGTAACTACTTTTTGACCATTTGTTACTTCTAAAGCTGTAGCTGCCATGTTATTTAGTTGTTATAAGTATAAAATCTATTATTGATATTACTAAAGCTATAAGTGCAATATACAAAGCTAAAGTAGATCTATTACTATGATATCTCATTCTATTTTTATTTAAGAATTATTTCTAATATACATAGCTGCTTTTTCTAAAAGTTCTGGATTATCCTTAAGATTACCAATACCAACATTACAGCCTCTACATAATAATCCTCTTATTTTTCCAGTTTTATGACAATGATCTACTGCAAAAATTTTACCTTTAGCATCAGAATTATCACCTAAACAAATAGCACATCTATTATTTTGTAATTTTAATATATTAGTATATTTTTCTAAAGAAATATTAAAGTTCTTTTTTAAATTATTATTTCTTATTCTATCTTTATTTTGATGATACCATTCTCTAGATTTTTTCTTATGTTTTTCAGAATTCTTTGCAAGCCAAGCTTTTTGTCCTTCTCTTATCTTATCTTTATTTTTAAGTCTAGTTCTGCGAGCATTTTCTGCAACTAATTTAGGATTTTTCTTATTCCATTCTTTAGCATAAGCTGCCCTAGCTTTCTTTTGCTCTAAAGTTAGTTCCTTTTTCATATTACAAATCTATTTTAATTCTCATTCCTACAGGAAAACGTGGAACACTAGACTTATTTGTGAATCCTTGATATTTAACTTCCAACATTTTTCCTATAGCTAAATTAGGATGAGTTATATACTTTTCCAAATCTGATAACTTACCAATCATTTTAGCTTTAAATTCATCACCCTTAGTAGTAACACATACAAATATAGCCTTACCTAACATAGATCCTTTTCCCTCTTCTATTCCTATAATTTTAAAGTCACTTTCCTCATAGTCTTTCACTTTTTGCAGATCATATGATCTCTTATTTACATAGTAACTATTAATGTTTCTTACCATAGCTCCTTCATAACCTTGCTCTAAAAATTCAGAGAATGCATGTTCTAATACTCCTCCATCTGCTGCAATACCGGTATAGACTATTTTAATAGGGCCCTCTAGTTTTTCTTTTATATCAGTAAGTATATCCATTCTATGAGAACAGGTAAGACCTGGATGAGCTATATCATAGATATGATACTGAACTATCTCATGACCAGGCTCAGGAGTCTCTTGTCTAATAAAATGAGTTAGCTCTTCAAATTTGTTTTTATAATCATGATTATATAATTCTCCATCAAATATATACTCTTCTCCACCATCTACTATATATTTATCTAGAGCAGATATAATATGAGGAACCCCGGTTATTGGTTTTCTGGTTCTACTCCATAATTCCCATACTCCATTTTGTCTAATAGCAATACATCTATGTCCATCTAATTTAGGTTGAGCTAATGCCGGGAATATTATCTTTTTACTCTGCTCTGAATATTTATGAGCTAACATAGGAAACATTCCTCCTTCTATAATACTATTAGTTTTTCCAGCTATAGCATCACATAAGGTTTCTACATATCCTTTCTTTAATTTTCCAGTCCAGTCTGATTTAGCTTGTAATTCAGCTTGCTGTTCAGCAGTAGTCTCATTGATTTTTCCTATGTTAACTCCATTATGAATAATCTCATTATTTCTAATTAACTTACCTCCAAGTTTTCCATACTCTGTAGTAATCACATTTCCATTTACTTCTATCTCCCAAGTTTGGGTAGCTCCTGTACTAGTCTTTTTATATAACGTGGGTAACTTCATTTTCTTTTTCTTTATTATAATGTTCAATAAATTCTATTACTGCTTTATATAGAGACTCTCTCCGGGAACTTTCTTTAAATCTAAATAGTTTCTCTTTTGTAGAATCTCTATATATCTCAACTACTTTTCTACACATCTTAAATCCATAATCTTCTATCTCAATTTTCTCTACCACCGGGATTAGTTCATTCCAGGATTCATGATACTTACATCCTCTTGCTCCATGTACTATTACTTTACCACTAGGAAATATTAATCCTTTGGATCCATCAAAATATATACTATGTATAGCCCCCATAAATAGGGCAATCATTTCATTATTACTAATTATTTCCTTTTCATCCATAATCTAGTGGAGTTCAGCATCTAATTTTAAATTATTAAGAGCAGCACATATTGGTCTTAAAGCAGTATAACTACCTTGTTTAATAGAGCACTGTCCATTGTGATGAACTATCTGGGCACATTGCTCTGCCTGCAGCTGATCATGATTACATACTTTTCTCAATACCCGAATAACATAGTCAAAGCTATTTATATCATCATTATAAAGAATAATCTGATGAGAATTATCTATAAGATCTTCAATAGCTTTCTCTATGTCTTCTGGTACAAGGACTTCTTTTTCCATAGTTATATAAGATTAATATCACACTTATCACATTTTATTTGGTCCTGATATTGAACAAGTATAGGATTATTACAGCAATCTCCATATTTAGTACGATTTCCACAACATTCTTGTGTTGTATTATTTACTATAATTACTCTAGTATCCTTACATTCTGGACAAAATATTTCTTCTTCCATCTTAAGATCTATTTCTTCTTTGTTCAGCTAAACATTCTTGAGCCCAAGCTAAATTCCGTTGCTGCCGTTTTTCAATAGTGTCTCCATCACTAAGATTTGAATTTACTATTTGTTCATATTTTTCTCTATGTTTAGAACTAAGTTCAGCTAGTTCATTTGGACTATAATCATAGTCATCATCTTCATCTTTTAGGTTTTTCATTTGTAAGTTATTTTAGTTTGATCATATCCTTTTAAAGCTTCTTTTACCCAAGTCTCATCAACTGTATTAGTATAGCAAAGAATATGAGCAGTTGCTACATCATCCGGATTAAGTCTAAGTAACCTTCCTATTCTCTGACTTGACTTAACATTATTACCATAACTATGAAGTATTATACCCTCCTTTAAACCAGGTATATTTATTCCTTCAGAGATCTGTAATACACAGGCCAATTTACTAATTTTCCCGGATTTAAATAGCTCCAGATTATGATCAGAAACAGGATTTTTACTATGATATGTTCTATCACATAATAACTCTGCTTGATCTTGAGTATTAGCAAATAGTATAGCTTTTTCAGTTATAGTATTAAATAGCTGTTTAGCATATCTTTCTTTACTTGTGAATCCTTGTAAAGATTTCATTCTCATAATCCGGGTAATTTGAGTTTCCTTTGCAGAATTAGCATTAGATATCCTATTAGTCCAATAATCATACTCAGATTGCTCTGAGGTCATCCAAAATCCTCCGGCCCTGGTTTTCTTCTTAATAGTCTTAGCCTTGTCTAAACCCATCCTATGCACAATAATCCGGTAATCATTAAGGATCTGGTCTTCTACAGCTTCATCTGTAGTATAAGTAAACCTAATAGGACAGTATTGAGCTATTAGCTTACCTCTATTAGTCCAGCCTTTAGGTTCAGTACCGGTTAATCCTAAGATCTTACCTGAATACATACTAAGCCATTCTTCATGACTATCTGGAATCAAACTATGCATCTCATCTAGAATTACTATATCATAATCTAATGTGTTTTTATAAAGAGATAGATAAGTACTATAACTAAAGCATCCTTCAAGATGGTTCATATTGAACTTAACTATATCATCTTTCCAGCTCTGGAATATACTCTTTTTGGGAGCCACCACTAAAACCCGGAATTCACCTCTTTTGAAGTAGTAATCAACATATTTAAGTCCTAGTAGAGTCTTCCCACCACCCACGGTGATACTCACACTACTTCTATCATGTTTTAATAAAGCTTCTAAAGCTTCATTTTGAATCAAGTCTTTAGTTACTTCCATTTTCTTATTATTTTATATTATTAAAATCTTTCATATACCAGTAGTGTTGAAACTCACACCAGTAATACGGCCTCATATTAATACATTTCTAAACACATTCTTCTACAAATTTCATCATATCCGTCAAATACAGCTTTTAACCAAAATTTATAATCTTTCACTAAAATTATATCATCATAGTCAAGACCCTTTGGTTGTTCCCTATATGCATAGTGAGTATAATCTAATTCATGTTCATCATGATTTAAACTAAATACGGTATTAATTAAATATAATTTAACCAAAACACAAGTTTTAATTAAAAATTATGTATCTTTACAAAATATTAGACTATTTAATAATAGATGTTAAAAGGATATAAATACAGAATATTTCCAACGGAAACTCAAAAAGACCAATTACAACGGTATTTTGGAGTTAATAGATTGGTTTTTAACTTAGGTTTAGAAACTAAAACTACTGCGTATGCTTCAAACAAAAAATCAATATCTAAGTATGATTTAATCAATCAATTACCCGAATTAAAAAAAGAATTTGATTACATAAAGGAATGCCCAAGCCAAATTTTGCAACATAGTTTAATTAATTTAGATACTGCATATCAAAAACTTTTTTAAAGGCAGGGGCAATTTCCTAAATATAAAAATAGATATTCTAAACAATCAATTACATTTCCGCAAGGTTTTGAAATATCATTTAAGGACAATGTTATTAAACTTCCTAAATTAAAAGAAGTTGCTATTGATTATCATAGAGAATTTAAAGGAATACCAAAAAGAGTAACATTAACTAAGACTGTAACAGGTAAATATTTTGTATCTATTTTAGTTGATAATGAGAAAGAAACACCTAAAAAGAAAATAATTACAACAAGTACAAGTGTAGGAATTGATTTTGGGATTAAAGATTTAGCTATCACTTCTGATGGAGTTGTGTATGAAAATAAAAACTTTTTCAAATCACAACAAATAAGGCTGAGAGTTGAACAAAGAAGTTTAGCAAGAAAAGTAAAAGGAAGTAGTAATAGAGAAAAACAAAAATTAAAAGTAGCATTATTGCAAGAGAAAATCCGTAACCAAAGGACTGACTATTTGCATAAAATATCTACTGAATTAGTGAATACTTATGAAACAATTTGTATTGAGGATTTAGCAGTTTCTAATATGGTTAAAAACCATTGTTTAGCAAAGGCTATATCTGATATGGGTTGGGGGCAATTAAGAACAATGCTTGAATATAAATCTGAATGGCAAGGTAAAAACCTTGTTGTAATCGGAAGATTTGAACCAAGTAGTAAATTGTGCAATGTTTGTGGAAATATCAAGAAAGACCTTAAACTTTCAGATAGGACATATAATTGTGATAAGTGTGGACATTCGGAAGATAGAGATGTTAATGCAGGTAAAAATATAATGAATTTCGGGATTAGGAACAATCCTGCAATCGCTAAAGTAGTACATTAGTACATGCTTTGATTACGAAGCCCACAAATCGTTTTTACGTTTGTGGGTGGTTCACTAATAAAATCTATCCATTGTTGACCGGTCCAATCCAGTCTCTTAAGTCCAGTAGGATATACAATACCATTAATATGTATATCCCACATACCTCCCCATTTAAAGGGCCATCCTGCAGGAAGCAGATGATCTAATATAACTCTTCTTACTAATCTACTAGATCCTAAGGGAATATTTAATGGAGTATTCCAAAGCATATCCGGATTTTTCATTATTTCTTTTTAGATCTTTTAGGTTTAAGAGCATTTAATGCATGATCTAAGTTTATATACATATAATGCATATTAACATCTGCATTAAATTTAGAACCTATTACTTTTATTACCGGTAGTATTTTCTTATCCCGGAGACAATAAGTTTGTATTTTACCTATTACTATGTCTCCATTCTTTAATTTCTCATCTATAGTTCTCTTATGAATAAGATATACCTGAGTTCCTATTTTTAAATTAGTCATTTTTTTTGGTTTGTTTATTGAATATTGGATCAAGATACTCTATCATATACTTAGCATATCCAGTAAGTAATTCCTGCCCATTGAATATAAATATTCTATGTTTTAGTCTTACTGCCTCTTCATAAGCTTGTTTAAATAATATAAATTGTTCCTTGTTAAATTCAGTTTCTATTTCCATAATTTATTTTAAAATCTGTATAATCCAAAAGATTCATCATCACATTCAACAAGCTCTCTGATCTTAATCTTACTATACATCTTAGCTCCTAGTCTGGCTATTTTTTCCGGTGAAGCTTCCAAATGCTCTCTTCCATCTAAGAAGTCTTTTGAAGTAAGATTCCCATCAAGAGAATGATATATAGTCCAATCATGATATCCGTTTCCTCTTGTAGCTACCCAGTTTACAAATACATATTTGTAACCAGCTTTAGCAGCTTCACCATATTTAACTTCATCTAGCCATGGCTCACCTTTATCATTATAAAGTATATGAGCATCATTAAACCAAGGATGTTCTATAAGAGTCTGGCCCTGGGCAAATATCCCAGGAGCCATATCCATTAATTTTTGCAGTGTTAACATATCTTATATTCTAATAAACATTTAATTAAATCTTTGACTTGATCCTCATCTAGAATTATATGATCATATCCAGTACCTAAATTTAATTTTATACAGGACTCAGAATTCTTATCAAATTCAGTTATATTTAATACAGTATGTGTATAACCATTGTCAAAAGGATTTTCATATACCCCTAATATAGATCCTATATGTTTTTTGGATTTACTACGTTCCCATCTTCCAGCCATTACTTTTCTTCCAGCCATTACTTTTTCTTAGTTTTAACAGCTCTTTTTTTAATACTATTTTTCTTATTCTTAACTTCATTAGCTGGTTCATATAATGCATCAATAGCTATCTGAGCTATTTGTAAATCTATAACGTATCCTTTAGACTCTAATCTAAGAGCTCCAAACTGACTAATATTACCGGAAACCCTTTTAAATTCAGATTCCATTCCTTTAATTACATCACCAGAGCTCATAGTTATAACTCTCAATTTTTCTTTCTTTATCATTTTATTTAGTTTTTAATATTAAATTTTCTTTAATCCTAATGCTATAGCTTCTTCACTACTTAATTTATCATGAATATATGAATGACAATCTCTACATACTGATTTCCATTCTAAAGTATCTAGATAATGACTACTTCTATTACTTCCGGAATAAACATGATGAATATCTATAGCTTTAGTTTTACAACCAGGTAATTGAGCTTGACAAGTAGGATATTGCTTTAAATAAGTTAATCTTAATATAGAATAAGCTGCATCTAACTTAGCTTTTTTGGAAGACCTTAACGGGATAGGTTTTTGCTTAGACTTTGGTTTAGATTTACCAGAATTGGCAACTCCAGTACTTTTAGCACAATCTCGGCAATATTTTCCCCCGTCTTGGTTTTTCCAAATATATTGTAGACTATCACAGCCACTACACAACTTTTTCTTTTGCTGGATCATCTTTTTCAGTATTATAGTCTCCTTTGGAGGATATCATTAATCCACCATTAAGAGTCTTGTTAACTACACGTACCTGAGATCTTATCTCAATAATATCCAGCTCTTGTTTAACTAACTGTTTAAGGAGATGTTCCTCCATAGTATTTTCCGGACTAAGTATCAGTGATACTTTTCCATTAACTAAGAAATCATATTTCATAAAATGTCTTTTAGTATTAATTCAGTTTCTTTAACCATTTTAGGAAAAATCCGGATAATCTTTTTAGCAATAGGTTCTAGCTTATCATTAATGATCTTACATAATCTATAATGAGCACACTCTTTAGATAACTTATCTAAATAGAAACCTTCGTTGCTAAAAAACTCCTCATATTCCTCTAATTCTTTCTTATTTTTCAAATACAGGAACATGATCTCCTGTTGATTTAACTTGTGACTCAGGTTTGAGTTCATAGAAATTCCCGGGTAAAACACCCTCTTTAATTAATTTATTTACAATTTGCTTCTTAGTAATTCCAAAATCTTTAAATCTTAATGCATTAGTAAAATAGAGATCTGTAGTAGTACTATCTATTATCTCTTTAACTAACTTGCTAGTACAAGATAGCTCTCTTAATAATCCATTACTTACTATCATACACACTTGTTGCTTCCACAAATTTAATACTTGTTGAGCATGTATATGTACTTTTGATATTCTTTTTTTCTTCTCAAAATGCATTGTTTTAAGCTGATCAGGCTCATACATAGATAATCCAAAAAGTACTCTTTTATACAAGAAATTCTGATAAGTATTGAATTCATCTTGTTCATATATCATTATCTCTCTTTCTGATCTGTCTCTAATAGTTTTAACATAGGAAGGGTTTTTTTCCAGAAGCATAGTAGTAGTATTAATTGATTTAGACTATAAGAAACTAAAAAAAGATGGTAATAGGGGATTTCCCTACTACCACCTGATTTATCTATAATTCAAAGGTCTCTTTTGCTACATCAGGAGTTGTTCCTTCAGCTGCTTTAAGAGCAATATATGCTGCTTTAATAGCATCCACATTAGTATGAGCAATTGTCTCATCCAATGCATTAGGATTAGCAGTATACATTGTTTTCCTGTAGATAGGTTTACCATCTACTGAACAAATGATACCGGTTTTTCCAGCTACTTTGTAATCTCTCTCTGATTCCTTAGGATTAAAAGGACTAAGAGCTTCTTTTGCTATGATCTTTCCTTCTAACTCTTGATCTTTTACCCATCCTAAGGCTTTAAGATCCTCCAGACTACCTGGAATGAAAGCACTCACTACTTTCCTCTTGGCCCATCCATTTTCAAAGATAGCTCTCTCTTGAGTTACTTTGATGTGACCATAACTTGGATTGTTCTGTGATACAATGATCACTACTCCTGCCTCATTGGCACTTACTTTAACTTTTGACATAACTTTTGGTTTTTGATATACACATATGACCAGTTTATATAAAAGAAAAGAGGACCCTGGTCTTTGGTCCTCTCATCAGTAAAATCTTAAATATTATTTAGGTATCTATTTCAGAATCCAGATCTTGATTCTTATCATAATCTGAGGTGTTATCTAACTCACTAATAACTTCTTCCTCATCATTATCATCTACTACTTCTTTCTCATCTTCATCATCTCTACTAGTCTTTCCTAATACAGATCCTCTCTTGGGATTATTAATATGTTCTCCATAATCATAAGCTACAAGAAACTGAACTTCATCATCAGTTAGACTGAGAAATTCTTCCAGTGACATAGTAATTGTCTTCCCATTAGGTAAGTTGTAGTACGTGGCTTCTAGGTGTTGGTTGAGTAAATATATTAAATAGCTACCACAATCTCAAATACTTTAGTATCTCCTTTAGAAATATTAAAAGTTTCTCTTAATGCAGCCACTAAATTCCGGGCTAGTTCAGTATCTAGTTCCATAGCACTTATTCTATAGATCTGAGCATGTCCCTTAAGTTGCCTATCAGCATGTTTTGATATATCTCTAATATTATACTTTCTAGTTGATCCCTTACCTAATCTTACTTCTTCATAATGGTAGTAATTGCTAACTCTAGATTTAGGAATACCAAAATCCAAAGCTACCTGTTCTCTGGATATACCAGATTTTATAGCAGCTACTATCTTTCTTCTTAATGTTTTTCTCTCTTTAAAGGTCATAGTTTAGTTTATTAAATGATAAATTATTAATCCTAGTATATATATTAAGTTAACTATACATAGTATTACTACTATTTTGTGTATAGTTTTAACTCGGGCCTCTATTCCATTTTTGAAAGTATGAAATGTACTCATCCACACACTCTTTTTATTTTCTTCCATATTATTAATTTTAAATCATATCTCCTACTTCAGGACGTGCTATCTTACAGTCTTCAGATCTTGTTAAATACTTAGGTAATATAGATTGTGTAATTTCATTAGCCGGAGTAATAGAATCTTTAATCCTTACATATTGAATATCAACACACTCTTTTTTATACTTATTAATAGTTATTACTTTAGCTTTTATCTTTCCATTTACAATAAGTCCAGCTTTAGTCATACTTTCTTTATCTATATACCAACTATGTACATTACTAGCATCTACTATAACTTCATCTCCAGGTAGAAAATTTATTTTCTCTTCTTGACCACCAAATGCCAGATATAATTGTTTCAATCCTACTTCTGTAGTTTCCAGATTGCCTATAATAGTATTAGCTAATAAGGGTCCACAGGGTTCTCCAGAAGCCTTGAATATATCCTTTAATCTCTTTTCTAAAGCTTCTGTAGAAATCTCTATTTGAAATGTTTTATTTTGTATCATATTCATGTAATTAATGATATTGGCAATAGAGATTACTCCCTATTGCCTTCTACCACACACTTATGTAATTACTCTAAGTATTTCAGTTTTAATTTTGAGGTACACTTTTGGATAACAGTTTGAATATTCACTTTTGAGATACATTACTTATACTGAAAATCTTTAAAAGAGCCTTGCACTCTTATGGAGATCATTTACCTAAGTTTAGACTAGTAACCATTAGGAAATTACTAGCTTTCAGTATCAGCCTTCATCTCTAGCTTACCGATCTTTAATATGGCAAATCATTTTCTAATACCTCTTCCTTTTTCTTTTCTAGAGTCTTATTAAACTCTACTATTTTAGATATAACACTACTTCTTAATTCAGTAGGAGCTTCTATATTTCTTAATCCTTTAAACTGATATAATATTAGTCCATCAGAATTTTTCAAAATCTGTGCAGTATACCCATTAATATGATATATAGCACAACTGCCATTATCTACTTTAGATATATAAGTAGCCACACAATGACTTTGGTCTAGTCCTTCCATAGTCAATTCCTTTGTAGTATTAATTATATTGTATTTGGAGAAATCAGCAAACTCTTTATAGATATCTGAAATCTTAAGATCCCGGTTACTTGCTTCCATAATAATAGCAGTAACTTCTTTAGACCATTTATCATGCTCTGCTTTTAATCTTTTCTTACTCCAGGCACAATTAATCTTTTTACCTAATATATCAGCCATTCTAATAGAATCTTTTAACATATTATCATTATTCCAACTACCAGTACTGTCTAGTAATTCAGGATTAATAGCCTCTATATTAATTAGAGACCTTTTCATATATTTAAAGTCTTTATAATTAATGTTATGCTCATTTAATAATTTAGCAACAGGTAAATTAGTCTTATACATAAATCTCAATAGATCATTTTTATTATAGAGTTTATTCTTAACTATAGTTGTAAAAGCAATATTTCCAAAAACCTCTTTTTCCTCCATCAAAAATCTCATCCATGAAAATCTCTTTACTAATTCTTCATAAATGACATTATTTCTATCATTAAGATAATTTATAGTTAAAGATCTTATCATAGAACTTTTCTTTTTTTTTATAACTACATAAAATTTATCTTTCTTTATAGTAAATATTGTCTTATTATCTTTATAGAAATACATCTTATTATTGATACTAATTCTCATAGTATTAAGTTGAGATATAATACTAAAGTCTTGAGAATCTTCCTTATTAAATAAAATTACTTCAGGATAGTTATATTTACCTGGATCATTCTTTACTAGAACTCTGGCTTTTAATTTATCAGTTTTATGAAGTTCTAGTACTCTATTAAAATCAGGATTTTCTTGTTTATATAAATAGATTGGTTTCATAGAGAATAAATTTAGGATTATACAATACTAGATACAAATAAAAAGGCCCAGAATTTCTTCCGGGCCTATAGGCTAAATACTAGTTTAGCTCCACCATCTAGTTTATAGTTCTAGAAAACTTATAAGTTGAATAAGTGTTGGAGTCCATTAGTCCCCTATTTAAAGAGCTATCAAGAGGGTTCAAATTCCCTTTCATGCTACTTATTCAATAAAGATTTGTTAGCTATCTACTCTTATGGTTGCAAGCCTACTTGCTTGTTATACGTTTTAATTATTGACACCATCAATCATAGACTATTAGGAAACCAGCATTTACAGTTTAGAGGACTGTTGCTCTATACCAATAGCTTTCACTAACAAATGTCTTCCTCAGGTCTGCTGCAGCAGGTGTAAATACCATTGGATAACCTTAACCACTCAGGGCATCTCTTACATGAAGATTACTCCTCTTCAGAGAGGGAGAGAGTCTACCTTAACACTTTGACTTCTCTTTTATATCTATGTGGAGATGCCGGCATACGATAGCCGGGTCCAGACAATGTTTATTAAATTTTTCTACAAGTTTAGGATAATGATTTCTATCATTCCAAAATATTTAGTTTTTTCCTCTTAAACTAGCAAACTTAGAAGCCCTTTATGTTATAGTGGAACATATACTACTTGTTGTATTTAGGCTGCAATAGCCAATTCTACTTCCTGAACTTTAGGTTGAGATACTTTGTATCCTTTTCCTACTACAAAGAGTACATCTTCAGATGTTCCTACTTCATTGATGATAACGTTGTTATCTAATTTTATAACCATGGATTAAAGTGATAGATTACATCTCACTACTTGCTTAACTTACCAAATCAATTGCTGTCAAAACCTTTCATCCCCAAAGTTTGCCCATTATTTAAACTACCGGGCCAGTGAAAATCAGAGGAATTAAAAGTTCTGCTTTGTTTACCTCTAATCTGATTATATCTAGTATGTCAATGAACTAATCTATTGATTACAAAGATATTAGAAAGTATTGAATTGCACAAATACTGAAGCTATAAGAAACAATATTCCTATAACTGCAAATACACTAACTGTTGCTAGACCATCAACGTCATAGTTGAATCTAGACCTCATTTGGGTTTGGGTTTTCATGGTTTACACTTTTTGGTTTACTTTTTGGTTACTTTTATTGACTTTCTTGAGATACACTTTTTCTATCCAGATTATATTTATCCAATACAATCTGAAGACCTAATAATGTTGACTTCATATGATCTAATAAGATCATGAACTCTTTATTATCTTTATTCTCCTGAACCAGATACTCACTTTTAATAAGTTCTATAGCTCTAGCTAGAGCATTGACTTTATTAGTAGTATCATGCCCAAGAGCAAGCAATAGTTTATCCATCTTATTTAAGTTTTAGGTTGGAAAGTTAAATAAGGATTTTCTTATTTAAGTTTAAGGCTTGAAAGTAAAATAGTAGCACTATAGAGTTACGAACTCTTCCCAGGCTTATTACCTGGTTACACATAGAGTAGTGCTATTTGATCTTTATTTGTGAAAATATTGTACAATTCCAGTTTTAGTAGTTCCCGGCCAATCAACAAGTATTAGTCTGGTTGAACTGACTGATTCTATGTATGCTGTATTACTATAAGTAGCTAATTTATATTTAGTACTAACTCCAGAAACCGGAAGTTGTACTTCCCAAACATTATGTACTAGAATATTTAATAGTAAATCAACCTCATCATAAAATTGTGGTGTTGATACAATATTTTGAAGTAAAGTAGATTTCATATCTCTATAACTACCAGTATCAATTATAGCAACTGCAGCTATTCTGATATCTGCAGAATAAACTACATTACTATCTACATACCATTTACCAACTAGCGATGATTCCATACTAGTCATAGTAGACACAGGAACAACCGGAGTAGGTTGAACATTATTTTTAGCACAACTCATTATAGAGATTACTAATAAGATATACATAAATGTTTTCATGATCTTAGAGTTTAAGTTTAGAGTATAAATTTATTAATTACAGGACAAAGGTACTATCAACATAGTTCCACATCTGGTGAATTCTTTTATCACCAGTATATCCCATAGAATCTGCCCATATCCGGGCAAATACTACTTTAACATGCAGTCTTCTCATTATAGTATTTTTTATAGTTATTAAGTAAACTGTTTATGTTTTCTTTTCCAACTGGATTAGCTGATTGTATATTCCACAAAGGTAGAGCTAGATTCTTATCTATACAATATCCTACTAACCATTTAGCACAATCATATCCTGTTTTATACTCATCAGTTTTCCGGAATTTCTTTAGGGCCCTCTTACTCATAGTCTTCTTCTCATGTACTTCATCTAATCCCAGATCATGATCAAAACAAATAGCATCCGGTAATCCATTGACTTCTATGTAGGATATAAAGACTATATTACTGAGGCTTTACAGTATACAAATGGATGTACTAATGATTTCTAATTAATCATTTAAACCTACTAATACCTAATATTATGATAACTGAATCATTTTATCCATATAAAGGATATATTATAAGACTTAGGGCCGTGACATATAATGGATTCTGGTATGCTATAATTAAAGAAGTTAATAATACTAATAGCCCTGGAGGAATAAAAAAGTTGTATCTAAGACAAAAAGGATGGAACTATATAGATCCGGAAATACTACTACAAAAAGCCAAGACTTATATAGATGAGTATTCTAATGTATTAGAACAGAAATGGATGAATAGCCTAAGACAAAAACTTATGGATGCCTAAAAGCTAAAGTTACATTAGAAGATGTAATAGCTCAGTTAACTAAACAATCTAAACTTAAGAAATCATGATATACTCATTTGCAATAATAGCTGCTGTAAGTTTAATATATATGTTAGCTTTATCATTTGATATAGATCTTTAACTCCTCCATAGAAGGACATAAACTTATTCCAGTCATTCTGGATGATATCTCCTATCTCTTTTAGAACAGGCTCACTAGCTAAACCCACCGGTTTTTCCAGGCCCAAGCTCTTTCCATAAGCCCATATAATCTTTCTAGCAGTTCTTTTAGGATATCTAAGAGCATAGTGTAGATAATTCATTGTTTTCTTGGCCCCAGAGCCAGTCTTTAGTGATCTTCCATATTGCATATCCATATCATATTAGAGTTGTTTAAATCCAGCCTTATAAACACTGTGCAAGTATTTTAACACTTATTTTTCAAATATCTTGTAACTACTTGATAATGAAAGAGTAAAATTTTATCCTCCGCACAAAAAAAGAAGAAAAAGAATGGAATATAACATAAAACTTTAAGCCATTAAAACGGCTGAAAGTTTTATGTTATATGAAATGCCGTTTAACTTCTTATTCAGCACTACTATTATCATCTTTATATTTAGCGTTACTATTTTCATCGACATATTTATGTTCATCGCAAAATTCAGTACTATAATGGTCGCATCTATCACAATATTCTTGATTATCTGTAATTTCAGCTATTTTAAATGGATTAATAGATTTATTACTGTAATAACCTTTTATACTTATTGGATTTTTTAACCTAGTGGCATTACGTGGTTTGCCTTTAAACTTTGCATCTTTAGGTATCCAAAATTTACCTTTATATCCATCAGCCCATTTAGGGGCTTGTATTTCTTTGTGACTTCCACCGCTCCCAGCTTCATAAGCCCTTATATCAAGTACATCGCCATTATTAGCGAAAAAATCCCAATTAACTAATCTCCAATATGGTTCTTTTGCAGATTCAATAAATATAACGGTCATTACTTGGTGCGGTATCCCATTTTGATAATCAATATAAACTACTCTGTGTAGTTCATCTCCTATTTGTATTTCTAATTTTGCCATTTTGTGTTTATTTAATTAATATTTTACCTGTGGCACTTCATATAACAGCACCTACACGCAATTTTTGTGAAAAACAAAAACTGCAAGAGTAGCTGCAAAACGTTAGCGGTAATATTACCCTACAAAACTAAATCCACATTTGCAACATTTTGTATAATGGTCATCAATATCAACCAAGTCATCGCTTTTGCAAATAGGGCAATACTCACCGCTAACATCGGCTATAAGTAATGTCTGGTCTTGTGGTTCATTTGTATTTTCTGCTTCTGCATTCATTTTGTTTTCTATTTAAAGTGAGCAGTTTTAATCAGCCACTACTCATAGCCGTTTTCCGTTAGCAGTAATACTAATCTTCACTCACCCATTTAAGTTTCTGCACTAAATGTAAAGCAAGTGTCATATACTCCTTAACTTGTTCATCTGTTGGTAAATCATCTTCATAATTACAAATTCCTTGAAGAGTATCACACCCCGAACAGCTACCATAGTAAGTGTTTGTCATTACATAATCCTCCACACTTGGTTGATAAGTGTCTTTTGGTATAATGAATATCTGTGTGCCTTGATAATCTCCATTATCAATCACAGTCATTTTACTTAAATCAAAGCCGTTATATTCATCCGCTTTTGGTATGCACAATTCAAACACTTTAGTTAATATTTGCTTGTAGCTTCCTGAATACTCTTCTTGCTTTGTAGTTTTGAAATACTCTTCAAGTTTCACCTTGTTTTCTTCCCATTGATTTACTATTTCTTGTATCATATTGTGTTTACTCTGAAGATATTTTTCATTTTGTTTTTTGTTTTAAACAACATCTTTATTGATATTGTTATACAAATGTACGCACCTTATAAACACTGTTGTAATAGTCTTTCAGTTTCTTCTAATACAGCTTCTCTAGGCCACTTTTCTAAAGTATCCCCGGAATGATTGGTATCAAAGCCTATAACCCAGCAGATCTTCTCTTCATCCCATTCACTATAGGTTAATCCTCCATGGACTTCTACCGGTATCTTATCATGGTTCTTTCCATACCATTTATGACCCGGAGGTAAATGGACATATCCATTACCCCAACCATGAAATACAAATTCCCCTGTCTCATCATATATAAGAACAGTCTTATTATCTATTTCTTTAAGTTCAATAAAAGGTTTTAATGTATCCATATCATTTATTATTATAGTGTCCCAAATTTACAAAATTCCGGCAATAGATACTCTTATCCCCCTAGAAGAGACACAAGATCATACTAGATGGGTTATAGAGAGTAATACACATGTATTCTAGCCATATCTTGAATTCAATTGTAGTCTTTTTGAAGGATTTCAAGGCTTGTAAAGTAAGTCGGTAAGTAATCCAGCCCATTCATAGCTCTAAGAGGCTTAAAAAACAAAACAGACCAGGGATTACTCCCCAGTCTGTCTTATCTATCCTCAACTATATTACTATAGTTTGCTGATATCTTCTTTCTTCTCTACTGGAGTAGATACAGTTGATCCTCCAGACATCAATTGAGCTGCAGCTGTTCTTGCTAACTCTTGTCCTAGATTTCCACCATACTGTTTTGCCAAACTATCAGCTTGGTCAAATGCAGACATGTCTGCAACAATCTTTCCAGCACTGGTAACTATCAGATTACCAGAGTTTCCAGCACATCTTGTGGTAAACCACAGAGCTATACCTTCTTCATTCTCACGGAAGTTATCTCCCTGTGCTGATTTGAAAGCATCTAACTGCTCTTTAGTTCCACTTACTTGGTAAACAAACACTGTGTTTACACCACCATTTTTGCCTACTTTCTTGTAGGATCTGCTTAACTTGATTTTCATTTGTCTTTGGTTTTAGTTAGACATAAATTTACACTCCAACTAAATAAGGGGTGTAAGGGGAGAGTTGTGGGGAGAATTTGAGGGAAAGCAAGTATTTAAAGTACTTAATCCTGAGAATGAGCTTACAATACTCCAGATAGATTTCATATAGGCCCGGGATTACCTGCTTTATTTTGCAAATTTGGGCATGTAGTAATACTAGTAGGGAGAGTACATATAAATAGTTTGAATTCAATCTAATTTCACACTATTGGGTAAGTAGTCCTTAAAGAAGTTAGAGAACAAAGAAATAAACCAAGAACCCTAAGGCTCCTGGTTTATGGGTTTATTCAGGTGATTTCTCCATAATTGGCACTGGAGCTGATATTGGTGATAGACCCATAAGGTTCCCGGCTGCAGCTTTAGCTAGCTCCTGACCAAGGTTACCACCATATTGTGCTGCCAGAGATGCAGCCTGATCAAAGGCTGACATATCAGGAACAATCTTACCTGCACTAGTGATAATTAAACTACCATCATTACCAACACATCTGGTGCTAAACCATAGAGGAACACCCTGCTCATCCTCTCTATAGAAATCACCTTGTGCTGTCTTAAATCCTTCTTTTTGCTGATCATTTCCACTAACACTATATACAAATATAGTAGTTAGTTCACCTTTTTTGTTAAGCTTTTTGTAGCTTCTGCTTAGTTTGATTTTCATAGGATTAGGGTTTTAGGTTAGTATTATATTGATTATTCTAAGGGGTGTAATATTCCAAATAGAAAAGTGTTTTCCCGGGAAATTCCTTCATTTTGGCACATAACTAATAAGCAGAGACCAAGGATTACTCCTCAATCTCTGCAGTATTAGACCCTTCACTATACATAAGGATTAAACATAGCTTCTACTTTAGTTGCTACTTCAAGGTTATTAAGGATATGACTTAGCTGTTGTATATTAGCATCATATAGTGTATCAAACTCATCAGTATTTATTAATTTACCGGTGTTAAGTCTGTATACTTTTGCTATATCCTGGATATAACAAACCTTTGTATATCTAATATCATCTATTTTCATAGCTCCCAGTCTGTATTAGATTCATCAGCATCCTGATCATTATGCATACAGCTTCTGTAATCTTCCAGCAAATACTGCACCTCTTCTTGAGGCATATCTGCTAGTTCAGGTCTAGCCTGAATAAATTCTTTTAGTTCTTGTGACATGTGTTTAGGTTTTAGTGAGTATTTATTTGAATACAATAAGGGGTGTAATGATACTAAAAAGAGAGATTACTCTCCCTTTTCTTTATAGTATACTGTAACTGAGTTATCCTTCATACTATTCATTAATTCCCGGATATCTCTGGGATCCATATCATAATAGAATGTAGTATCTCCATGCTGTACTACTTCAGCATCTACCAGGTCATTATCATAATCCGGCTTAAAGTTGATGACTGAGCTAGTACTCACAGACTCTTGGGACATCCTGCAGGATGATAACAATATCACAATAGCAAATAGCATAAGGATAAATACAGATGACATACCATCATAGTTGTAACGAGTTTTCATAAGCTTAGAGTTTAGGGTTAGATTAAGGGCATTATAGTAATACAAATAAGGGGTGTAATCAATGTGTGTGAGGGTTGGCCTGTGGGAGGAGCTGGTGTGAGCATGAGCAGTGTGTAGGAGTTAGGATGTGTGCATGCCAGTGTGAAGCAAGGGATGAAACACATCTTCTCAGAAAAGAATGCTTTCCAAAACAGTATCTAATAGGCTGAAACTCAATATAGAAAGAGAGTGGGGTAGGGGGAAAATCCTAACTAGGGGAGGGGGTGTGAGGG
>Ga0163155_10002352_pt1 | contig 21287 bp, 17 predicted proteins | sample OliLakLV19SP4G1_FD_148611 | JGI IMG/M metagenome (GOLD analysis project Ga0163155, IMG submission 148611) | Freshwater microbial mat bacterial communities from Lake Vanda, McMurdo Dry Valleys, Antarctica - Oligotrophic Lake LV.19.SP4.G1 | ecosystem: Environmental > Aquatic > Freshwater > Lake >... | reverse complement strand
ACGGTCGTGATCCAGGTTGGATCACGCTCGCCCGTGGTCTCGAAAGGCTAGACGCCATGACCGAAGGTTGGGTCGCTGCTAAATTACAGCTACGCAGTGATCAAGGATGAGAGCATGCTTACTATCTCCCGCGAAATGAAAAGGGCAGTACTTCGCAGAGCCGACAGGGTCGTCCTCAGCCTACGTTCGCGCGAGGGCCCACCGGGCTGATCGTTGACGGAGGCTCCTCCCCCTCTGTTTTTGCCCAGTCCACAGCCGCCGCTAATATCAAACGATTGCGTCCTGATTCCTTGGCCCGATAGAGCGCACTATCGGAGGCTTCGAGCAACTCCACTGCGGAGGCTCCCGGCCTCTGATCAGTACCTGCGGCGCCGATGCTCACCGTGCACGGAATATCATTGCCACCCACTCGAATGGGGCCTGCCGCGACGACGCGACGCAGCCTCTCGCCTACGATCGTTGCCAAGCGTGCGTCGCATTCGGGCAAGACGACCAGAAACTCCTCGCCACCCAACCTCCCGAGCTTATCGTACGACCGAATGCCTTGGCCGATTCTTTTCCCCACCTCAATCAAAACGGCATCACCCGCCGCGTGCCCATAGGTATCGTTCACACGCTTGAAGTGATCGATATCCGCGAACAGCACGCTCGTTGAGTGGTGACTCCTTGCGGCCCGGCTCAACTCAACATTCAGCACCTTCAGCAGCGCTCCGCGGTTTGCCATTCCGGTCAACGCATCATGGTTGGCTTCGAAGCGCAGCGCTTCGCGTGCCGTCAAGAGCTGCTCTTGCAAATCAATCACTCGGCTTCCGGCTCGCAAACGAACCTCCAGCTCGAGCGGGTCCGCAGGCTTCACCAAATAATCGTCCGCGCCCGCATCAAGACCCTGCACGACGTGCTTCTTGTCGTTACGCGCGGTGAGTAGAACCGTGTAGATGTAGGGCTCCTGGGACTCACTGCGGATCTGCCGTACGACGTCCAAACCATCGACGCGCGGCATCACCCAATCGAGCAGGGCAATGCGGATCTGCTTATCCTCTCTCAGACGATCCAAGGCTTCTTGCCCGTCCGTGGCAATCACCACCTGGTAGCCCCACTCCTCAAGCCAGCTCAGCACCATGGAGCGCGCAATGCGCTCATCATCCGCTAGGAGAATTTTTTGACCGCTTGGCTTGGGCATGGGTGGCGCTTAAGCCACCCCCAACCGCAGCGCGGCGGTAGGAATGGCATCCCTCCCCGACAAGTACGGTCCGCCGTGTCCAAACTTGAGCCATTTTTGGCTGACCTGGAGATTAAAGCCGTTTTCACTGCCTTCGGAGCGCAAAAGAAATGCGCTAGGGTCAGCGGGTCGTGTTTCGCACACTAACCGCATTGGTGCTCTTTTGGGGGCTGATCGCGTCCTACGCCTGGGCCTGGTTGCTGGGGAGGCTGTTTGGCAACACAGAACGCCGCATGGCCGCCACCCACGCTTCGGGTGCCGACCGCTTGACGCGCGGTTTTAGCTCGCTCGGCGGTGTGTTTATCAAAGTCGGACAAGTGCTCAGTGTGGTTGGCACTTTTTTGCCTAAGATCTACGCACAATCCCTGGAGACCCTCCAGGATAGGGCTCGACCTCGGCCCTTCCGGGACGTGGAAGAACGGCTCGAAAAGGTGCTCGGACCCCAGCCCCTGCGCCACTTCAAGCACGTGGACCGCCGGCCCATTGCGGCCGCATCCCTCGCGCAAGTCCACCGAGCCATCACCCACGATGGGCGTGAACTTGCAATCAAGATTCTGTATCCCAACATCGAAGCATGGATTGCCTCCGATTTGTGGGTGATGCGTAGCGTGTTGCCGGTTGTTCGTTGGCTGTTTCCGATTGAGCATGCCGAACGCGTCCTCGATCAGCTCGAAATGATGCTTAAGAAGGAGACTGATTTTTCGCATGAACGCTCCAATTTAGAAAAACTGCGCGCCGTTTTCGCGGACCGGCCGGATGTGGTGGTCCCCGAGGTGGAAGCGGCTTTCACCGGCCCGGGAGTGCTGTGCATGAGCTTCGAACATGGCTTCAAGATCACTGACACCGAGGCGTTGGCTGGCCTCGGGATCTCAACGCAAGCGATCGGGGAGCGCATCGTTGAATGCTATTTCAAGATGCTCTTCGAGCACCGCCTCTTTCACGCTGATCCACACCCTGGGAATTTCTTGGTGCGGAAGAGCGAAACGGGATTTTGCTTGGTGATTCTTGATTATGGTGCAGTGGAAGAGCTCACCCTGCCGCTCGCTCAGGGCATGAAGGAAGTCTTGGAGGGAGCGCTTCGGCGCAACGACGAGGAAGTGCTTTCTGGCTTGGCCACCATGGGATTCGTGGCCGAAGGAGGTGATCGAGAACTTCTACGCCGCGTGGGCAAGGAATACCTGCATATTTTAGCCGGAATGAACATTACCAACGCTTCGCACCTCAACCGCGAACACCTCGACCAACTCGGCGGCTACGAGGCCTTGCGCGGGAAACTTCGGGAAGTGATGCGCAATGTCCAATACCCGCCGGGATATTTTTACGTTGAACGCACGCTCGTTTTGCTGTTCGGGTTGGTCGGACGGCTCGCGCCCGAAAAGGGCCTCGTGGGCCTGGTGCTTCCGTATGCCACGCGTGTGATGGCTAAGGCCTACGCCTCCAAACGTCGCGCTACTCGAGGCTAAAGCGCGCACGATGCTCGCTGACGAAGGCAACGTAATACTCAGACTCTTGATACCCTTCCAGCTCACCCGCTTCGACCGCCGCTTCAAGCGCGCGCTTGACCTCACCGATCTTGCGGGAAGGCGGCAAACCAAAGGCACGCATCAACGCATCCCCCACCCCTTTGGGCAGTGGCGGCTCATACGCATCTTGCTCAACCAGATAGTTGATCCGCTCGGAGAGTTGGTGGATCATGGAGATGCCCCGGCGCTTTTTCTCGGGCCGCTTGGTGGTGATGTCGGCCTGCGAAAGACACAGCAAATCATCCAGATAAGGGCCGATTTCGCGCGTGAATCTGCGCACCGCGCTATCCGTCCAGCTGCCGTCGTATTGGCTCGCCCGCAGGTGGTGGAGCACTAGAAAATGAACCTCAGTCCGCAGGCTTTCATCCGTGGCAAAGAGCTGCTCACGTCGTTCCATGCGTTCAAACATGCGTGCGCCCACCTCTGCATGACCGAAGAAGTGCACTTCCCCACTGGCTGAAATGGAACGCGTCTTCACTTTGCCGATGTCGTGGAACAGTGCCGCGTAGCGCACCTCCAACTTTCCCGCGCTTTGGGTCACCACTTGCTTGGTGTGTTTCCACACGTCTTTGTGGCGCCATTCGCCGTCCCCGAAGCCAACCATCGCCTTAACTTCCGGCAGGAGCACGCCCAACACGCCAGTGGCCAAGAGTGAATCGAGACCCTCATCGGCATGCGTTCCCAGGATGACGCGATCCAGGAGGCGACGTCGATCGAAGGGAGCTAACGCCGACATGTCCTCCTTCGTCGTGAGCACCACGGGCCGATCGGCGACCCCCGTCTCAGCGCACGCGACCGCCCGCTCAAGCGCCTGTATCGCTCGGTCAGGATTGGCGCTCGGCTCTTGGAACTCCTCAGACATCATGGCGGCTTTCACAACGGGCACAGCGCGCTCAAGATCCACGTGGGAATGTGACCTCGCGCGACGATAAAGGGGCGCCTCTCTAGCATAGCCTCCTGGAACAACGATGGGGGCTCTTACCCCCAATCTGTGTTTCAGCACTGAAAGTGGGCGCCTCCCGGGTGGGCGCGATAGGCTCGTGCCGGATGTCACGACCGAGCGGAGAGCAGGGCTCCTCGCTCCCCGACTGGGGGCGGCGTCTAGCACGAATTCTGTGCGTTTTATTCGCTCTGCTCGGAGCAACTCCGCTGGCGTGCGAGTTCCTCTTTCGCTCCGAACCCATTCAAAAATGGGCGGCCGAAGAGACCACCCGTGCCCTGCGCGAGCAGCTGGGCCTCTCGGCAAGCTACGAGGTGCGGCTCAGCCTCTTACCCCTCCGGCTCAAGCTGGAGAATCTGGTAGTGCCCGCCAACGATGGCGGTTCGCCCGTGCTCAGGGCGCGCCGACTCAGTGTCACGCCCAAGATTTTCTCGTTGCTGAGCGGACGCTTCGACGCTGGCGACATTGCCATCGACGAACCGACGGTTCGAGCCGTGATCCGAAACAAGCAACTCACCAATTTGAGCTACCATCTTCCGTCGACCAAGAAATCCGACTCTGCTCCACTAAAACGGGCACCCTTTGCTTCGTTGGCACTTTCCGATGGGCGTATTTCTGTCGACTTTGGCAGCTGGCAAGTGCGCACCGAAAGTGCCGACATCGATGTGTTTGCCGCTGGCGGTTCTGCCTTGGAGATCGCCGTCCGCACCACGACGAGCCACGTGAGCCATCAGCGCCCACGCCAGACGCCCGAGCCCACATTGGGACACGAGGTCCTGGCCTACGACGAGGATGTCGTTTGCCAATTGGACCTCCGCGCGGAAATTCGGCCAGATCACGCACTGATCCGGCGTTTCGAGCTGCAAGCGCTCACGGATAGCGACGAAGCACCGAACACCGAACCGCGTTGTGATGCGAAGCGTGCCAGTGAAGCACCCGGCCGCATCAGCATCAAGCTTTCCCAAACGGAATACTCACATTTTGGCAACGACCAATTTCGTGTCTTCGGCACAGTCCAGGCGCGTACTCCGGTTAACATCGCCAAGCGCTATGTTCGGCTTCCCAGAGCAGGCGGCTGGGTCAGCATTCTTGGCCTGGTGCGCTTTGAGAGTGGCAGCCGTTTGCCGGATTTTAAAGGCGTCCTCGAAGGTGGCCAGCTAGATTATGGCCCTGCACGCGTGGCGGAGCGCATTCATGCGGAGGTCGACTTACGCCAGAGTGTGATCCACATCCCGCGCACGGAGGTGACCTGGGGCAATGGGGAAAGCATTCTAACCAACGCTCGCATCGCCCCCTTCGAGGAACACGTGCCGCTCAGTGTCGAACTCCTCGACGGAAAGGGCATGAATTTTCCTGGCCTGATGCGCGATATCGGAGTGACCCCGAATACCATCGTGCATTGGGACCTCACCCACACACGGGTTGCCAATATTCGCGCAACGCTCAGCCCCTTCAAATTGCACGGTGATTTCAGCGCCAATACCCATAATTTCGAGGTCTTCGACAGGGCCTTTCACGACCCGCAGCGCGCCCACATGATCGGCGTAAAAGCTGCCGACATTCGCAGTAATCTTTCCGTCGACCTCAAATCCTTCGACCTTCAGAACGTGAACGCGCGTTTTGGCAAAAGCGTGCTCAACGCGAAGCTGGTGTCGATTGGTTACTTGAGCACACTCGGGATCCAGATGGCGGACGACACGCTCATCTCGCTCGAAGACATCAGCCCCATCACCAGTATTCCGATAGCCGGCAAGGCTCGCGTCCAGGTTTCGCTGGCAGGCGATCCGCAAAGGGTTCCCATTCTCGGAACGTTGGCTGTTAACTCCTTTTCGTTTGGCGGCTTTGAGTTCGGCGACATCTTGGAGTCTGACGTACGCTTCCTGCCCCTCAAGGTTGATTTCAGCAAGCTCAAAGGAAAGAAGGGCAACTCCTCCTTTTATATCCCAAGTGCGCGTTTGGATTTTGACACCCAAGCAAGCTTGGTCGCGGATGCCACGCTCAGCACTCAAGCACTCAATATCCGCGATTTTTTTGCGATGTTTCACTTCGACCAAGATCCACGCTTTGACGCCGTTTCAGGCACTGCCAGCTTCGATGGCAAGCTGCACTACGTGCTCGGCGGGCCCGAAGATCGGTGCGGCGGGGGCCGTTTGGTCGTGGAGGGTGCGACGGAAATCGCCAAGGCCAATCTATTTGAGGAACACTTCTCGGGCGGTGCCGCCAACTTTCGTTACGAGTGGTTCGATCCTGATGCGAGTTACCTCGGTGCCAATCTAGACATTCCAAGCTTTCTCCTCAAAAAGGGAACGGGCACGCTGCTTGGGGGTCTCAGGATGCGCCAAGGCGCGACCCTGGAGGGCAGCCTAGTGGGAACCAAGATCCCTCTCGCTCAAATCGATGCGATGAAATCACTCGCACGGCTGGCTCTTGGGCACGTGGAGGGCGTCGCAAAGATCTCCGGCAGCCTCGATGAGCTAAAAATTGACTCTACCGTCGGCGTGAGCCAGGTGACCCTGGGAACCAAAACCCTACCGGCTTCGGCTTTTTCGGTGAGGCTCCGCTCCACACCCTCGCGCGCCAAGCAGATCGGCAAAAGTCGCTGCGGAAATCCCATCACTTCACCGTTCTCCACCAGCGAGTGGGCGGAGGATAAGCCGACCGGCACCATCAATCTCGCAGGACAACTCTTCGGCGGGCAGATCACTTTCGATGGTCTCAAGCTGAGCCGCCAACAAGCTACAACCATGAGCGGCGCACTCCTTCTGAAGCGCATGGATCTCGCACCTTGGGCGGAGCTTTCCCCCACACTCGGCAAGAGTGCGACTGTCGAAGGGAACCTGAGCGCGCGCATTGATCTCGAGCATTTTTCGCCTGAAAACCTGGCAGTGTCCAAGGCCAGCATCGCACTTGAAGAGCTGAAGTTGCGGCAGGGGCCATTCGCTGTCGAATTGGTTTCTTCGAGTGGGCCGCTGGCGCTCGACCGAGGCAAACTCAAGATTGCTCCGCTCGCGGCACGCGTCAGCAGTGTTTCCGGAGCCAATGGTGTGCTCGATGTGAGCGGCAACGTGAGCGCGCTCGGTGCGAGCCCGGTCGTGGACCTTGCCGTGAGGCTGCGCCCGACCCAACTCCGCGCACTCGCCGTGCTCCTACCGCAGGCGGAGAACGTTCAGGGCACACTTGGCGGTAGCGTGCGGTTGTTTGGCCCCTGGCAATCGCTCGCTTACCAGGGAAATCTAGAAGTTAAGAATGGCTCGCTCAGCCTCGCGGGACTGCCCACACCGATCAGTGACGTGAATCTGGAGCTGACGGTGAGGCCAGATGAAGTGCGGGTGGTTCGGGGTGAGGCTAAGCTCGGCGGAGGCAGCGTGGTGCTCTCCGGAGGCAGCGAAATTATTTCAGGATCGTTGAAGCATGGCCGGCTCGACGTCAAAGCGAATAACGTAAGCCTGCCATTGCAGCCGGGAGTTCGCGGCACCTTTGATGCCGCTCTGGGTGTTGATTTCGACGGTGACACCTTCGACGAGGGCAAAACTCTCCCTAAAATCGTGGGCACCATCGATCTCGCTTCTTTCGAATATACGCGCGCCGTGAGCATGACGGCAGACATCGAATCTTTGGCCCAACGCTCCAATCGCACTGAATTCGACGCCTACGACCCAGCCGATGACCTGCTGGAGCTGGACATCGTGGTGAGGGCCAAGGCCCCGATCACGCTGCGCAACAATCTGATCGACGCGCAAGTTCTGGTGGACCCAGGCGGGCTCAATCTTACCGGAACCAACCAACGCTTCGGCATGCGGGGCGGGCTCACGCTCAAGCCGGGCGGTCGGATATTGCTGCGACGCAATGAATTCGAGATTCGACAAGGCAGCGTGCGTTTCGACAACCCTACCCGGATTCTACCGCAAGTCGACGTCACCGCGGTTACAGATTATCGTCGATACGCCGAAGAGACAACTCCCGCTCAGAAGGAAGCCGGGCCAGATGCCGGTGCCAGCACCAAAGAGGGACGTTGGGCGATTGCGCTGCACGCACATGGTGACGCAGAGCGCCTAAAGATTGATCTCTCAAGCGAGCCCGTGCTGAGCCAAGACGACATCTTCCTTTTGCTCACGGTGGGGCTGACACGTGCGGAGCTCGACCAGGCGCGCTCCGCGAGTATCGGGGAAGGCATGGCGCTGGAGGCCCTCGGCAGCATCACGGGTGCGGATCAAGCCGTTGTGGATGCCGTGCCAGTGGTCGATGAGTTTCGTTTTGGTTCCGCCTACTCTTCGCGCACGGGGCGCACGGAGCCCACAGTCACGATCGGGAAACGCCTCGCCGAACGGATCCGGGCGAACGTGACGAGCGGCCTTTCGGAATCCCGTGAGGTGCGCTCCAACGTTGAGTGGAAAGTCAGCCCCCAGGTAAGCCTCGAAGGATCGTACGACAACGTGAACGACATCTCGAGCTCCTCACTCGGGAACCTGGGAGCAGACATCCGCTGGCGTCTGGAGTTCCAGTAGGCGAAGCGATTGCTCGGGCCCAGATGCCCGACTAGGCTGCCCGCAATGAACGTTCGGTTGTTAAAGGAATTGCGCTTCGAAGCTGCCCATCGCTTGCCCCAAGTTCCCGAGGGCCACAAATGCGCACGCTTGCACGGCCATAGTTTTAAAGTCGAGATCGCAGTGGAGGGCCCTGTGAATCCGAAAACAGGCTGGCTGATCGATTTTGGTGATCTCGACGCGATTTGGGCTCCCATTCACGACCAGCTCGACCACCATTACTTGAATGAGGTGGAGGGCCTTGAAAACCCCACCAGCGAAGTGCTGGCGATTTGGCTTTGGAATCGCTTGAAGCCTGTATTGCCGGAACTCACCCGCGTGATTCTCCACGAAACCTGCGACGCACGCTGCGAGTACGAAGGGCACTGAGCCTCCGCGCGACCACTACTTCGTCTTATCGTTCGTGGGATGTCTGCGGGGAGCTGCCGCCCGAAGCACTGGCCGCGAAAACTCTCGCTGACCGAGACCGAATTCGCCCTGCAGGTCCGCGGCGGTGGGCTTCCTTTTTCTTCAGTGGAGATAGTAAGCATGCTTACTATCTCCATCGCCATGAGAATGGCGCCCACACACATCCGAGGGGCACACGGCTCCTCAGCTCGCGCCGAACGTTGCCAGTATTTCGTCGGCGGCGCGGAGACCCTCGGCGGCGCCACCCTCCATGAAGCCCTGATAATCGAGCGACGTGTGCTCGCCCGCAAAAAAACAATTACCCTGCCGGACACGTTCATAGCCTGCGAACTTGGCGTACTGCCCGGGCTTCCAAAACGAATACGACAGCTTCAGATTATCATCGAGGTGCGCAAGGGAGCTCGTCGCAAAACCTGAGAAGGCAGCTGTCGCCCCCGGGAACACCGGCTCGACCTGGCCTAGGAACGTCCGCGCATCACGCAAAACGCCGGCACTCTTGGCGGTGCCCCAGGCGATCGGAGTGGTCATCTCGGAAGCCACTGTGCCACCGGTGAAGTTCACCAGGATCCCGCTTTTTCCCCGCTGGTCACGCGTCGCATCCCAGGTGAGCTGGTAGCCTGTACCAGCAAAAGAACCACCGTTTGCGGCCTTCGGCCAGACTCCCGGGCCTTGCCAAATTCTCTCACTGAACTGCAGCTGGAGCTTGCCATTTCGCCCACAGCCTTGCTCATGGATAGCGAGCAATTTCCTTGTATCAAAACCCGCACGCGAGAGATCCAGTGTGCGAAGGACTGAAAAAGGCAAGGTGAGCAGTACCCTATCGGCGACTACTTCTAGCGCCTGCGTGCCTGTCTGAAACGTTAACAAGAGAGCGCCATCCGGACGCTGGCAGAGCGCTTTCAAACGAAAGCTGGTACGCACGACGTCTGCACCCAGCTCGGCTGCGATGGCGCTTGGCAAGCGTTGATTGCCACCTTGAATATGAAAACGCTCATCCGACTCGCCAAAGACATGAAAGCTCTTCTCATTAGCGCTCAACATATAGATGAGATTGAGCGCACTCTGTTCGCGACAATCAGCCCCATACTCGGTGGCGTAAGCCACATTCAGGAGCTGCCCCATGGCAGAGCGATTACCCCCCGGAACTCGCGATTCAATCCAACTCTCGATGCTCAGCTTGTCGAGCGCCACACCCGCGGGCGTGTGCTCGGCAAACGTCATCGGATACTTGGCGGCCGCGGCATCGGCCTGGAGCGCTGGCAAAAATGCCAAGAAATCCCGTAAAGCATCGGCCTCGGGATAGTACTGCCCGTTGAAAAAATACGTATCTTTTGCGCCTGGAGGCTCGCTCTTGTGCAGATCGTTGACCTGCAACTGAAAACGCCGCGCGAGGCCCAACATGACCTCATGACTTGAATCAATCAGCTCTCCACCCCACTCGCTGGTTTGACCGTCTTGCCAATATCCTGAGTTTGAAAAAATTCTCCCGCCGGTTCTCGCACTCGCCTCGTAGACAGTGGTCTGCACACCTCTATCTTTGAGCCGGAGAGCTGCGCTGAGCCCAGAAATCCCCGCGCCCACGATCACAATCCTTGCCTTCGCAGCACCCAATGGGGGCCGCGCTGTGCCCGAATGAACGCAACCGAGAACTCCCCCACCGAACCCGAGGGCACCTGTCAGCAGGTTGCGGCGCGACACCCGCGGCGGTAACCACGAAGCACCGCTGCGCCGCTCCGACTGGGCGGCAACTTGAGCTAAGCGGCGGAGCCTTCCTAGAAGTGGTGTGCGCGACATGGCGTTTTTGGGGGGTTGCTCATTCACTCTCCTCAAGAAACTTGTGAAGCCCCGCTAAAGTCGCAATTTCTGTAGGGTGGTAAGGGGGGCGGGGCGTGATCCCACTGCCGGCATCGCCGCCCTTTTGCTGGAGCAGGCGTGCGCACACAGACAGGCAGTTCTTGCCCTGGCACCAGCCCGTCCCGAACCCACTGTAGCGCTTGAGCGACTCGATATCTCGATACCCGAGCTCGATGGCGCGCTCAAGATCGTGCAGCGTCACATCTTCGCAGCGACAAACCAAAACTTTCATTCTGCTGCCTTATTGATCGCAGAACCAGGTTGGCCCATGAGATTTTCCGGCGTCGTACTCTATTCCGCACACCCCTGGCAGCACCAAGCTCTCTGCAAAATTAACGACCAACGGGCTGTCCCACTCACGCGGCCCATCAAAACGCGCGCGAATCACACCCTCCGTGTCGATGAACCACGTTTCTGGGTAGAGCTTCGTTCCGTACTTTTCACGCACCACCTCGCCTTCAGGATCGAGCAAGACTTCGAAGCTGGGATTCTCGCCTAACACGGCGTTGAGCGTGGCTTTCGCGTCCTCCAAGCTCTCATCCGTGCTGATCGTAATGAGGGCCAGGTCTTTTCGGCCGGAGAGCGACTTAGCCAGGCGTGCCAGGGCCGGCATTTCTTCCATGCACGGCTTGCAGGTCTTGGTCCAAAAATTGAGGATCACCACGCGACCTCGATAACTCGAGAGCTTGACGCGTTTGCCGCCGAGGGCGTTGAGTTCAAAATCAGGGGCCGTGCGATTGAGCCCCGCGTAGCTCGGCTTGAGGGCGCAGAGCGGCGTGCACACGCGACGCGCTTCGCCGTCCTGTGCGGCGGCTCCAAACGAGAAAACAGCGGCTACCGCCAACACCAAAAAACCGATCTGGGCCAGCGCAACTCTCTTCATCAACAGGCTTCTAGCATCGTCGAGCCCCGGCACCAATCGAATCCAGGTGAACCCAGAACGGCGACTATTCCACTCTGTGCGGTGGACGCCCCAGCAGCTTGCTAGACAAAAGCTCACCCAACTGCTCGCACATCAGCACCTCGACTTGACGCTCCTTATCGAGCCGTTCTTTTTCATCCCGGTACTGAAATTCAATGCCCATCCCCGCTGGATTCGCGGGCGTCGCGTCATCCTCGGACGTTGTCCAAATCACCTTGCCGAGTAAACGGAGTGGCTCCCTAAGGCCGGGAATTCCGAGCGCAAACACGAACTCAGTCTCAACCGGCAGCGGTTTCGTGGTTGCCACGAAGGTGCCGCCGCGCGAGATATTCTTGGTGTAGTCCGCGAAAAACGTGTTGAGCCGACGATACTCAACCTTGAGCTCGATGGGCGCGCGCTCTTTGTCGCGATGTTCCAAGGACGCGTCTTCTGAACCCATGCCAGCCAGATTCAGGGTAATGGCGCCCCGCGGAAGTTACAATCCCGGCGAAAAACCCGAGGTATGTGGGCCAGCGGGGCGGAGGTCGTGCTATCAGGCGGCCGTGCGCGACCCCTACGAAGTCCTGGGCGTGAGCCGGGCTGCCAGCGATGCCGATATCAAAGCCGCTTTTCGCAAGCTGGCGATGCAGCACCATCCCGATAAAAATCCTGACTCACCCGACGCACACGACCGCTTCACGGAGCTCAACCAAGCCCACCAAATCCTGAGCGACCCACAAAAGCGCGCGGCCTTTGATCGGTACGGTGAGAGCGCGTTTGACCGAAGCCGCGCCCCAGGCTTCGATTTCTCCGGCCTGGACTCAATATTTGGGGACCTGCTCGGCGCATTCGGCTTCCGCGGAGGAGACCGCGGTGAGCTTAAGAAGACGCTCCAAATCGGCTTCGAGGAAGCTGCACGCGGTTGCCAAAAGGAGTTAACTTACGAACGTATTGATCTGTGCGGGGATTGCAACGGCCGCGGGGGGACGGCGGACAGCAGTTTCGAAAGCTGCTCGGCGTGTGGGGGACGGGGGAAGGTGCGTCTTCAGCAGGGCGTGCTCCCGCTGGCACTTGAGCGGACCTGCGGCAGGTGCCGCGGCAGAGGCAGTATTCCGAGCCAAGTCTGCACCAGCTGCCGAGGGCTCGGACTTTCGAAACGCTCAAGCAGCATCGAGGTGACGATCCCCGCTGGAATTGAACACCAAGCGAGTCGCCGTGTGAGCCGAGGTGGCAATCGCGTCTCCACCACTGACGAGCCGGGTGATCTGGAGCTGTGCATCGAGGTCGGCCAGCACTCCTATTATCGGCGGAGTGGCGACGACGTGATCTGCTCGGTGCCGATCACATTTGCGCAAGCCGCTCTCGGAGGGCAACTCGATGTGCCCACACTTTGGGGCAAGGTGAAGCTTAAAATCCCAGCTTCCACGCAGCCTGGTAGCGTACTGCGCGTGCGCGGGCACGGTCTCGATCGGCGACTCCGCGGCGGACGAGGCGATCAGTTGGTTGAGGTCCGGCTCGAAGTGCCAACACGGCTCACCCCCAGAGCCCAACAATTGTTGGAAGAGCTCGGGCGTGAGCTTGGCGAGGATGTGCAGCCGCAACACAAGCGATTTATGGATCGTGTGCGCGAGCTGCTCGGCTGATACGTACCGGGCAAACGCTGACTCCCGCTCGCCTCGCACCACGTTGTGAGCTAAGAGGGAAACCTCACGAAAGAGCGAATTCACCATGGAAATTCATCGTATTGGAATGCTAGGCGCGGGGAACATGGCTGGCGCATTGATCCGAGGCTTGTTGGCCTCCAAATCAAGGACGCCCGAACAGATAGGTGCGAGCGATGTCCAGCCCGAACGACTGGCTGCCCTGAAGAAGCAGTATGGGATCCAGACGTTTACCAGCAACGAAGAGCTCGTGCGTTGGGCAGACATGATCGTCCTGGCAGTTAAGCCACAGGTTATCGATCGTGTGCTAGGCGAAATTAGTTCCACCTTGCCGAAGAGCACGCTGCTTGTTTCTATCGCCGCCGGCATCCCGATTTCGATGATCGAAGAGCGCGTCGTCGCGGGCCTGCCCGTGGTGCGTGCCATGCCGAATACCGCAGCGATTGCCCTAGCTGGTGCGACAGGGATTGCGCCTGGCAGCCATGCCAAAAGTGAGCACATCGAAGCGGCTAAGGCGCTGTTTGACGCCGTGGGACGCACGGTGGTGCTCGATGAGTCCTTGATCGATGCGGTCACCGGCCTATCGGGCAGCGGCCCTGCTTATGTGATGCTCATCATTGATGCACTCGCCGACGGTGGCGTGCGGGTGGGCCTGCATCGCGACACAGCGCTCTTGCTCGCCGCGCAGACCGTGTATGGCTCAGCAAAGCTGCAGCTGGAAACCGGCGAACATCCCGGCAGGCTGAAAGACATGGTGACCAGCCCTGGGGGCACCGCGATTGCGGGGCTGCACACCCTGGAGTCAGGCGGATTACGCCGAACTCTGATTGATGCCGTCTCGTCGGCGACGGAGCGCGCCAGCCAGCTCGGTGAGCAGTTGCTGGCCAAGCTCAAGAAGCCGTAGTGCTCTGCGGACAAAAAAGTGTCCGCGCAAAGGGGCCGGGGGGGGGACAGCCTCGCTCTACGCGGACCCCGCATTGCTAGCAGCGGTCCCAAGAAATTGCAAAGCCTGATCGAGGGTTAACCCTAGCTCTGTGAAATGTTTTTTTGGCACCCCCTGCGAAACGCCGCTGTTTCGCTGGTTTTGGCGCCAAGCCCGGCTAGGCACTACCCTCAGGGCGATGCGGCAGCCCACTGATGCGGCCAAAGTTGAAGCGTTCATGGCGGCGCTAGGACGCAAGGCCTCGGGACCTGGGCGGGTCTACTTCACGGGTGGGGCGAGTGCGGTGCTCGTGGGCTGGCGCAACTCGACCGCCGACATTGATCTGAAGTTGGACCCAGAACCTGCTGGCGCGTTCGAGGCTTTGGCACAGCTCAAGGATGAACTTGACATCAACATAGAACTTGCGGCGCCTGACCAATTCGTCCCGCCGCTGAAAGCATGGCAGGAACGTTCGCAGTTCATTGGTGTCCGAGGTGCGGTCGAGTATTTCCATTACGATTTTCTGAGCCAAGCTCTTTCGAAATTGGAGCGCGGCCACAATCGGGACCTTGAGGATGTCCGACAAATGCTGCTTCTGAACCTGACCTCGACGCACGAACTTGAAAACGGGTTTGCGGCGATGGAAGCGGCCCTCATTCGGTATCCTGCTGTTGACGCGCGAGCGTTCCGAGCGAAAGTGGAGGCATTCGTTGGCGCGCAGCGTTGAGTGGGATGATTTGCCAGGCGCTGATCTGGTCGGCAAAGGCCTCCGCGATGCGGAGCTTGGCGACATCACTCCAGAGTCACTGCTTCTTGAAGTCGGCAAGACGCGCCTCGAAGCTTGCGGCATTGTCGTTCCGCCGCAGCCATTCTGCCAGGAAGACGCAGAATTGAGACTCTATCGCCTGCTTGGGACGCTCGAAGCGAGCGACACTTATTCAGCCTATCGCTCACTGCTTCGGCGGTTCATCAGCTTCGAAGCTGGATTGGAAAGACGTTGGTTCGGTCAGCCTGCGGCGGCGAGCCCCAATTTTTCGGCGGCTACCAACACCTCGGCGTCTGTCACGTCAAGGTGAGTGACGGCCCTCAAGGTACTTTCGTTGATGGCGTTGATGAGCACTCCGAGCTTGCGGAGCTGCGCCGAGATCGCTGAGGCACGGCCTGCGGCGACGCCAATATTGACGATGTTCGTTTCAACCTTGTCGACGTCGATCACTACGCCGGGCAACCTGCTCGCGTACTTTGCAAAGGCCTTTGCAGCTCGGTGATCGTCCGCCAGACGCTCTCGGTTGTGATCAAGCGCAAAGAGCGCGCCAGCAGCCAGAATCCCAGCTTGACGCATGCCGCCTCCCAACATCTTGCGACGTCGACGCACCTCGCGCAGTAGGTCTCTCGGCCCAGCTAACGCCGATCCAACTGGCGCACCGAGGCCCTTTGAGAAACATACCGAAACGGTGTCAAAAGGCTCCGCAAACGCCTGCACCGAAACGCCGCTCCCGATGCTCGCGTTCCACAGGCGCGCACCATCGAGATGTGCGCGGAGGCCAGCAGTGTGCGCTACAGCGGCGATTTCGCGACATGTTTCCAGGGAAAACAGCCGACCCCCGGATCGATTGTGCGTGTTCTCAACCGCCACCAAGGCTGTGCGCGGAGAGTAGTCGTGAATGGGGCGAATCGCAGCCTTCACGTCGCTGGCATTGAACAGCCCGCCTTCGCCGATGAAGGAGATCTGCACGCCCGAGATCGCTGCAGCGGCGCCTGTTTCGTATACGGCCAGGTGCGCTTCGCGGCCCACGAGGACCTCATCTCCCGGGCGCGTCTGCACCCATAGCGCTAGCTGATTGGCCATCGTCCCGGAGGGCACGAACAATGCAGCCTCTTTGCCCAACAGGCTCGCGACACGAGCTTCCAACTCGGAGAGCGTCGGATCCTCCCCGTACACGTCATCACCCACGCGAGCTTGCGCCATGGCCTCCCGCATCTCGGCTGAAGGCTGGGTTACCGTGTCTGAACGCAAGTCGATGAATCCCATAGCATGAACCTGTTACGGCGTCAGGGCACCGCTGTGCCCGCTGGCTCGCAAGAAAAGCCCCAGCGCAAGCCTTGCCGTCGATCGGTCACCACGAGCGGTACCCCCAGATTATCGCGGATGGGTTCAGCACGCAGCGTCACGCTATTGTCCGCGCGCGCAGCCAGAGCTTGCAAGCAAATTCCATCTTCGCGCAGCACCAGGCGCGTCTCGGGCAAGCTCACACGGAGTTCTGACGCGCCGCCTAAAAATTCAAAATGAGGCAAAAGCTCGGGGTGCCCCTGCAGAAGCCATCCGTCCTCGTCATACTTACAGCTTCTCGGCGTCGTTGCTAACTCCCGCGCTGAACGCCAGGTCGGCTCCAAGAGCTTGCCCGCCTCGAGATCGATCGGATACACAAACCAGGCGCCATTCTCCGCACGCGCCCAGACGCCTAGAAGATCTCCCGCCAGGTTGCGCACCAGCCTCGGGAAAAGCCGCGGCTGCGCGCGGTCTAGAGGAACGCGCAGGCGCTCCTGCAAGACTCCCCCGTTCACCTCGAACACAAGAAGCTCGCGGGTGCTCACGGACGCGACAAATAGCCGTTCACCTAGCTTCACGATACCCGCAAGCCTTTGCAAATCCACGCCAGCAGTCCCCAGCGCCAATAGTGGGTGATTCGCTTCAAATGCGAACAATTCGGCCTTACCCGCGCTCCGTATCAAGAGCGCACCACTCTCGCTGGCTGGCTCAAGCTCCGCTGTCCAGTTGCTACCGGAGCGGGAAGAAGTGCCCCCAAAAGCCTGAGTCGCCTGCGCTTCATCCTTCCAGCCCACGTCACTCGGGAGTGTCCTTTGGATCCCACCGTCTACTCGAAAACGATCCGCGAAATAGAGTTGCCACCAGGCGTTCGTCGGAAAAGTGTTGTCCGTCCAAAGGTAGCCGTGAACCTGCATATCTTCGGACTCGGTACCGAACTCTAGGCCTCTCCCGTAGCTCGGCCGGCGCGGTGGAGGCAGATGCCAAAAGGCCTCCCAAGGTGCAGTTTTTTCTGGCGTTTGAGCGCCACGCAGGACCCGGGCCCTAGGTGCGTGTCCTTCGCGCAGCGGTTCGGAGCGCACCACTGCGCGTGGGCCTACCGAACTCGGCCCCCGACAAGAAAACAACCAGCGATTGCCGCCCGGAGAAGGCAGCGAGCGAACCAGCGGATTGGCCGGCGCCCTGATTTTGCGCAAGCTTGCAGTTCCCTGCCAGCCAATACGCAGCCAATCTCCGAGCACGCAACCAACAGCGCTGCACCCGGCGCGTTGCTCGCGGCTTGTCAAAATAGTCCGTTCATCCATCGGCAGGGGAACCTCGTTCCAGGACATGCCGCCGTCCGTGGATTCACGCGCCGTCCCATCCCCCGCGGGCACCAGCGCGTAAGGCCCTGAGAGCAAGGGGTGAGCGCCGATCGGTATCGGATCACCTGGCGTGAGCTTACCGTCGACACGCAACTTCACGCCAACAAGCGTGGCATTGTCCATCACCCAACCCCGGATCTCTGCACCCTCTAGGCGAAACCCATCAAGCCACACGCCGTACCGAAGCAGACGCAAGCTATCGGCATCGAGCGCAGGCCATTTTATGGGCGCGCTATTTTTCTGCTTTTTTGCGCCCCAAATACGCACACTGCCCATGTGTCCGCGCGCGGGTGGAGTGAGGATTAAGACCGTGCCGTCCAGCATACCCAGCACCTTTTCACCGCCAAGAGCGTGGTTGACGCGGACCTCCCGGGCTTCACCTCCTGGGAACAGCACACAGTGCGCGTCCTTCGAGGTTCCTAGGGCGCTCGCACAGCTGCCTGAAATGGTAAGTGCGCCGCTGCTGCTTGCCGAGACTCGGCGCGGGCCCTTGAATGAGCCGATCTTCACCAAAGAGAAATTTCTCAGGTAGCGATAAATGAGCGTTTCGTTGGCGCCATTGTGGCACACGAATCCGTCGGAGGCACCGAGCCTCAGCGGTGAACAAGTATCGCCATCCAGTGCATGGCGCCCAACCTTCATGACATGACCCGTTGAGAGCTTCACGCGCAGGAGTTCGGAGTTCCGCGCCAGCACCGCAACGTCTGTCGATTCTAAGAACCCGGAAGCAACGGCCGAGCGCTGTGGGCTATCGCCCGCCGAGTCATCCACCGCTACGCCCGGCTGGGTGCTCGCCCGCGAGGCCTCCGTCATGCCAGCTACACCTTCTTCGTCCTCGAAATCCGTGGGCCCAGAGGCTGGCTGCTCCGTGAGCCGCCCTTTTGCATCGAGCGCGTAACTGACCTTCTCGGCATCCACCCAGAGCAGGCTGCGTTCTTTTCGCAATCGCAGGCTTCCAGCGATCCCTAAAGGCAGCCAACTTTGACCCGCGTCATACGTCACCAAGACCCCCTGGAACGGCACCTTCACCGCACCGAACCAAGCATCCATGATCGCAATCTGTTCGTAGGCGGGGGCCGGGGGCAGACCCGCAGGCGGCCCCAAGCTTCCCTGCTCGGGATCCAGAGCGAACCAGCTCTCCGCCTTCACGAGCACACTGCTAAAGCCTACCTCAACTGCTTCAACCTTTCCTTCAAAGCGAGCCAGCGCGGACAAGGCACCTGTCCATGTCTGGGAACGCAACATGGTCGTTCCCTGCGCCGTCGCGAAAAACAAGAAACCGCCGCCCAGACGCGCTGGCAGCTCGACGGGCAGGATCCACTTCGCCGTCGGCAAGAGTTGCTCCGCGGTTGTCACTTGGCCAGTCGCGTCTTCAATGGCTCGCAAACTACCCACCAGGTACTGAAACCTGTGAGCGTCACCGATCAAGACGGCTTCGGCTCCTGCTTGAGGCGGCACCCAGCGTGCACCCGACGTGGAGCGTGGCCGTGCCTCAACGCTGCTGCCGGCGCGCTTGCCGGCCGAAGAGAGCCCCTCGCTCACACTGCCAGTGGAACGCGGGACCGATTTGCCGGCTGAGCAAGCGCTCACCCCGACCACGAACGCTAGGCAAAGGACGGACCTCTCGAACACAGCTCCGGTTAGGCTTGCACGGCCTGCCGCGGAGGCCTAGTAGTGGCCGCCGAAGAGTGCTCTCAAGCGCTCCTTAGAGGCTGAAGACTGTCGAAGAAAGTCGAGACACCAGGATCATGACAACTGTTGCCGTAGTGGGCGCGACCGGTGCGGTCGGCCGCGAAATGCTAAAGACGCTCGAAGACCGAAAGTTCCCAGCCAAGCGCGTGATAGCGCTGGCTTCGGCGCGCTCTGCGGGTCAGAAGCTCAAGTACGCAGGCAACGAATTGATCGTGCAAATGCTAGATGCCAACTCATTTGCAGGCGTCGACATCGCGCTCTTCAGCGCCGGCGCCTCGGTCGCCAAGGAATATGGTCCGATAGCTGCGAAGGCAGGAGCCATCGTCATCGACAATTCTAGCGCCTGGCGCATGGATCCTGAATGCCCGCTCGTAGTTCCCGAAGTGAACCCTGAACAGGCCAAGAACACGCCCAAGGGCATTATCGCCAACCCCAACTGCAGCACCATCCAGATGGTGGTGGCCTTGAAGCCGCTGCACGACGTGGCCAAGATCAAGCACATCGTGGTGAGCACCTATCAGGCCACGAGCGGCAAGGGCCATGAGGCCGTCGAAGAGCTGTTGCAGCAATTGGCAGCGGTCGCGAGTGGTAAGCCACCCCAATCTCAGATCTTCCCGGGCCAAATCGCAATGAACGTGCTTTCGGATTGGAAGCCCGGCCATGACGATTACAGCGAGGAAGAGCTGAAAATGGTCCACGAAACGCGCAAGATTTTGGGTGATCCCACGATCGGCGTGACGCCCACCTGTGTTCGCGTACCTGTGGTTCGCGGCCATTCTGAATCGGTCTTCGTTGAATTCCACTCACCGCTTTCTGGAGCGCGCGCCCGGGAGCTGCTGAAGAAGGCGCCTGGAGTTGAGTTCGTGGATGGGCCGTACACCCCCGGTGGTGAGCCGCAGCCCATCCAAGCGGACGGCAAGGATGCTGTGTTTGTGGGGCGCTTGCGCGAGGATCTCGCTGTGCCCGGCGCGCTCAATCTGTGGATCGTTTCGGACAACTTGCGCAAGGGTGCGGCGCTCAACGCCGTGCAGATTGCCGAGCTCTTGCTATGAGTGCTGGAGGGGCCGGAGATCAGGGCGCATTCACCAAGCGCCCTGTTTCACCAGGCGCGGAAGAAATCCTCGGCCTCTATTTTCCTGTTCTCGATAATGGGTTCGTCTCGCTCGTGGATTACATGGGCACCGATGAGTGCATCGAACGCGCCGCACGCGTCAGCTACGGCTACGGCACCCGCAAAGCGAGCATGACACGCGGTCTTTTGCGCTATTTGCGCCGCCATTTGCACACCACACCCTCGGAAATGGTGGAGTTCAAGTTTCATTGCTGCATGCCCATGTTCATCGCCCGGCAGTGGATCCGCCACCGCACCGCCAGCGTGAATGAGTACAGCGGGCGCTACTCGCTGATGCCGATGCTCTTCTACACGCCCGAGGCAAGCCAGCTTCAGACGCAGAGCAGCCTGAATAATCAGGGCGGCAGCGGCCAGCCCGTGCCCAACGCAACCTATGAAGAGGCTGTGCACCGTTGGCAGAACGGCCGCAGTGCAGCACAGGCTAACTACGAGTGGCTAACGGGCGAGCAAGTCGCGCGTGAGCTGGCGCGGATTGATTTACCGCTTTCGACGTACACACAATGGTACTGGAAGATCGATCTGCACAACCTGCTGCACTTCCTAAAGCTTCGCGTCGATTCCCACGCCCAGTGGGAGATCCAGGAGTACGGGCGGGTGATGGCGGGCGTGTTGAAGCGCGTCACGCCGCTCAGCTACGAAGCCTGGATCGACTACGACGTCCAAGGTGCGCGCCTGAGCCGTATGGAGCTCAACGCGCTGCGCAGCGTGCTTTCTGCCTCGGATCAAGGAATCGCCCCAAAAGCTGGCGCATCGGCGACACTGGATTCGCTAGCGGCACTCGGGCTTTCTGGCCGCGAACTGCGTGAGCTCGCCCAGAAGCTGGAACCCGCGGCGGCGGTTGATTTCGAACTCGACGTTACCACCGCGAAAGCGCCTGAGTACTTCGCCGAGCGCTTCGCGGCTGCTGTTCCCAGCGTGGAAAAAACGCCGCTCCAATAGCACGACCTACCCAGCGACCGATGGCGTTCGCCACTCGCATCACTCCACCACACCAGAAAAAAGGACCCTCATCATGATGAAACGCATTCTTCCTATCCTGAGCCTACTCGCCCTCCCTGCCTGCGCCGCGGCTCCCCACCC
>Ga0163155_10002351_pt1 | contig 21287 bp, 23 predicted proteins | sample OliLakLV19SP4G1_FD_148611 | JGI IMG/M metagenome (GOLD analysis project Ga0163155, IMG submission 148611) | Freshwater microbial mat bacterial communities from Lake Vanda, McMurdo Dry Valleys, Antarctica - Oligotrophic Lake LV.19.SP4.G1 | ecosystem: Environmental > Aquatic > Freshwater > Lake >... | reverse complement strand
TACAGCGTCAGCTTAATGAGTCACTCAAGCAACTATCGCCAGAGCGATTACAGGTGCTTGCTGATTTTGCAGCTTACCTGGCAAATGCTGAAAGTGAGGCTGCAACTCAGGAACTTTTGGCAATTCCTGGGCTATTAGAACGAATTAAGCAAACTCAAGCGACTCCTAAAGCCCAATACACCAGTTGGAGAACTCTTCGCTCTGATGTATGAAGTTCTTCTCCATCCTGATGCCCAAAAAGTTTACGTCAATGCCGACAAAGCCCTAGCGAAGAAAATTGCCCGATGCTTGCAGCAGCTAGAACAAACTCCCCGGTCACACCCTAACATCAAAGCCCTCAAGGGAGATTATGCAGGCTACTATCGCTACCGTACCGGGGACTACAGGGTACTCTATTCGGTAGATGATGAATTGGTTCAGGTGTTTGTTGTGGCGATCGCCCATCGTAGTGAAGCGTATGAACCGTGAAAGCGAGTTGATAAAACCAGCCACAGGTGATTCTTAGCACCGTAGAAACGCGGCATAACAACCCCAATGCACCCGACCGCCGAGAGGTTATCTGTTAGTCTGAATACACTCAGGAAGGAAACAAGCATGATTCACGCTTATGCAGCCAAAACAGCAGGCGGATTACTGGAGCCATTTGAATATGATCCAGGTGCGCTAAAAGATGAAGAAGTAGAAATCAATGTCGAGTACTGTGGGATCTGCCACAGCGACTTGAGTATGCTAAAAAATGACTGGGGCATTAGCCAGTATCCCCTGATTCCTGGTCATGAAGTAGTCGGAACCATTGCAGCCGTTGGCGATCGCGTGACAACCGTTAAAATCGGTCAGCGAGTTGGATTAGGTTGGTTTTCCCATTCTTGTATGCATTGCGAGTGGTGCATGTCAGGCGATCACAACTTGTGTCTAACAGCAGAGCAAACTATCGTCGGTCGCTACGGAGGCTTTGCTGATAAAGTGCGAGCACATGAAGAGTGGGTCACTCTTCTGCCAGAAGGAATCGATCCAGCTAAGGTAGGACCACTGTTCTGTGGTGGCATTACCGTGTTTAACCCAATTGTTCAGTTCGACGTGAAGCCAACTGATAAAGTCGGTGTAATTGGCATTGGCGGTTTGGGACACATGGCTCTACGGTTCCTACAAGCTTGGGGATGTGATGTCACTGCGTTTTCAACAAATCCTGATAAAGAGTCTGAAGCCCGTGAGTTGGGGGCCACTCACTTCGTCAACTCTCGCGATACTAAAGCACTTGAGGAAGTTGCCAACTCGTTTGACTTCATTCTCTCAACTGTAAATGCAGATCTAGATTGGGGAGTATACATTAATGCGCTGCGTCCCAAAGGACGGTTACATTTTGTTGGAATCGTACCGAATGCGATTCAGATGGGTGCGTTCCCCATAATCCTTGGGCAAAAATCCTTATCGGGCAGTCCTCTTGGTAGCCCGACAACAACTGCAAAAATGCTTGACTTTGCAACTCGTCATGGGATTGAACCTGTCACGGAGACTTTTGATTTTGGTCAAGTGAATGAAGCAATCGCTCATCTTGAAGCAGGAAAAGCTCGATATCGAATTGTGTTGAAACACTAGAAAAATGCTGCGATCGCCGTAGAACAACCCTAAGACACCCCGACCGCCAAGAGGTTATCTGCTAAGTATCTGAGGTTATCTGCGGCGGGTGACTGGGAATGACTATGAATTTGTGAACGCAATTTTTTATGTGTTGCTGGAGGAAGTCCGATGGCGATCGCTACCAGGAGACTTTCCAGCGTGGCAAACGGTGTACAGCTACTTTCGCAACTGGCACAAAGACGGGACATGGCTGAAGATTCACGACCATCTGCGAGAGTGGACGCGGATTGAGCGGGATCGAAAGCCGAGTCCTAGAGCTTCGCTCCGCCAAGGGCGTACGGAAGCGATGATCGATAGTCAAAGTGTCAAAAGTGCGGCCATAGCCCATCAATCGGTGGGCTTCGATGCCGGCAAAAAGATCACGGCGATTAGTCAGAGACTATGAGTTATTGCCGGAAACCTCAGAGACGTTTATCTACCTGGCCGTGATCCGTATTATGGTGAGTTGCATGGATTCCTCCTGAAATGGTTTTTATTGATTAGGTTTCACCCTAATCCCGCCAATGTCTGTGGGGTAAATAGGAGAACTTCTTCCACTAAAACTCTACCCTGCAAATTGCCTAGAAGCGATCGCTTCAGTTCTATCATCGTGGCATAGTTTTGGCACGACTAACTCTGCCATCAGTTCGGCAACAGGCATCATGCGCTTGGCACGTCCGGCATTGCTCCCGGAAAACACCAGTCCATTTTCGATATCGCCGCGTGCTGCTTTATCTAAAGCCTGAACAATGCAGAAGTGTTGTTGTTCGTCGCGACATTTACAAGCATGGAGACAATTAACAAAACATCGTTTTTCCAAGTCTGGGGAACCTGCGATCGCCCTTTCCACAAAGGCATTTCGCAATGCCCGTCCCGGCATGCCGACTGGACTGGCAATAATCACCACATCGTCTGGTTGAGCTTGGAGGTGAAATTCTTTGTAACGAATATGGGCATCACATTCATCAGTGGTGATAAAGCGAGTTCCAATCTGTACACCACTGGCTCCTAACGCCAACATCCGGTCAATATCTGAGCGATCCCACACCCCACCGGCGGCAATCACGGGAATGGTTTGACCCACGTCCTGCTGCAAATAGGCAACTAATTCTGGGATGACCTGTTCGGCGTTTAAGGCGCGATCGCCCAACTCCTCCAATTTAGCTCCCAGATGCCCACCTGCCGAATTAGGATTTTCCACGACAAACGCATCGGGTAGTCGTCCATACTGACGTTCCCACTTCCGACAAATAATGCGAGCCGCACGAGTGCTAGACACGATCGGCACCAATGCCACTCCTGGATGCCCCGCAGTATATTCTGGCAGTTGCAGCGGCAATCCAGCTCCAGAGATGATTACGTTCACGCCCTGTTCAGCAGCCGTGCGAACCAAGGTTTCATAATCTTGTGCGGCGACCATGGCATTGATACCCAGAATACCTTCAGGGCTTAAAGTTCGGGCTTTTTTGATTTCATCAATCAATGCAAGTCGATTGGCTTCAAAAAACTGTTCCCTGCGCTTCCGAACATTGGGCTGGGTGATATCGAAATAGGGAGAGTTTAGTCCTAAAGCGACAGCAGAAATCACCCCAATGCCGCCCGTATTGGCTACGGCAGCGGCAAGCTGTGCCCCGGAAATGCGAATACCCATGCCGCCCTGAATGATAGGATAGCGAGCCGTATGTTGACCGATTTGGAGCGAGGGAAGTGGTGTCATGGATTCCTTTGGATTAGTTGGTTCAAAAAGCAGGATTCGGTGCAAATAATCAGGAGTTCATCGGGTCTCCTCTGCTAAATTCATTTGCCCCCGGTAACCGGTGACAATCCGACTACCATCTTTCAGAATATGAATTTCCATTTGATCACTGGCCCAAGTGAGTTGATCCTTAAAAGCGGGATTGAAGAGATGCACCCGCTGGTTACTAGAAGAGACGAGAGAGTCGGGTGAGTGGATCGCTAGGGGCTGCACATAGACACCATCAATTAAAATATCAAGTTGTTCTAGCAAGTCTTCAGCCTCAGCGGGTGCCTGTTCTGATTGCAGTTGCTCTAGCGTGAAGCCAGTAAACGACATGACATTTAATCCAGCAGCTTTGACTCGACGTGCTACCTCTGCCAGGGCGGGTGCTTGCCAGAAGGGTTCTCCACCAGAGAAGGTAACACCCTGGTTGTGAGGGTTGCTGAGAATCTGCTGGACAAGGGTATCAACGGCGATTAGTTGCTTGATCTCAAACGACCAGGACTCAGGATTAAAGCAGCCCGGACACTCCCGCAGACAACCCTGCACCCAAATCACGGCTCGACAACCGGGTCCATTTACCTCTGACTCATCGACATAGCCCATGATGTTGAGATAGCCAGGGAGAATTTCTAACAGCTTCAAGTCAGGGTTCACTGGCTGAGGCTTCACCACTGTTCTCTCTCCTGTTTTAACAATGGGTAACGCACTGGAATTCCCATCACACTTTCAATGCGATCGCCCAACTGCTGGAGCACGTCAGCCTTGACTGGCTTTAATGGCTGGGTTGGATACGGGCAAGCATCGGGCGGATGATTGCCTCGTGCAATTAATTGATGCGTCAGCGATCGCGGTCGAGTGGGCGTGTTGAGTTGGATTTCGTCTGGTCGTAAGACTTGCATCTGGTGGATATACTCTGCTTGATCGCGATCGCTCCAGGGCGTGAGTAACATTGTCTGAATGGCTAAGTGTCCCGCATAAATTTGGCGAAATTGCAGTAAACCTGCCCAAATGTCTTGGAGCTTTAGGGTTGGCATTGGGCGATTAATACGACGGAACGAGTCGGCAGAAATCGCATCCATTTTGACCGCGACCCACTCGGCGATCGCCAGTTCTTCACGCACCGAGCGATCGCTCAACAAACTACCGTTGGTCAAGACGCCAATGGGTTTCATCGTCATCGCCTTTGCCATCGCTAGAATCTCTCCTAAATTCTGTGCCAAAGTCGGCTCACCACTACCACTGAGGGTGATCGTGTTTGCCGGGCAGACAAGGAAAGCTTGCAGATCCTGTTGAATGGTCTGAGTCGGGATAAAAACCTGGCGGTTGCAGCGTTGATGTTGAATCTCGCCTAACTGACAATACACACAGTTAAAGGAGCAAGTAGACACTGCCCCAATGGGATCAATGCCCAGCGATCGCCCAAAGCGCCAGGATTGCACTGGACCGTAGACAGAGGTAAAGGGTTGAGTGATCGTAGACATCGCTTCAGATTGCCCCGCTATTGATGATTTAAGGCTGGCCATTTGCAGTCGGTGGCATTACCACTTTTCGGGCGATACCCAAGCGTTTTAACAGCCAAATTGCCCACCAAGTGGGGTCGTATTCCCACCAGCGCCAGCCTGCTTTTGCCACATTCGGATAAGCGTGATGGTTATTGTGCCAACCTTCGCCCTAGGTGAGAATATCCGCCCACCAGAGATTACGGGAGTTGTCATCGATATGGCAGGTACGGTAGCCCCACACGTGAGTGATCGAGTTAATAAATTTGGAAGAGGAAATGGGGAAGATGAATATCCTTTTTAAAGATGAGTGAAGAAGGGTGGATGAATAGATGTCTCGTTTCCCACGTCCTCACCCGTTCCCGCTCCACCCTGCTCTCAGACGGCTCTGGAGAAACTAGAGGTGGTATTCTGCCTGAGATAGGCATCAAATGCCGATGCAACATTGCGGATTAGCAAACGTCCCGCAGGTGTGACTTCCACATGATTGGAAGAAAGCCTGATTAACCCGTCTGCTTCGAGTCGGCGCAGTTGAAATTTTTCGGAAGCAAAATACGACTCAAAATCTAGATCAAAGCCAAGATGATATTTTTCTTCAATGTCATCCGGTGAGAGCTGAAATTGACACATTAACTCCATAATCACCGTGCGCCGAATGATGTCGTCTTGATCTAAGGTGACACCGCGTTCGATCGGCAATTTCTCTGCATCGATCGTCCGATAAAAGTCTTTCAGATGTTTGTGATTCTGCACATAAACATCGTTCAACATACTAATGGCTGTCACCCCAAAGCCGATCAGATCGGACTCTGGCTTAGTAGTATAGCCTTGGAAGTTACGGTGGAGCTGTCCCTCCCGTTGCGCAACAGACAGTTCATCACCCGGCTTGGCAAAGTGATCCATGCCAATGTACTGATAGCCGTGCTGGGTCAATTCCTCGATCGCCATTTGCAAAATCTTGAGCTTTTCAGCCGGTGAGGGCAATGCCGCTTGAGGAATTCGCTTCTGGACTGGTTTAAGCCACGGTACATAGGCAAAGTTAAACACCGCAATGCGATCGGGATCGAGTTGAATGGTTTTGCGAATGGTATCGCGGTACGTTTCTAGGGTTTGAAACGGCAGTCCATAAATCAGATCCACATTCACGCTCTCAAAGCCTGCATCCCGACTCCACTGCATCACATCAAACAGCATCGATTCTGGCTGCACCCGATTCACAGCTTCCTGCACCTTTAAATCAAAGTCCTGAATGCCAAAACTGATTCGGTTAAAGCCCAGGTTCTTCAAAGAGAAAAGATACTGTTGATCCAGAGACTTGGGATTCACTTCAATTGAAATTTCAGCGTTTGGATCAAAATGAAACTGTTGCTGAAGGGCTGTCCACAGCGTTTCAATCTGGTTCAAAGCAAGATAGTTCGGCGTGCCTCCACCCCAATGCAGTTGGTGAACCGTGCGATCGCGATCAATCAGTTGCGCCATCTGTTGAATGTGCCGTACCAGATAGCTTAAATAAGGTGCAGCAATTGCTTTACGCTGCGTAATCACCGTATTGCAGCCGCAGAAGTAGCACGCAGTATCGCAAAAGGGGATATGACAGTACAGTGACAACGGAGTTTTCTTATAATTACTGACGGCGATCGCGGCTCTAAAATCAACGGTTTCAAACTCTGGTTTTAACTCGGTCGCAGGGGGATAACTGGTGTAGCGGGGGACAGGCTGATCGTATTGTTGTAGCAGTTGAGCATCAAACTGAACCGTGGGCAGCAGGTGTTGCATGAGCAAGTGTTCTCCTGATGAGGTGATGGCAGGGTGGGAGCATGGCAGAGTGGGATGATGGGAGGGCAGGGAGGTTCGATAGCGGGATGATGCGCTTATTCCCACCCTCTTACCCTCCCACTCTCTCACTCTCCGATCGCCCTAAATGCTGTATTCCAGTGCAGAATTTTTCACAGCACCATGCGGTGGTCGCTCAGTTGCGCCGGGAAGATCTTGACGAATGAGCAGATCAAACACATGGTCTCCAAGTAAGGCTTTCACATCCGCTTCTAAGTCATGCATCACATCCCGGTTGAGAGTAAAGGCATAATTTGCCTCATCCACAATGCGTTGAATTTCGGTCTCATCCAGTGGCAATGAGTTTAGGGCATCGCGGTATTTTTCTTTGAAAGCACGTTTTGCTTCCACGGTTGGCAGTTGCTCAAATTCATGCAGCGCAGTGCCTTGATCGGGTGGCAATTTTAATGCCGAGCGGATAATATTTTTCAATGCCTGCCCACCGGAAAGATCGCCCATATAACGGGTGTAGGCATGGGCGATCAGCAGGATGGGATCGGTGTTGGCGACGGCATGGAGGCGATCGACGTAGACTGTGCCAGCGGGCAAGGGAACAATCTGTTCACGCCAGTTATCGCCGTAATAAAATGCCAGATCTCGCTCTAAATTAGCGGTACGATTGAGTTCAGGAAAGATGATGGCTCCGATCGCCGGATGATCGCGATGGTTCTCCAGCTCTGTTTCCAACGCGCTGTAAACCAAATACAGATTTGCCAGCAGTTTGCGGAAGGGTTCCCGCTCCACAATGCCTTTCAAAAAGCACTTCATAAAAGCTGTATTTTCAGCAGCAGTGTGGGAGTGCTGGGTGCCTTCTCGCAGGCGTGTCGCTAAAGTACTCATGGTAATCGTTCCTAATGAATTGCAGTTCTTGATTGTTCAGCGTTAATCGAGGGCAGTAAATAAAGGCGCAATAATTGCCACCCAATTGCAGCGATCCAGGGCAGCTTTTGGCAAAATCGGATGACAGGAGGAGGCTGGTTGCTAGAGATTTCTGCCAACTTTTGATTGGCGATCGCACAGCGTTCTAAACGTGCGAAAAATTCTGGATGGTCGGTATTTAACACGCTGGGAAAGGCTCGCACTGCCGTCTCATTGGTCTTCCGAATCACCTGCTCGTTGTATGCGTGTGGATCAATGCCAATCGATTGATAGAAAGTGGCACGTTCCAGGACGGTTAGCGTGTGGGTTGCAAAAACGGTGAGCAAAAAGAAGCGTGCCCACAGCCGCGCTTGCCAGGTAGTCCAGAGTTTGGGCTGCGATCGCAGCAGCACTTTAAAGAAATCCCCATGCCGATTTTCGTCCTGACACCAGCTCTCAAAATAGCGGAACAGCGGGTAAAATCGATTTTCTGGGTGCTGTTCCAGGTGGCGGTAGACCAGAATATACCGCCAGTAGCCAATTTTTTCAGACAGATAAACGGTGTAGACCACCCATTCCGGGGGGAAGAAGGTATAGGTACGATTCTTCGTCAAATAGCCCAGATCCAGCGATAGCCCAAAATCTGCCATTGCTTTGTTCAAGAACCCAGCATGACGGGCTTCATCCCGCGCTAGGAGGCTAAAGGCTTCGGACAATATGGGGTTGCGATGCTTCAGTTTGCGGGAGAGTTCTTTAAATAAAAGAAAGCCCGAAAATTCTGAGGTGCAGGAGCGCTCTAGAAAATCAATAAACGCCCGCCGCGTTTCGCCATCAATGTGCTCCCAGCATTGCTCAAACTCTTGGTTGCGGACAAAGTGGTGGCGGTTATAGTCTGCCCGTAACTCTGCCAAAACCGCTTCTAATTCCGCCTGCTGTGTAGACAAATCCATCTGAGCAACGGCATCAAAATCGGTGGTGTAAAAGCGTGGTGTTAAAAGCGTTTCTTGCACAGGTGCCTTGATGTCGGGTCGGCGACCTGCCGATTCAGATGTGACAAGGGGATTAACCATAGAAGAGAAGTGAGGGATTACTATTTGTGACTGAACTCACCTTCCCCGATTCAGCGATCGCACACAAGTCAGTTACCAAGGCTATCCCATAGTTACCGGGAGTAAAGCATTAGAATAAACATCAGGAGTTGCGCCATTTCTAAAGAAATATTGAAGTTCTAATTTTACAGATCAAAAAAACGTTACAAGCGTTTTAGAAGTTCAGCCCAGATTGAGATCGCGCAGTTATCTACTCCTGGGAAATCCATTGTCAGTGGAGTTTATGGTAGACATCAGCCAATGCTCAGAGATTAAATGCCCGATTCAATTTGTGGTAGATTTGTTGGACAATAAGTGGTCAATTTTGGTTTTGCGAGAGCTGTTTGGTGGCGATCGGCGCACCCATCAGTTGCTCGCCGCTCTTCCTGGCATCAGCACCAAAACCCTGACTCAACGACTCCGTGAGTTAGAAGCCCAGGGGATAGTGGATCGGCAGGTCTATGCCGAAATCCCACCCCGCGTAGAATATTCTCTCACGCCCAAGGGTCGCCAAATTCAGCCGGTCATGGCAGCTCTGCATCAAGTCGGATCTCAGTGGCTGGAACAGGAGAGTTGCATGTGTCCCTTGATCCGTGACTACTGATCAAGCTGCATATCAAGTTTGCTCAGAGAGAAGAAACGTACAGCATTATTGCCGCTGGTTATCTGGGTCAATATAAACCACAAAACCATGTAGTCTCTGGCTAGAAAAGGAACTATTCACTGCCCATCCTTGGATGTTTAAAGGAATCAGTTGCGTAATCGCCGCAGCTTCAATGCCTAATTCTCGTTTTAGCTCTTTGAGAGCCGCTGCGTGTAGGCGAACCACCCCTACTTCAAATAGCTAGCCCAGGTTTCAACCACTTCGGCAGATCCATACCAGCGCTTGCCCGGTTTGGGAGAATGCAATACATCGTCCAGGGTTAGGTTTTCGGCATTGTCGAGGTGGGCAGCGGTAATGGGAGTAATGCCATCACCCCAGCATTGCCCTGTGCCGCAGGTGATCTCATAGCTGCTGTAGGCAAACCAGTTCTCGAGGCGGCGATCGCCATAAATCGACTTACCTGCCACGCAGACGTAGCGCACCTGCGGATAAAACGCCCCCGGATAGGTGTTCTTCACAAAGTCCAGGTTGCGTTTCGTCCAGCGCTCTTGGCTGACGTGCGGGGTGCCCAGTGTCACCAGGGTAGATACGGTGGGGTGGGCTTTCCACAGACACTGCTGATTGCGATCGCCGGGATGCACGTCATACGGAATTTCGCCCAGATAAATCCGCGCAATCCAGCCCCCGGCAGAATGACCGACTAAGTTGATGCGATCGCTCCCCGTTTGCTCCATCACCTGCCTCACGGTTTGATCCAACGCCTGCAAAATGGGTCGCATCGACCGACCGCCGATTGTGGGTAGCCAATCTCGGCGCTGCAACGCCACCGTGACGGCAGGTATTCCCAGAGCAGCCAATGCCGCCTCCATCTCACGATAGGGGGCAGCATTCGCCAAATATCCAGGCAAAATCACGGTTGGCAGCGGCATAAAAAGGCGGGTAAAGGGAGATCCGGTTTAAGCTTACGGCAGACATAGGGGGCAGTTTGCGAACTGCCCCGACAGATCTTTACAGGACAACCTAGACCGGAGCCACGACTGACATTTGCTTTTCGAGCAGCAGCTTAGACCGTTTAATCAGTTCGGGCACCGGCACCGGATAATCTCCGGTAAAACAGGCGGAACAGAAACTATTGGTATCGACTTCGGTGGCTTCTAGCATCCCTTCCCAGCTGAGATACGCCAGCGAATCTACCCCAATTTGTTCGCCAATTTCTGCAACCGACTTGGTCGCTCCAATCAGCTGATCTTGGCTGTCGGTATCAATGCCGTAGAAGCAGGGATGGGTGACAGGCGGTGACGAAATCCGCATATGCACTTCCAGCGCTCCCGCATCGCGCAGCGCTTTCACCAGTTTGCGGCTGGTGGTGCCCCGCACAATCGAGTCGTCTACCACCAGCACCCGTTTGCCCGCTAGCACGTCTCGCAGGGGGTTGAGCTTCATCCGAATCCCGGACTCGCGCATACTTTGAGTGGGTTGAATGAAGGTGCGCCCGACGTAGCGGTTTTTAATTAAGCCTTCCGCATAGAGAATGCCCGATGCCTGGGAGTAGCCGATCGCGGCCGGAATCCCAGAGTCGGGAACACCCATAACTAGATCGACAGTGGCAGGGTTTTCTAATGCCAGCTGGCGACCCAGCCGCAATCGGTAGCTGTATAGGCTTTCCTCATGCATAATGCTATCGGGTCTGGCAAAGTAAATCATCTCAAAAATGCACAGCTTGCGCGTTTCGGGGGCTGCCCACCGGAATGACTCCAACCCCTGCTCGGTAATCCACACCAGTTCGCCAGGGGCGACATCTCGTACGTAGTCTGCGCCAATAATGTCTAAACCGCAGGTTTCTGATGCAATCACATAGCGCGGAATGCCGTGGGTATCTTCGTTGAGCAAAACGCCAATCACTAAGGGGCGAATGCCATTGGGGTCGCGGGTGGCAATTAGCCCAGCGGGGGTGCCGATCGCCAAACTAAAGGCTCCTTTGCAGCGCTGAAATGCACTCTTGGCCGCGTCTAGCCAACCCTGTCCGGCATTAACTGCTTCGGCGATCGCCAACGCAATTAGCTCTGAGTCCGTAGTCGTCAACAGTTCCAAATTGACATTAGACGCGAGCAATTCCTCGCGCAGCGCCGCCGCATTCACCAGGTTGCCATTGTGTGCTAGAGCTAACGATCCCAGCCGCGTGGATACCACCGCTGGCTGAGCGTTGACGACTCGACTCGACCCAGTTGTGGAGTAGCGGGTGTGGCCTACCGCTAAATCCCCCACGAGCTTCTGCAAAATCTGCTCACTAAATACCTGAGACACCAGCCCCATATCTTTGTGCAGGTGAACCTGAAGGTCAGCAGGCGGAGCCGCATTCAGATACTGGCTGGCGTCGCCGATGCACGCCCCTTCAAAGGTGGCAATCCCCGCCGATTCTTGCCCTCGATGCTGCAAGGCATATAGCCCAAAGTAGGTTAGCTTCGCCACACCTTCACCGGGCGCGTAGACGCCAAACACACCACAGGCTTCTTCGGGCTTGTCTGGACGGGATACATCTGGGTCACTTTCAACTTGACCAGAGCACTGATTGTCAGGATGGGAACGGTCTGCAAAATCAGATTTCTCAAGCATCATGGATGATTTAGCTCCGGGTCTGGTAAGTAAGCGCCATATTGATATCAGTACTAAGTTTATTAAGTTTTTAATCGCTTCTTAATATTCCCACATCAATAGAGGTCATGGCAGGCAAGATCTAAAAATTACAGCCATCTAGCCGACGCTGTAGACTCTGCTCTACTCATTGCTGCACAATATACTGCGGCACAGGATATTGCTGCACAAGATGCAGTATCGTCCTGACCTCAAAAAAGTCTAGAGCGCTAAACGCCGTTCAATGGCAGTTGACCAGCGATCGCCCATGTCCGCTATGCTAGCGCTAATCAAGGGGAAGCCACTGACGTTTACGAGCGATAGTGGTGTAATCTCCGACCCCACCCGCCCCAGTTGCTGCCAAGTCCCGTCTAATTGGTCCGTGAGGTAGGCTTCCCACGCGGCCACCTGATCGGGGGCGATCGACACGAGAATGCGGGCGCTGCCTTCTCCAAATAGCAGCGTATCGAGCCGATTAGCGTTGGGTTGAAGGGATTCGCCTGAGGGGATTCGCCAGCGGGTTGAGCGGTACTGTGTTCCGCATCTACTGCCAGTTCTACGGCCAGTTCGACGGCCAGTTCGACGGCCAGTTCGACGGCCAGCGTCATCTCCGCTCCTCGTCCGCCGCTAATGCAGCATTCTGCCAAGGCTACGGCTAGTCCTCCTTCGGCGCAGTCATGGGCAGAGCGCACCCAGCCCCGCCGAATCCCCTCACGACAGACGGATTGAACTCGCCGCTCCAGCTCAAAATCGACTACGGGCGGCATTCCCGCCACCGTGTTGTGAATCACGGCCAGATACTCGGACGCGCCCAGTGTTAGCCCGGTTTGCAGGTGACCCAGCAAATAAATCACGTCGCCTTCAGCCTGCCAACCTTGCCCCACGGTTTTGCTCACATCGGGGACAAGTCCCACCATGCCCACCACGGGGGTCGGGTAAATCGGGGTGGGTTTGCCCTCAGAGTCTAGGGTTTCGTTGTAGAGCGAGACGTTGCCGCCCGTTACGGGTGTATTCAACTCGCGGCAGGCGTCGGCAATACCACGACAGGCTTCGGATAGTTGCCAATAGCCAATTGGGTTTTCGGGGCTACCAAAGTTGAGGTTGTCGGTGACGGCTAGCGGATCTGCCCCGACGCAGCTGAGGTTGCGGGCAGCTTCGGCGACGGCCATTTTGGCTCCTTCGTAGGGGTTGAGGTAAACGTAGCGGGCATTGCAATCGACGGTGGCGGCAACGCCTTTCTCGAAGGATAAAGGAGGAAGGATGAGGGATGAATCGGGGAGAGATGTTGGGGTGACTTGGGGACGGAGGCGGATGATGGTCGCATCAGCGTCGCCGGGGAGAAGCAGGGTGTTGTTTTGGACTTGCTGGTCGTATTGGCGGTAGACCCAGCGTTTGGAGGCGATGGTGGGGCTGTCGAGTAGGGTGAGCAGAACGTCGCTCCACGACAGGAAGCGATCCGCGATCCGTACAGGCAGACGATCGCCCACCATAATCCCCGTAGGTGTGCTGTCTGGTAAAGCCGTAGCACTCCAAGCCCAGGCGCTGCGGGCATAGGCGGGAGGTTCTGCCAGTAGAGCGTGGTGGTAGATGGGGGTGTTATCAGACAGCGCCGTGGCCGGAATTTCGGCAGCGACTGCGCCCTGAAACAGGATCCGGACAATCGGGTCGGCAATCACCGTGCCCGCGACGACGGCCTGTAGCCCCCAGCGATGGAAAATATCGATTAGCTCTTGCTCTCGTCCGGCGATCGCCACAAACAGCATGCGCTCCTGCGACTCTGACAGCATATACTCGTAGGGCACCATTCCGGTCTCACGGACAGGAATTTTGTCGAGGTCTAGTTCAATTCCAACACCACCCTTCGCCGCCATCTCCGAGGTCGAACAAGTCAGTCCAGCCGCTCCCATATCTTGCGCAGCGACGACAGCTCCGGTCTTAAACGCTTCTAGGCAGGCTTCAATCAACAATTTTTCTAGAAACGGATCGCCAACTTGCACCGCAGGGCGATCGTCCATGGACGCATCACTCAGCTCGGCGCTGGCAAAACTGGCTCCGCCCATGCCGTCTCGTCCGGTCGTAGACCCTACGTATAGGACTGGATTACCGATGCCTGCTGCCCCCGACTTGACGATGTCTGAGGTTTCCATTAACCCCATCGCCATCGCATTGACCAGCGGGTTCCCCGAGTAGGCCGGATCAAAATAGACCTCACCGCCCACCGTTGGCACCCCAACGCAATTGCCGTAGTGGGCAATTCCGGCCACAACGCCGCCAAATAACCGCCGCGTCCGGGCATCATTTAAATCCCCAAAGCGCAGCGAATTGAGGATGGCGATCGGGCGTGCCCCCATCGTAAAAATGTCGCGCAAAATGCCACCTACCCCAGTAGCGGCACCTTGAAACGGTTCTACAGCAGAGGGGTGATTGTGCGATTCAATTTTGAAGGCCAACTGTAGCCCATCGCCCAAATCCACAACGCCCGCATTTTCACCTGGCCCTACCAAAATGCGATCGCCCGTGGTCGGAAACTGTTTCAGCAGCGGTCGAGAATTCTTGTAGCAGCAGTGCTCTGACCACATCACCCCAAACATGCCCAGCTCTGTCCGGTTAGGGTGCCGTCCCAACCGACGCACAACATCCTCATATTCCTCGGGCTTTAGCCCTTCAGCGGCAATCTCTTGAGGCGAAAAAGGAGCAGAGGACGTGACAGACATGGTAGACCCAATAAAAGCATGGCAAGCTCAATTCTAGAGCGAAGGCTTGTGTGAACCGCCACTTCTATTCAAGAAAAGCCTCATGAATCGAAATATAAAGTCCAAGAACAAACGCAAAAGCCCAAAAGTCTATGCTGCCTAAAACAGACGGCCTAGATTTTTGAGCTTTTGATTGTAGCAGTTACTAAATTTAGCGGACTAGTAGTCTGAGGCGTAAATCTGCCTACCGTTCGTAGTGCAGGCTTCCAGCCTGCGCGGGCAAGATGCCCGCCCTACGGTAGCTAAACTTACGCCATCTTCTACTAGTTGGGCTAGCCAATATCGGGTCGCCTTAGCGCCCGAGAGCAGGGAGCCGCTGCCAAAACCGATGGGCTTTTGGTGCGATCGGCTTAGCCGTCGGCTCCGACGAGGTCATTGCCACCTGAAGCGCTCTCCAGGTATGGAGACAAACAATACCGCTAGGTTTCAGACTGTGGCGCTGCTGAAACGCGATCGCCGCTTGCTGAGTTTTGTCTCCAAATAGTCCGTCCGATTGCAGGTCATAGTCCAGCGCCTTCAACAATTTCTGTAAGCGATAAACATCTGCGCCGGTATGCCCCCAGCGCAGAGGGCGAGTACCAGGCTGAACGGTATTTTTTAAGGCGACCCAGGTATGCGAATCGACAATGCCGTCCATTCGTAGCCCTTGGCGCTTTTGATATGACTTGACAGCAACTTCGGTCATCCAGCCAAAATCGCCATCCACTTTGATCGTGTAGCCGTGAGCACAAATTAGCTCTTGCATTTCAGCAACGTCATGTCCCTTATCCCAAGGATATAAACACGGAACGGTAGGTTTGACTGGGGTAGCAGAAGCGATCGCCTGCCCTTTGTCGATTATCATCATCATAGACCTCCTGTCCTGGGTATGGGACGAATATTGTGTACCTTCGCTACACCACGGTTAGACGAGCTAAGCCCTTCAGCCGATCGGTAGCTTTTGTTTCATAGATAGATATTGAGTTTCCTCAGTACGAAAACAATCCTAGAACATCACCAGAAGACTCCAGTGTGCTTCTAGCATAAAACGGCCTGCAGTTAACCGCCTCACCAGAAAGAATCATTAAGATTCCTCCGTATGGGTGATTATACCGTGAGAGTACCCGCTCAAACGGAGAAGATTGAGGTAGTTCTTGAAAGATTATTAGACTGATTTTGAAATGATGAAGCCGATGGTTAAGGGCAGCTACAGCAGCGTTACACACCATACCGTTGAGGCCAAATGAGGCCAAACAGCCTGGGTTCTCTAGCAACCTGCGCTCCGATGATTTGGCATGGTCCTATGCTTGACCTCCAGGGTGCAAACAGGCATCTCTCAGCCCATTTTCAGGCTCAGTCAAATTGCCAAGAGGGGTGGTAGCCCTCTTTACGAGGCAGATAGTTTTTGGTAAACCTGCTTCAGAATAATTATTTTCCCTAGCTTGATGATTGGGGCAGTTTTGTTTATGAAGGAATGTTGAAGTTTAGAGTTTTACTAGCTATCTTCTATTTCTCAGTACTATGGTTTCCAGTGGCTCAGGCTAAATTGAGATAAAGTGTGGGTACCTAATCTGCAAAAACGTGCATTAATTAGCAAAATTCTGCATGATCGTGCGGTTTAGCTAGTACCCTGTAGTGGCTATTAGCAGTGGCCATTGATTATTATCAGTGGCTATTAATAGTGGCTCTTGCCTCAGCCCTTGCTATAGTTTGTTTAGATTACCCTCGGTTCTAGCCAAGTTGGCAATAGCCATATGGCGCTAGCTCAGAGATAGGTCAGGTATCAGCTACCCATATTTGCGGTTTAACCGTAGTGAAAGATAGGACGTTCATGAGCGATACCACCGCATTTGTGGCAGGATGTGCGATTACAGGAATTGCCGCATTCCTCTTGTTGAGGGGTGAGTTGGGGCTGGGTCAAACTAGACCTTTACAGCCAACTCAAGCAGTTGCTACTGCCCCTCAGCTACCAATCTCGAACCCTGTGCCCCAACCTCCCAGCCTAGTCACAGACTATGGGAGAGAATCTCAGCTGCAACAAGATTTAGACGAGCAAAAGTCGATCACTGACGATCTAGAAGAGCAGCTAAGGGAACAGCAAGCGGTGACAAAGGAGCTAACGTCTCAGCTCCAGCTCCAGCAAGCTAATACCGAAAAGTTGCAAAACCAGCTCCAAGAGCAGCAGCGGGTGGCGATGAGCGTGCCTCAGCCGCTCCGCTCCACGGAAGTAAGCGATCAGCCCAATCGATTTCAAAACCTTGTTTTTCTGGCCTTTGGCACCATGCTGCTGGTTGTGGGGTTGGGAGCAGGCGCTATTCTCATTATTATTATTGTTTTTATGGTGCAGTCTGGGCGGCGATCGCCTCGAATTATGCACGTAGTGCATCCGGTTTCACAGCCCTACACCCCTCCTCCATACCAGTCTTACAACTTGCTGGAGCAAGGGACGCTACCTCCTCAGCCTCGTACCAGACGTACCAGCCAGGTTAACTATTACGACAGCCAGTAGGTCGCCATCAAGCGCCAATATTTTATCTACTCAATAAAAAAGCTTTAGCTACTCAATAAAAAGCTTACGACGGGTGGGCAATGCCCACCCGTCGTTGTCATCAGAACCGTGAGCAGAACCGATCGATTCGTCTATCGACCCAGTAACTCCGCTACATCAGCGTGCATTAACGCAATGTTGGGATCGCGCTGAATCGAGCGGAAGTAGCCTTTTTCTAGGGTTGTACCATTCTCGGCGGGTTGCAGTAAAACGCGAGCCTCATCCAATAAGGCATTCACTTGGTCTAATGCGACTGGCTCTTTTGAGAAAATCACATCGTCAATTTGCACCACAAATTGAGAAATGGGTCGCAGCCAGCTAAACCAGTCATCACTAATCACCAGCTGGAAGAATTCGGAATTGGTGCGGATGCGTCCGTGGAACTGTTCGTAGAGAACCCGCTCAGAATCAAGCATGGCTTTGTGTAAGCGCAAAATGGCCAGACGCAGTGTGCGCAGCCGTTGTAAGGCAGTATCAAGCGAAGTAGAAGTAGTAGCCATTAACTGTAGTGCGATACAGACATTTTTCCATCCTGACATATCGTTACTGGTATCTGGGTGACGCCAGGGGCAGATAACCGATAGGGTGCAGTGGTAGTTACCGCCCAGCCTGACGCTATGCCGACGTCGAGATTTCTAGGGCGATTTTGGCCTGGTTTTGCCGCATCAGCCCATACTCTAGTCCTTCGACCACCGCGTGATAGGACGCTTCGATGATGTTGGTAGAGACACCTACCGTTGTCCAGCGCTGATGGCCGTTGCTCAATTCGACTAGGACACGGGTTTTAGCGGCTGTGCCAGCCCCGCCGTCTAGGATTCTGACTTTGTAATCAGTCAGGTGGAAGTTGGCGATCGCTGGATAAACATTGGTCAACGCTTTGCGCAGAGCGGCATCAAGCGCAGCAACAGGCCCATTGCCTTCAGCGGCTTCCAGGTAGTCTTTACCGTTGACGGCGACTTTAATCGTCGCTAGAGAATAGCTGTTGCCATCATTCACCTCTGAGCGCATGTCGCACCGCACCTGAAAATCTTTGATTTCAAAAAACACAGGCCGTTGTCTCAATGCCTCCCGCATTAGCAGTTCAAAGCTAGCCTCAGCGGACTCAAACTGATAGCCCTGATGCTCTAGCGTTTTGAGGCGCTGCAAAATTTGGTGGCAGGTTGGGTCTGCTTTATCCAAATCAATTCCAAAGCTGCGAGCCTTAGCTAGCACATTGCTCAGCCCTGCTTGATCAGAAATGACGATGCGGCGACAATTGCCGACTTGATCGGGTTGAATGTGCTCATAGGTGAGGGGGTTGCGCTCAACGGCACTGACGTGAATGCCGCCCTTGTGCGCAAACGCAGAAAGTCCGACAAATGGGGCGTGGTCATCGGGTGCAAGGTTAACGATTTCGCTAATGAGGCGACTAGAGTCAGTCAGTGTCTCTAGCTGGTCAGCTTGTACGCAGACATAGCCCAACTTGAGCTGCAAGTTAGGAATGAGTGAACAGAGGTTGGCGTTACCGCAGCGTTCACCATAACCATTGATGGTGCCTTGCACCATGGTCGCCCCCTCCATCACAGCCGCCAGGGCATTGGCAACAGCGGTGCCTGAGTCGTTGTGGGTATGAATGCCAATTCCAGGGATCGGAGTTGGGGTTGCTAAGCGATCTGGTGAGGCTGGGCGATCTGGGGAGATAGCCGAGGGAGATGGCTGGGCGATCGCCTGACTCACAGCCCGAACTATTGCTGAAATCTCGTGGGGCAACGTACCGCCATTGGTATCGCACAGCACCAGCCATTCAGCTCCGCCAGCGATCGCCGCCCTCAAGGTTTGCAGCGCATAGCCCGGATTGCACTTATAGCCATCAAACCAATGCTCCGCATCATAAATGACCCGTCGTCCCTGGCTGCGGAAAAACTCTAGCGTATCGCGGATCATATGCAGATTTTCATCCAGCGAGGTTTTGAGTCCTTCTGTGACATGTAGATCCCACGACTTGCCAAACACCGTCACCCAAAGCGTTCCAGCCGACAAAATCGGTTGCAGCATCGGTTCGTCGGCAGCCTGACGATGCGGTCGCCGGGTTGAACAAAAGGCAACGACTTCTGCCTGGGTTAAGGGTGCTTCTTTGAGCTGCCAAAAAAACTGTACATCCTTCGGGTTTGCCCCTGGCCAACCGCCTTCAATGAACGGAATCCCCATTTTGTCAAGCTGGCGAGCAATCCGCAGCTTATCTTCAAGCGATAGCGATATGCCCTCCCGCTGAGCACCGTCGCGCAGGGTGGTGTCATAGATCCAAATGGGTTTAGTCGCAGGTACGTCTGTCATGGGAAAGTAGAGAGTAGATCTGGGTACAAACTAACGACTAAAATACTAGAGTCAGCGGCAAGCTAACAATCTTTGGCAAACTTTGGCAAAAGTCCTGAAGCAAGAGTCAGACTTAAAAATAAGTGCTAAATCTTGATTTAGACACTCAACTCAAATCTCAAAACTCTCCACTCAAACCTCACCCCTAAATACCATGCCATCCATCACCGTTCAGGGTAAAACAATTGAATGCGAAATGGGCGCAAACTTGCGTCAGGTGTTGCTAAAACACGAGATTGACCTCTACAACGGTCAGGCCAAAGTAATTAACTGTCACGGACTTGGGACTTGTGGCACCTGTGCTGTGCAAATAGAAGGGACGGTGTCGGAGCTGGGTTGGAGAGAAAAAGCTCGATTGTCGCTGCCTCCCCATTCTCTCACGCAAAACCGTCGGCTTGCTTGCCAAACCCAGGTGTTAGGCGACATCCAGGTCACAAAATTTGATGGGTTTTGGGGCCAAGGCGATCGTCCTCACTAAAAAACATGCAGGTTTGCGCGATCGATCAAACGATTTTGTGTAAAAGATTCAGTAATTTCCCCCGATAGGGGCACTTTTATACAGAACTCTTGAACTAAACTAAGGGATTGAAAGCCTTTATTGTCAGGCTGTCGAGATTACCTATTTCCAACTAACGAAAGACCGGGGGAAGGCTGGGCGTGTCTGAAATACTTGGCTTTTTAATCGCATTTGGTCTGCTGGCAGCATTTATCTCCGCGCTGACTAGCGGCACATTACGAAACATTGCATTTGGCTTGCTGATTGTGTTTGCCATCATCATCGGCCAAGAAAGATTGGGAACTCAACTCTCTGCTCTCAACTTTCCGTTCACTTCAGCGATCGCTCCAGCGAACACGCGAGGTGGAGCCGCAATCCAGACGGCGCCTCAATCTACAGGAATGGGAGGATCCACTCTTCCTCCCTCCTATGGCGACAACTATCCTAGCCGTAATACCGCTAGAACCAGCTCCAGCGGCACTGACGCCAATCGAGGCAATCCCAACGCTCCCTACAATGGCGGCTACTATAACGATCCTTACTTCAACGACCCTTACTACAGCGGCAGCTTTCCAGGCGGCTACTATCCTCCCGACTCCAGCTATAGTCGGCCAACGCTAACTGGACGGGGGGTTCGCGCCCTCTGGTAGATCTGGCTTGATTCAGATCTGGCCATGGAGCCAGCCGCAGCCAAAATATCTTGATAGGCCGTTGCTGCATGTCACAGTTGCTGAATGTCACAACCGATTACGCGTCACAGTATGGTCGTGACCTGCTATTAAATTTTACCGGGAGGTGTGGGTGTGGCTTCTATTATTTTTTTGCTAGCAGTATTTCTGGTTCTGGCGGCATTATTAGGAACGCTGGCAACAGGGCTAGTGCGCCTTTTAGGGCTTGGAATATTGGCACTGTTTGCCGCCTTTGTCATTAATATGGCTCGTAACGGCACGCTGCCGAATGTATCTTTCAGCAATCCGTTTAGCCCATCCGCTCAACAGATACCCACCGCTGAAACGGCCTCTCCGCCTGCCGCCAGCTTTGATACAGCGCAGCCACCCTCTTCCAACGGCGGCGAACTTGGTACAACTGGTAGCACATCTGGCGGTACAGCTGGTAGTCCAACTGGCGGCACATCTGGCGGCACATCTGCTAGTTTTAATACAGTCCCTGGCGGAGCAGCAGCTACTGGGGCAAATGCTAACACCACTGGCGGAACACAGGCTACTAGCACGTCTCAACCGACGTCTACGAGGCCAGGAGTTCCAGCGCTTTGGTAGGCCATCGCTAA
>Ga0163155_10002348_pt1 | contig 21300 bp, 37 predicted proteins | sample OliLakLV19SP4G1_FD_148611 | JGI IMG/M metagenome (GOLD analysis project Ga0163155, IMG submission 148611) | Freshwater microbial mat bacterial communities from Lake Vanda, McMurdo Dry Valleys, Antarctica - Oligotrophic Lake LV.19.SP4.G1 | ecosystem: Environmental > Aquatic > Freshwater > Lake >... | reverse complement strand
CCGTTCCGCTCGAACGGGCGTCCGCTGGCGTCGAGGATTCGGGGGTGGGGTGAGCCGAAGATCATGGGGCTGATCTTAGCGATCGCGGGCCAGTTGGGTCAACCGGTGAAGTGGAAGTCGGTGGACCAGCTCACCTCAGCACCTCCTCACTCGTCGCCACCCGCACCTCACACGCCGCCACCGCCCCCCTGCCCCGATCCTCGCGGTAGACGGCCCGCACGTCCGGCACGTCGACGAAGCGGTCGCTCGTCAGCACTCCCGCCGACACCAAGAGATCCAAAATCGGCTTCAGTGCGTTATCGCCATCGCGAGCGCGGTTGAACCCCCGGCCGCCCTTGATCGTCACCGTCACGCTCGCCGGCTGCGTCACGCGGCCGATGCCTTGCTCTCTCAGCCGCGCCGTCCCTGCCACGATCCACGCCTGGTATCGCCGACTCTTGACTCGCCGTCCTCGGACGGTCGCGAACAGATTGTTCGTGCTGGGCGGGATGGGGAGCGAGAACGCCGCCTCTTGCGAGGCTCCGTCCTCCCCGGCCACCGGCAGCCCCAGCCGCCGGGCCTCGCGGCGGCCTTCGTTGGTGTTCAGGTCGATGGTGTCGGGCGTCATGGTTCCCTTCGCGCGGCAGGGTTCAGGCAGGGGACTTCACTCACAAACTCGCCCGTCCATGCCATGAGTCGAATCCAAGGGATCCCGTCGGCTCGGTGGCGATGATCCACAGGCCGCCGTCGTCCTCCCATCTGGCCACTTCGTGCGGTGCGACGTGGTCCGGCTGCTCGTCGTCGTCCGGCATCATCAGATAGATGCGGGCGATGCCCGAGGCTGCCAGAGACTCTGTGTAGTCCTGGCGGCGGAACGCGTCGTTGGCGCGATCGAGCCAGAGACGTGCTACACGCTCCATTCGCGTACTCCATTCGTTGCTGTTGTTGAGATGAGCAACCCCGCCGCTCGTTCGTTCTTCTCTACCTGCATGATCGCACTACTCGGTAGCGGCGTCAAGGGCTGCCGCAAGGTGTTTCTTTTTTCTTTTCGGTGCGCTGGACCCGACCGCGGCGCGGAGCGCGTCCGTCGTCGTGCCCATCGCGTCGGCCAGCCGCCCCGCCAGCTCCAGCGACGGCGACCGCTCGCCGCGCTCGAGCATGGCGATGGCACTCTGGCCCGTGCCAGCCGCCGCCGCCAGCCCGGCGCGGGACAGACCGGCGCGGGACCGCAGCTCGCGCAGACGGCCCGCGAACGACGGGATCATGTTTCGCGTCGAGTGTGCTTGGGCCAAGAGCCTCTCCTGTATTAGTGGGCCTCGTCAATGGTATCACTACTCGGCTACGTCGCCTGGAGGTTTCCCGGCCGGGACATTCCCGGCCGGGTGGGGGCGGCATCAGCGAGCGCCGCGCAGGCTACGTCGCAGCTCCGCGACCTGCTTCCGCAGGTCGCGGAGCTGCTCGCTGCCGATCCACCGCAGCCGGCCGGGCATGCGGGCGGCGGTCGGGCCGGTCTCGCGGGTCGCGCCCGCCACGGTCTCGTACATGTCCCGCGTGGCGAAGCGCGGGTCGCCGCAGCCGCAGAACCTGCACGCCTCCACGGCGCCATAGGTGCCGTCGTTGGTGGCGACGTGAACTTCGACCGCCTCGATGCGCCGAATCTCGCTGTCGATGCGGGCGGCGTTCGTGGTCTTCGTGGTCAGCATCTTCGTCTCCCGGTTGTCGTCTCAGGTGTCTCACTTGCACCCGTCTACCTACATTATAGCACTAGTCGGCAGAGATGTCAAGGACGTCGGGCAGCCAGGCGGCGGCGTAGACCAGGGGGCAGGTGCGCATCATTCGTCCCTCTTCCTTCCGGCGCTCACCGCATCGGTCAGCCGCTTCCGGTCCGCATCGGTGACTCGCTGGCGGGCCAGACACGTCGCGGCGATCCGCTCGCACGCATCGGCCGCCAGCCGGTCAGCCTCCACGTCTATCGGCGGGTCGTCGGGGTGCAGCGCCATCCACGCCTCGGCGACGGCGACGATTTTTCGGTACCCGCCGGCCGCGTGTAGGGCGAGGCGTATCACGTCTCTTCGGAGTGGTTCTCGGTCGCTCATTCCGGTTGCTCCTTGGCCCATTCGATCGCGGCGACTGACAGGGCAGCCATTGCGGCGGCCTCGGTCGGAAAGCCGCGGTAATCATTCCTACGGGGCATCCGATCCATCAGCCATGACGGCAGATCCCACGAGGTCATGCATTCGTCTCCGTATCGCGGACGGCTCCAGCTATAGCTCTCATCGCGGGACTCCCAGGACCGGATCTCTATGGGGGCCAGCGGGCGGCAGCCGCTCATCTCCACCACCTCCAGCGGGGTAGCCCGTACGATCCTGCCGCCATACAGCCGCCAGTTGGTGACGGAGCATTTGACGCGGGAGATGAAGCCGCGCGAAAACGTCCAGGCAGTCGGATCCCGCACGGTATCGAGTGCCGACCGATCGGCCCATTGCCTCCCGTGGAGTGCCATCAGCTTTTGCTCGCGCGCTCGAAGCGGCCGCAACTCCCGATCCACTTGGCACGGTCCATTGTGAGTCTGGCCCGCCCCACGTCGCCGCCCGCATCCGTTGCACCTGCACGATGCACGCCCCACGACGCCACGGCGGACTATCTCCACCTGCACCCGAATGAACTCGCCGCGAGGGTCGTCGTGTTCCTCCAGCCAGTCGGCGTACACGAGTCGCGGCGCGTCGTCGGCCGGATTGGGGGTGATGGCGGCGAGGAAATCTCGGTCGGTCATTCTTGTTGGTCTCCACTCAGCAGCCGAATCGCTGTCGCTGCGTCGGCGTCGCTCAACCCCCTCCTGCCGTCCGTGCGCACCAGACGCCACGAATTCTTGCCCAGCGGCAGGTCGAGGTCGTCTAGCACGCACCAGTTGCACTCGCTCTGGGGCGAGTGCGCTTCGCTCCAGTCCAGTATCTGTTTTGCGCGGATCGCCGGGCCGAGAACAGACAATTCCGATGCAGGCAGGTCCGGGTCCGCTGCCGTGGTGTCGACGAGCCGGCCGTCAACGTGCAGCCAGTGTGTGCGGAGCAAGTACGCCAGCCCTTTCAGAGTCATTCCGTCCGCGCCAAAGGTCAGATACCGCCATGCCGACGACAGGACGATCTCGCAATCCGTCGCAGCAATCACCTGGTTCAGCCGCTCCACGCAGGCACGGTCGACGGTGCATGAGCAGGCGATCGCGTCGAAGGTGTGGTCGTTGAGCACGCCATCAACATCGAGGAACAGAATCGGTTTCATTACCCCCCTCCTTAGCCACATCAGTTGAGCATTCTGTCAATTTCGAACTCGTCGACCGTCCGGATCGTCTCGCCGCATTCCTCGCACGCGAGGTGCGCGATTGGCGCGACGTCGTGCATCCTGAGTCGGCCATCCTCGGCCTCGTTGTGGACCCGCAAGGCCAAGTGCCAGCGGCAATTGTGGCTGCCGCAATTCGCACACTCGTGCCCGGTGGTCTGTGCCATGTCCTTCCCCGTCGTCACGATGTTGAGCATTTTGTTGACTGCGACCTTGTCGGCCGTCCGGATCGTCTCGCCGCATTCCTCGCATGCGAGGTGTGCGATTGGCACGATGTCGTACGAGTAGAGCCGGCCATCCTGTCCGCCATCGCTGACCCGCCAGGCCAGGTGCCAGCGGCAATTGCGGCTGCCGCAACCAATACACTCGTACCAACTGGACTGACCGGTCATGCCCGCGCGCCGTGCGGCGGCCGTCAGGTTCGGCCACTCGGCCTCGTTGTGGACCAGCTCCTGGGCTTTCGCCTTCGCGAGGGCCCTACTATGGACCCAATCGTCTGGGTCCAGCCAAATGAAGAGGCCGCGAATTACCTTCCACTCGTCGCTGGTCATGGCGCACCTCTCGTTGGATTCCAGTTCAGTTTGTGGAACTCTGCGGGCGCATCGGGGAACGTACGCATCAACTCGCCCTTGAAGAGTCCCTCGACCTCAATTCTCTCAATGACCCCGCTGTCCCGCTGCCATTCCAGGATGATGTTCCCGTTGGGCAATGCATACAGGTCGTGCGGTGCGTCGATGTTGTCGGTCATCAGCCCGTCCGCCACTTGAAGCGCCGACAGCACGATGCAGCGTCGGACCGGCGACCCATCGCTGCCATACGCGTTTGCGTCGAGCAGCGACATGATTAGGTCGCGCACTGTCTGCCAGTCGTAGCCGGTCATTCCGGTTGCTCCCGTGCCCATTGAATCGCGGTGGCGGACAGGGCCGCCAGTGCGGCGGCGTAGGTCGGAAAGCCGCGGTCCTGATTCATGCTGGGCAGCCTAGCCAGCAGCCACGACGGCAGATTCCCTACCCAGCGATAGCCCTCACCGTCGACCCCACGCGGCCAGACGCCGCTCTCCTCCACCACTTCCAGCGGGGCGGACCGCGCGATCTCGCCGCCCGACATCGTCCAGTCGGACATTCTGCAATGGACGCGGGCGATGAAGCCTCGCGAAAACGTACAGTCGATCCGACCCAAACGCCGCCGAATGTGCCAGCGCCACGCGTGGCGCATCAGCTCCTGCTCGCGGGCTCGAAGACGGGCACGGCGACACACGCACCGTGTCGCCATGCCGCAGCGGCACTGCGGCTCGCATTTCGACCCTTCCAATTCGATCTGCACCCGAATGAACTCGCCGCGCGGGTCGTCGTGTTCCTCCAGCCAGTCGGCGTAGACCAGTCGCGGCGCGTCGTCGGCTGGATTGGCGATGATGGCGGCGAGGAAATCTCGGTCGGTCATGTCGCCACCTCCCTCGCAGCAGCCAGCAGGATCGCCCGGCAGCACGCCAGGGCCAGACCGGGCAGTCCGGGGGAGTCTGTGAGAGTCCAGTGTTCGCGACGCTTCGCCCCGACAATTTTGACCCACCAGGGGCCGCCGTCCTCCAGCCCGTTGTAGTCGACGCGGCACGTCATTTGATGGCGCGTGCAGAATTGGTACAACATCTCCATCGCCCGGCCGTGGTCCGTGGAGTAGTACGGCGTGGGGCTGTAGGCATAGCCCAGCACCTTCGCCACGGCTACGTCCATCTCCAGACCGGCAGGCATCTCGCGTATTGCATCAGCAGTTGTCATGATTTCTCCTTCGCAGCAGCAGCAGCTAGCAGGATCGCTCGACAACAGGCCAGGGCCAGACCCGGCAGTCCAGGGGAGGCTGTGATAGTCCAGCAGTCGCGCAGCCTCGCCCCGGCAATCGAGACGTGCCAGGGCACGTCGTCCTCCAGCCCGTCGTAGCTGACGCGGCACGTCCTGTGATGGCGTTTGCCAAACTGGTGCAGGGCCTCCATCGCCCGGCCGTGGTCGGTTGAGTAGCACGGCACGCCGAGGGCCTGGACGTCGATCTCGTAGCCCAATGCCTTCGCGATGGCTACGTCCATCTCCAGACCGGCAGGCATCGCTCGGATGGCGGCAGTGGTCGCGGCGAGCGACAGAGAGAGCTCATGCATCGGCGTTGTCCTCCTTAGCAGTCGAAGACTGCTGCCTTTGATTTCGCTTCAAGCATCCTTCATCTCATCCACGAGCAATCGGCCAAACCCCACGGGTCGTGCGGAGCCGGTGACGGCATCCAAGTGCTGTCGCACCCGGCCCCCAGAGTAGCGTTGACGTAATACGTACAGCCTTCTCGCCATGCTCCACGTCCGCCGTGGACGTGGCCAAAAACATGCAGTCGGGGCGTCTTCTTCCATGCGGCGTGCCGAAGCGCGAGACTTCCCAAATGGATGGAGCTGGGCTTATCGCCAATCCCAAGTGGTGGATTGTGTGTCAGCAGGATGTCGATGTTTGACGGCATGCCGCTCAAAGCAACTTCGATTTCCTCCTCGGTATCGACGCCGAACGCCATGCTGTCTTTCAGGCACCACGGCATGCCCCAGATTGTCAGCCCGTCGATTTTGATCAGCGAGTCTTTGAGCACGATGACCGGCAAATCCTTCGGCAGCGTTTCGGGCCGCTCGAAAATGTAATCGTGGTTTCCGGCCACCATGACGACGGGGATACCCATCGTCCATATCCAGTGCCGGAAGGGACCGTCGAGGTAGGCGAATTGCGCGGAGGTTCCCCCGTCCGGGCAGACGTCGCCGGCGAGCAGGAGCAGGCGACTGTCGGGCCGGATTTTCGGGGTCCGGCCGTGCAGGTCTCCGATCAACGTCGTCCAGCCTCCCATCACCAGCCCTCCCGGATCAAGTCGCACACGATTCGCCGCCGCGCCGTTTCACGACGCCTTCAACAGATTCCGCAGCCGCCTCACCCCGTTATGCAGCCGCTGCGCTCCAGCCTGGGGCGTGATGCCCAGGCGGAGTGCGTAGACGCGGATCGTCTCGTGGTGCCAGAACTTCCTTTCGATCGCCGTGCGGTTGATGGCGGGCAGCTTCCGCATCGCCGCGGCCAGGTCGTCGTTCTCCATCGGCATCACCTCGGGCGGCGCGGCCTTCTTGAGCGACGCCATGTCGAACCCCGACGCCAGCTTCGGCGCTCGCTCGCCCTCCCGGTATCGCTTCGCCGGGATCCGGATCGCCGCGTTGTCTCCGAGCATGCGCAACAGATACCGATAGATCGAGGTCGCGGCGTAGGTGCTGAACTGGAATCCTCTGCTTTCGTCGAAGCAGGTCGCCGCGTGCAGCAGGGCGACGTAGCCGATCTGCGTCGCGTCGTCGTGGCCTCCGAGGGCTTTGACGGCATCTCGGCTCAGCTTCGCGACGACGCTGCCGACGAGACGGACGTTCGCGGAGAAGATCGCGTCGCGCTCCGAAATGGACCTTCGTGGGGTTGCCTTCTTCATGGGACTATGGACCTCGACGGGTTGGAGGTTGGTGCGGTGGGGAAAGGCCCGCGAGCCCGATTCCTTTCCAGGCTCGCAGGCCGCCCCCTCTTGTCGTTGGGTTGTGAGGAGGAGCGATGGTTGCTATTGTCACTCGCCCGGGTCGACGGCCTCGTCCAGCGTCCGCTGGTCGGGATCATCGGCCGCGAACTGCTGGAACTGAACCGTCCGCTTGTCCTTGCCGGCGACGCGCACGCTGCCGATGGTCAGGCCGGTCCGGTACTTCGGCACCTTGGTCGCGGCCTGGATGTCCATGACGACTTCGCCCTCGCCGAGCTGCTTCACGGTGAGTTCGATGACGAGCTTGCGTTCCTTCTCGTCCTTCCCGCGTTCGTCCACGTCGCGCATCAGTGCCGCGATGGCGTCGTTGACGACCACGCGGGCGCTGCCGTGGTCGAGGTCTCCCAGCGTGTCGATGGTCAGTTGCGTCGATGCCACTGTCGCACTCCCTTCGTGTTGGTGTGAGGTTGTCTTCGGTCGCTCGGTCACTGCGTCGGAATGAGGACGCCGTTCGACGGAGCCTCGTCCTGCGGCTCGGGGGTCGCGGCGGCCTTGATCGCCAGCGCCCTCGCCGCGGATTGCAGCCGCTTGACGAACAGGCTCAGGACGCGGTCCTGCTCGTCGATGCCCAGCGTCGCCATGACCTTCTCGATCCGCACGATGGCGGCCGTCTCCGCGCTGGCGGACGAAAGGGCGGTGCGCTTGGCTTTCTTGTCGGATTCCATCTCGGTCACTCCTTGGGGTTGGGTTCCACGGTCACTTCCACCGCGTCTCGCTCTGGGAGCTTGACGAACAGGCTCAGGACGCGTTCCTGCTCGTCGATGACCAGCGTCGCCATGACCTTCTCGATCCGCACGATGGCGGCCGTCTCCGCGCTGGCGGACGAAAGGGCGGTGCGCTTGGCTTTCTTGTCGGATTTCATCTCGGTCACTCCTTGGGGTTGGGTTCCACGGTCACTTCCACCGCGTCTCGCTCTGGGAGAACGCTTCTCCGGCAGCGTAGTTCTCGAAGCGCATGTACTCCTTCTGGAACATCATCGTCACCTCGCCGGTCCTGCCGTTCCGCTGCTTCGCGACGATGACTTCTGTGACGCCTTCCTGCGTCCCCGGCTCGTATCGCTCGGGGCGGTGCAGCATGATGACCACGTCGGCGTCCTGCTCGAGCGCGCCGGACTCTCGCAAGTCGCTGAGACGCGGCCGATGGTCGACGCGCTCTTCCGAGCCTCGGTTCACTTGCGCCATCGCCACGACGGGGATGCGCAGTTCTCGGGCCAGCGCCTTCAGGCGTCGGCTGTTCGCGGCGACCTGCTCCTGCCTCGGAGCCTTCCGGTCGTCGGGGTCGATCAGTTGCAGGTAGTCGATGAACACCGCCGCGATCCCGTTCTTCCGCTTCAGCCGCCGCGCCGTCGACGCGATGCGAAGGATCTGCTGCGACGGGGTGTCGTCGATGAACAGCTTCGTCTTCTTCAGTCTGCCGCCGGACTTGACCAGCGCTTCCATGTCGTCTGCCGAGAGCGTGTTGCGCCGCAGACGGTGGCTGTCCACGCGGGCATCGCAGCACATCAGCCTCTCGGCGATTTCCAATCGCGACTGCTCCAGGCTGACGAAGTACACCGCGTGCTCGTGACGAACCGCGTTCAGCACGAGGTTCATGGCGAAGGCGGTCTTGCCGACCGAGGGACGTGCCGCGACGAGAACCAGTTCGCTGTTCTGCAAGCCCGCCGTCAGCTCGTCCAGGTCCGTGAAGCCCGTCGCGATTCCGCTCATCGCGTGCGGCGTCTTGCTCCTGGCGTCCAGCCGGTCGTATGCCTCGCTGATGCACTGCTCGATGGTGAACGTCTCTGCCGCGATGCCTCCTTCTGCGATGGCAAGTATCTTCTTCTCCGCTTCGGCCACCATGTCCTTCGCCGGGCTCACGCGGTCGTAGGCGTCCCGCAGAATCTCGGTTCCGGCATGGATCAGCCCTCGCGTCAGCCCGTGGTCGCGGACGATCTCGGCGTAGTACGTCGCGTTCGCCGAGGTCGGAGCCGCGTCCCACAGTTCGGCGACGTAGGCGTGCCCGCCGACGTCCGCCAATTTCCCTTCGATGTGCAGGTGGTCGGCCAGGGTCACGAGGTCGACCGGCTTGGCCTTGTTCCACAGCGTCACGATGGCGACGAACGCCTTCTGGTGCGCGTCGAGGTAGAAGTCTTCCGCGCGGAGAGCCCCGATCACGTCGTCGATGACGTGGTTGTTCCGCAGGCAGCTTCCGAGGACGGATCGCTCGGCGCTTCGGTCGTGGGGTGGGAGACGGTCCATCGGTTCCTTTCTGGTCACGCGAATTCCAGGCAGTTGTCTTCCGGAAGCTTCCCGCTGTCCGGCAGCACGACGTACTCCGTCTGCGATCCCGCCCGCACTTGCACCATCGCGCCCAGCGGCCAGTGGGGCGGTCCGGGCGAGCCGTCCTTGGTTCTCAGAATGTACCTGCCGTCGCTGTCAACCATCCGTGCGCCGCAGATCGCGCATCGCTGAACCAGTCTGCCTCGGACGCAGACGGGCAGCCCGGCCAGGTGCGTCAGCGTGTCGCTCACTGGTAGTCCTCCGGCTTGGCGGACGACGTCACTTGACGCCCAGGTCTTCGAGAACTCCCGCTAGGTACTTCTCGGTAGACTTGCCTTCGACGAACTTCTTAATCGCCTTGGCCAGCTTCGCGACCTTCTCGTTCTTCCATTCCCGGTCGGAGAAGAACGCCTTGATCTCCTTCAGGCTTCGCGGCTTCGCGGCGCGTCGCGGCGCGGGGCCGTCGTCGGAACCGCCGCCGTCCACGGCCGTCGCCTCGCCGGGATCGGCGGCGTCCGCGAGGTGGTGGTCCCGGACCTGGCGTCGGATCGTGGTGCCGTCCACCTTGCCGTTCTCCATCGTGGCCTGCCGGATCGCCTTCTCGCGAGCTGCGTCTGGCAATTCGAGGATGTCGAGCGCCGCGACCACGGACATCGTGCCCTGATGCACCAGCGTCTGCACGTCGCGATCCAGCGCCAGCAGCTTCCGCAGCGTGCAGACCTTGCTCGGCGTGCATTGGTAGAGCCTGGCAATCTCGGAGTCGCTGCGGCCGTAGCTGCGAAGCCGTTCCTGATTGTGCGCGTCGTCGATCGCGGACGTCTCGTTCCGTCGGCAGTTCTCGACGACGTTCCGCGTGAAGGCGTCTTCGTCGTTCATGTCGGCGACGCGGACTTGCAGCATGAACTCCTCGTCGCGCCGCTCGCTGCCGACTTCGTCCACGAAGCCGTCGCGGAGCAGTCTCGCCGCCGCGGCCCGCGTGAATCCGGCGACGAGCTGGATGCGGTTGCCTTGGATTCGCCGCGCAAGGCACGGCTGCAACTGTCCCTGTTCCATCAGGCTCGACGCCATCGCGACGATCGCGTCTTCGCCCGGGGCCATGCGCCGTCCGCGCAGCTCGTCGCGGATCACGACCTCGGCGGGGTCGACGTGGAACACGTCCGACCGGCGCACGTTCGCGCCGGCCTCGATCTTGATTGCCACTTGGTCACTCCTGTTCGGTGTCCTTACGGGCTCGTCGCGCCCGATCCCAATCCTCGGCGCTGCCTGCGGTCTCTCGTTCCCTCCGCGACCGCTCCGCAAGCTCGGCGGCTTTGCGTCGGCGCTCGTCGCTGCTGTCGCCGACCTGATCTTCCGAATCCTCCCAGCGGCGTTCGGCGAGCCACTTCGCCGGGTTCGGTATCGCCCCGCGCTCGGACCACTGCTTGCTCCGCTTCTGCCGTTCGACCGCCGCGAGGATAGTTTGCACCAGCGCGGCGTCGGGATCAATCGCTTTCCACGCTTCCGCCGCGACCGTCTGCGCCCGCTTCGCCGGGTAGGCGCTCCAGAATTTTTCGAAGCCGAGCAGACTCCCGTTCTCGGAAGGCTTCCCCGAAGGCTTCCCCGAAGGCTTCCCGAAAGGCTTTCCTTCGGCACGCGCCTCTGTGTGTGTATCCTGTTCCTGTTCCTGTTCCTGGTTTGGCAAAGGCTTTGCCAAAGCCTTCCCGAAAGGCTTCCCGAAAGCCTTCCAGGAAGGCCCCATGAATTCCAGGAAGGTCGCAAGTGCTTGCCCCGCTTCGACTTTCAGCGGGCACTCTGGGATGCAGTCCCAATGGTGCCACCAGCTTTTGACCACATTCGGGCTGCCCGGAGGGTTGTGTTTTATGGCGTTCGGGATCCACAAAACACGAGCCTTCCAATCGGCCTTCACGAGCCCTTCCCGAAAGGCTTCCTTAAAGGCTTCCCGAAAGCCTTCCAGCGGCCACCCCAGCGACTCCGCCATCGCCATCTCGCCCACATGGGACAGCCCCGGAATGCTGGTCGTGTGCGGGCCGGTCAGCAGGTACAGCCAGAGGTACTGGCCGCATGGCTGCGGGCGCGACAATCGCAGGAACTTCTCGTCGCCGTAAGTCCTTACGGCGATGTTTCGGAATATCGCCACGCTCGCCCTCCGTGTCGCGTTCGGCCCTTGGCGGGGCGGGACAACTCCAGCCCCCGATCGGGACAGTCGTTTAGTACGGCTGCTGCGGAGGAAAGCGCGGAAGTGACGCAGGCAACCACGAACTGCCCGAACGGGGGCAGGCTTCAGGAGTTGTCGATCATGTCGCGCCTTCCTCCAGGCCCGGTACTAATCGGGCCAGGACAATCTAACCGACCGCCCGGAGGCCGTCAAGAGTTCGGGCGTTCACTATCACTCCGACTTCAGACTGCGCGTCTCGAAGAACCCCGCCAGGTCGGGATGCTGCTGCATCGCAAGCCGCGCCAGCCGCGACGAGAACACGTTGTTGCACCGGAACTTCTCTCCGTCGGCACGCTGCACCAAGCCCTCCCAGCGGAGGATGTGCAGGATGCCGTCGGAGCTATAGCGGTCGTGTCCGTCCCTGGACTTCAGCGTTCGGGCGATCCGCACGAATTCCTCCATGACGCCAGGGTGCGCCGCCAGCCAGTCCTCGAACCGCTGCTGGATCGTCCTGGGCAGATGGTCGAAGAGGGTCATGGGGTCATGCTCCTGCGTCATCCGGTCTGATGACTCTCCATCCATCCCATGAACTCCTCGGCGGTCATGTCGGACTTCGTGCTGTTGCACGTCATGCAGGCCAGCACGAGGTTCGACCACCTGTTCGACCCGCCACGCGACTTGGGCATCGCGTGGTCCAGAGACGTCTGAAGAAAGTCCGGCAGGTGGCATCGGCAGTAGACGCAGAACGGATGCCTCTTCCACAGGCGGAGGCGAAAGGCCCTGTTCTGGATGCGCCTCCGGTTCTTCACGCCCAGCGCTTTCCTGGCCATAGGATCGTCGCTCCATCGGTTAGGTGTTCGTGCTGGCGATCGCCTCCAGTCGCGCGGCCAGTGCCGCCTTCTCCGACTCGTCGAGCTGGTCGACGTCGAACTTGCCGTAGCTCTCGACCATGACCAGGAACTCTTCGTCGTCGACGACGTGCCGGCGCTCCGCGATCACGCTCTGCCACGTCTTGCCGCGCGGCGGTGCCGCGACCTGGGCGGCGTCCGTCACGTCCTTCGCCGGCTCCGCGGCCATCTGCTCCAGCAGCTTCTGCCCCGTCGTCTTCGGGCCGGCGATGCCGGCCGGAAGGTCGCCGAGGGGCGCTTCGTCGCTCATCGGCTCGCTGAACTCCGTGCCGGTGCAGAGTTCAAAGATGCTCTTGAACATCCGGCGTTCGGCCTTGCCCATGATGGCGTCGACGCCCATGCCCTTGTTGACGCGGATCGCGTAGACGCGGCCGCCCTCTCCCTTGGTGTCCCGCAGGAACATCTTCTTGCCGCCGTACTTCCACTCGGCCCGGACGCGGCAGCAGGTGTGGCCCCCAAGCACGAAGGACGGGGAGATGGCGTAGTCGAGGTCGGTGATGCCGGGAAGGTCGCGAGTGATGCGCTTGTAGCCGCTCTGGGTCGTGTAGCACTTCCCGGCGATGATGTTGAACTCGTTCCCGGCGATCTGAAGCCCGCGCAGCAGGGCCTCGACCACGCAGTCCGTCACCACCTCCGCCGAGTAGGGCTCGACGGCGTCGCCCTTCTTCGGGTTGCGGTCGGTGTCGAACCCCAGAGGGGTGTTCATCAGCCGCAGGATCTTGGGCATCAGCGGGGCCACCAGGGCACGCAGCTCGGCGATGCCGTCCGCCAGCATCATCGCGCGCTCGACGCCCTGGAGGGCCGCCAGCGTCGAGAGGTTGTACCGGTCGGCGGCGGCCTGCACGGACACGATTGCTCCGGACAGGCTGTCCGACTTCACGGTCACGACGGTCTTGGTTGGCGCAGTCATGTTCGCTCCTGTTAGAGGCTGACGATCCGGTCAGTTATTCGTTGCGCGGCTTCTCGCCACGCCCGCGCTTCGGTGGGGTGCCACGAGGAGAGGTCGGTGGGGTGCCACGAGGAGAGGTTGCTCGCTGCCCCGGTGTAGCCCGCGCGCACGACGTACGTGTCGGTGCAGTGGCCGGGGTCGAGCCGGGCTCGCAACTTGTCTATGTACGCCTTGGGATGCACGGCCCGAACCAGCCGACGCACTTGACGAAGCGTCATGTCGTGCTTCTTCATCATCGGCCCCCTCCGCTCATGTTCGCTCCTGTTAGAGGCTGACGATCCGGTCAGTTATTCGTTGCGCGGCTTCTCGCCACGCCCGCGCTTCGGTGGGTTGCGACGAGGAGAGATGGCGCAATGCCCCGGTGTAGCACGCGCGCACGACGTACATGTCGGCGCTGTGGACGTAGTGGAGCCCGACTCGCTCCTTGACTATGTGCGCCTTGGGATGCACGGCCCGAACCAGCCGACGCACTTGACGAAGCGTCATGTCGTGCTTCTTCATCATCGGCCCCCTCCGCTCACGAAGAGACGCCGCGACGTGTGCGTCTCGACCGTGTGCGTCTTGACCGTGACGACTGTGTTTGCCACGCGCCGGCCGTCGGGCAGCAGCCCAACGCCTGCGTCGCCCATGCGGTCCATGATCCGGGCCTTCTGCTCTTTCCGCAGCGTCTCCATCGTCGCGATGGCGCGGCCCAGCTCTTGGTACTCTTTCACGAGAGCCAGGTCTTCCTCGGCCAGTTGAACGTGCCTGGCCTTGTCGGGACGATGAAGCAGCGGCACAAGCTCGGGCGTGCGCGGGTCCGTCCAGTCCAGTTCGGGATAGTTTCCTTTTCCCACGATGTCCCAGAACCGGCCGCAGATGTCAATGGCCCGGTCGATCACGGCACGGTCGCGACGGATCGGGTAGATCACAAACTCGGACAGGTTGAACAGTACCGCCACGTCCGCTTCGTCCGCGCCGTAGCAGGCCATCTGCCATTGGACTTGCAGGAAGATGTCCTGCGGCACCTGCTCGAACTCGGGGTCGCCCCAGCCGCGGCTGTCGCCGGTGGTCTTGCCCTCGACCAGCTTCCGGGTGCCGCCGATCCAGTCGGCATGCGCCCCCATCCAGGGACGCGGCGAGCCGAAGGCGGGCGGCGCTTCTTCGAGCTTCGTTCCGGTCCGTTCTTCGTACAGCCTGCCGACGATGGGTTCCAGCCATCGCCCGAGGCGCTGCGACTCGTTCTCCGGCCGCTCGCGGGCCAACAGCTTGTCGACGGCCACGTCCAGCGGCCCGTAGCCGAAGCGGCTGAGCCGGCAGATGGGGGCGACGTCGGTGGCGAAGACGCCCTTGCGCCGACGTGCCAGGAACTCCGCCCGCTTGACGTCTGGGGTCTGCGTCTCCATACTGACACCTCACTCCTGTTCGGCCGCGTGTGGGGACACGGCGCACCCACACGCGGCTTTGCGTTTTGAAATGCAGGCTCCGTGGTTCGGGGAGCATCGCCTGCGTAATGCACCGTCAAGGACTGGCATTCCCCAAGGCACTCACGGCTTACCTTTCGTGCTGATCGTCACACCGTCAGGGCCGACTCACTACTTCGTTGAGAATGATCCACAGCCCCACGCACAACGCGAGGGGCCAAAGCAGTCCGTCCATGTCGCATCTCCTTCGGCTCGTGGCCATCATCGCAGTCGAGACTTCAGCAGCCACCACGACTCCGGGCGCACGCCCGTCGCCTTCTCCTGCCTCTCGGCGTGGAAGCAGGCCCAGAGCATCGCCCAGGCCCGGACGTAATCCAGCTCCTGCACCTTCTCCGCCAACTTGTCCCGACGATGCGGGTCCGGGCTGAGCCAAGCTGGACGGCGAAGGACGGAGGCGATCTGCTCGCCGGGATCGGCCACGTCGGGATCCCACTTGAACTTCCCGGCAAGGTCGTGCAGCACCTCCCACTCGCCTGCCGTGAAGTGCCGCTCGTTCTCCGTGGTGGCCTCGGCCAGCAGGTGCGTCCAGCAGCCGAGCGCCAGGTTGTACGTCGTCGGCGAATGGCCGAGCATGGCGGGCGCCATGTCCCCCGGGTAGACCGTCGTGAACCGGCTGCGCCGGTCCCGCTCGCGTTCGGTGATCGCTTTCATCCTCCTCCCTCCCGGTTGATGTCGCCCAGGACCGCCCCCTCGGCAGCCAGGACGAACGCCTCCTTCAGACCAGCGTACTCTTCGCCTTTCACCCCCTATATTATAGCGCCACCTACATCGTGACGCAACATCTTTCTAGACGGACACGCGGATTGTCCGCCCCCACGGCCCCTTCGCCTCGGTCGTCGACGCCCACAGCACCGGGTAGTCCGGGGCGTGAGCCGGGAAGGTGGAGTACATGTCCGTCAGGCAGATCAGGCAGGCCGGGTCCATACCCTCGTTCTCGATCCAGTCGAAGACGGGCCGGTGATCCGTGCCGCCTCCGCCGCACGGCTTCAGCACCAGCGGGCCGTCGGAGGGCGTCCACCTCTGCACTCCGCAGACGGCGCTGTCGTGGTGCAGGATCGTCAGGGAGACGTCGGCGTATGCGAAGCAGATGCCGCTCAACTCCGCCGCGAAGGCGTTGAAGATCTGCTGGCCGATGCTCCCCGACTCGTCCACCGCCACCACGATCTCCCCCAGCGCGTCGCCCCCGATGCTGGGCAGGTACAGGCGACGCCACGCGAAGCGCCGCGAGGGAGGGGACCATCGGTAGTCGGACTTGCTCATCTTCGTCACGAACTCCGCCAGTTCCTGCTGCCAGGGGATCGAGGGCTGGAGCAGGCCGTCGATCAGACGGTCCAGGCCCTTGCTGATCGCGCCGCGCATCTTTGCGATCTGCCGGGCCTGCGCCACGGCCGCCTTCCAGTTCTGCGACTGGCGCGACGCCTCCGCGGCCGACATCCCCTTCGGCTGGATGACGCCGCCGCACTTGCCGGGGTCGACCGCTCCCTTGCCCTCACCGTCCCCGTCGCCTTCACCGTCGCCGCCCGACTCGCCTTCGCCTTCGCCCTCACCGTCCCCGTCGCCTTCCTCCTCTTCGACCGGCAGGAGCAGGTACGTCTCCTCCGTGCTGAGACCGACCGGGATTTGCGTGAACGGACCCTCGCCCGCATAGAGCCCGTCAGGAGGCAGGACGTATCCCGCCGCCCGGAGCAGGGGGTTGAGCTGCAAGTCGGCGGCGATGTTCCACCGATTGGGGTCGCGGCCGTTGAGCCGCAAGTGGTGGATGAACGCACAGTGTCCGACCTCGTGGACGAGCAGCCCGAGAAGCTGATCGTCGGTCAGGCTCTCCACGAACGGGGGGTTCACGAGAAGGCTCTTGCCGTCCGTGCCAGCGGTGGGAACCCGCCAGTTCGCGGCCAGGTCCAGGCGCATCGCCAGCGTGGCCCAGAAGGGGCCGTCCTGGCGACGGTCGAAGATCATCCGGGTGCGTGCCTTGCGCATCCGGCCCACGGCCTTGTCTTCGGCGGCGACGCGGTCCTGATCCGCCGGGGCCTGCTTCGTCTTGGACATGCCAGTCTCCTTGTATTGGGATACCTATTGTAGCACAATCGTGCCGCTCCGGTCAACCCTTTTGCGCGGTGGCCTCTTCGATGAGCTGCTTCTGAAGCAGGTACTCCAGCCCCTGGGAGTTCCATGCTGCCCTGCGGGCGCGGAGGGCGTCGTCGAGCAGGCGCACCTCGTCGACTCCCTCGGCGAACACACCCTCCATCGCGGCCATCCATGTCGACCCGGAGCCTGTCCTGTAGTGCTTGCGATGCCGCCCGTCTGGGGCCCCCCAGCCGCAATGAAGTTCCGCTCCGCAGACTCTCAGGCGGCCGGCGAACTTGAGGTGAGCCGCGAGATAGGGCGACGGGATGTCGGTCGGCAGACGGAGCCCGAATTGCGCCAGCAGCAGGTCGCAGATTTCTGGCGGCTGCTGCTTCACCGGGATGACTGTGATCTGCACCTGCGTTCCGTCGCAGAGCGTGATGGTGACGAACTGGTTGATGCACTCCTCCAGCGTCAGGTCGTCGAGCGTCTTCATGCGGTCCTGATCCGCCGGGGCCTGCTTCGTCTTGGACATGCCAGTCTCCTTGTATTGGGATACCTATTGTAGCACAATCGTGCCGCTCCGGTCAACCCTTTTGCGCGGTGGCCTCTTCGATGAGCTGATTCTGAAGCAGGTACTCCAGCCCCTCGGAGTTCCATGCTTCCCTGCGGGCGCGGAGGGCGTCGTCGAGCAGGCGCACCTGGTCGACTCCCTCGGCGAACACAACCTCCATCGCGGCCATCCATGTCGACCCGGAGCCTGTCCTGTAGTTCTTGCGATGCCCCACGTCTGGAACCCCCCAGCCGCAACGAAGTTCATCTCCGCAGACTCTCAGGCGGCCGGAGAACGTGAGGTGAGCCGCGAGATAGGGCGACGGGATGTCGGTCGGCAGACGGAGCCAGAATTGCGCCAGCAGCAGGTCGCCGACTTCTGGATGCTGCTGCTTCACCGGGATGACTGTGATCTGCACCTGCGTTCCGTCGCAGAGCGTGATGGTGACGAACTGGTTGATGCACTCCTCCAGCGTCAGGTCGTCGAGCGTCTTCATGCGGCACCTCCCAGCACCGTGATCTGAAGGCTCGCCATCGACACGGACGCCTCCGTCTCGTCGAGCTTCTGGTGGAGCACGCCGAGCCCGGTCTGCAACAGTTCCTCGTACAGCACGACGCGATCCCGCAGGTCGCGGGCTTCCGCCTCACGGGTGCGCAGCGCCCGCTCGCCCAACTCTCCCGACTCCACGTCGGCCTTCAGCCGGGCGGACTCGGTCGTGACCTCGGCGACAATGGCGTCCCGCACGGCCCGGACGGCATCGGCGTCCATCGCGTGCCGGATCAGGTAGCAGCGGTTCTCGCCGCCGACACCCGCCTTCTGCACGGCATCGATCACCTGCTGCCACTCGCCCATCGACTTCTCCGGCATCCAGTAGATCGAGCCGCGGGGCCGCAGCGACGTGCCGCGCAGTTCCCGCAGGATGGCGGTCATCGCGGCCGTGACCTGGGCGCACCGGACCAGGCCCCGGAAGTCGTTGAAGCGGGACGCGACCTGGCTGCCCACCTCGGCGTCGAACGGGGCGAGCGCGATCTTCGGGGATGGCGTGGCCCCGTCCCGCAGCGCGACCCGGTGGCGCAGGAGGTACTGGTTCTCCTCTTCGCCACGGACGATCTCCCGCACCTCCCAGGCGTCGCGCCCCGCGAGGGGCTGCACCAGCATCCGGGGGAACACGTCCCCCAAGGCGTCCTTGAGGCAGACCTGGGCACTGCGCGGATCGGGGGCGTACTTGCGGAAGCCCGCGGCATCGAGGCCGTCGCGGAGCTTGTCGAGGCGGGTAAACTCGGTGAGGGACCAGTAGGCCACCACACCATCGACGCGAAGCAGGGTCATGGTCAGTCCTGGGTTGGAGGTTGGCGATTCGGTTGGCCCCGATCGGAATTGGCGCTCGGGGCCACACGCCTTCACGACCCGGTCACATGCCCAGCACGTCACGGTGCTTGGCGCACAGTTCCACCATCTTGCCGCGCATGCACTTCGGATGCACGCGGCGCTCGGTCTGGACGACGCGGACGTTCAGCCAGTAGACGTCCCGCATGAGGACGGCGCTGAAGTCGCCCGGCAGGCGCAGGCCGTAGATGGCCAGCGGTTCCAGATCCTCGACCGTTCGGCTGTCGTCCGCCAGCGCCGTGACCAGCGCGTACAGGATCTGCGGATCCTTCGTCGGCACCGCCGCCTTGCGGGGGTTCTTCCAAATCTCCGCCCGGTCGAACAGCTCCTTGCGGATCTGCCGGAAGGCCAGAAACTCCGCCGACGGCCCTTCCCCAACCAGCCCCGCGACCAGGCTGTACAGCAGGTGCTCGGGCACCCCCTCCCCTTCCACCAGCCGGGACGCCGCCACCCACGACCGGGGCGTGGCGAACGCCCGTGCGTCCGTCTTGGGGTCGAAGGTGTCGAGGTTGCCCGGACGGTAGGACAGGTATCCCCGGACGTCGCTGTGGACGCCGTTCTGCACGGCCCAGAGCTGCCACTGCTGCGGGTCCACGTCCACGTCGAGGTGGAGGAACCGATTGGCGAGCGGGGTGATGACGCGGTTCGCTCCCGCCCGATCCTCCTGCCGGTTGCCGGCGGCCACGAAGATCGCCCCGTCGGGGATCTTCATGTCGCCGATGCGGCGGCACTGCACCGCCTGCATCAACGACGACTGGACTGCCACACTGCCCTGCGGCAGTTCGTCGAGGAAGACGACGCCGCTCCAGTCCGGGTCGGAGGGCCAGAGGTCGGGGCGAGCCCAGACGGTCTGGCCGTTCTCGACGGTGGGCAGCCCCCGGACGTCGACCGGGTCCAGGGTGACGGTCGGGGGGAACCGCCACATCCTCAACCCCAGCTTCTCGCAGACCTGATTGACAATGTCGGTCTTGCCGATGCCCGGCTTTCCGTGCAGCCAGGTCGGCTGCTTGCGGCTGACGGCGTAGGCCAGGGCTTCCGAGGCTTCATACGGTCCCATGACTGACTCCTCCTGTTCGGGTTCGTGGTGATCAGGACGGCAAGGGCAGGACGATGGCGTCGAAGAACATGCCGTCGGTGCGGCCGGTCACGGTGAACGGGCCATCGACGCGGTCGTAGAAGCAGACCTTGGCGGGGTCGCCTCCCAGGATGCTGTTCGCGGCGTCGAGCACCTCGGCCAGCATCTCGCAGTTAACGTTGACGACGCGGGCCGGGGCACCCCTCGGCACGACCCCGTTGATGTCCGGGAAGCGCCCCGTCTCGTAGGGCACGCGGGCCATCGTCCCGGCCGAGACGATGACGGCGGCCTCCTCGTCCAGGTGGACGCCGACGTAGTGGTCCTTCTTGCACCGCTTGAAGGCGTCGGCGAGCGGCCCGACCGGCACCAATCCCTCCACCTTGCCGTAGGGCATGGCCCCGAAGGCGTTGTGGAAGTCGACGCAGGCGAGCGACTTCTCGATGATGTCCGAGTCTTCGGGGGCGCAGCCCTGGACGACGATGGCTTTGCGACCGTCGGTGGCCTCGGCCCGGAAGCCGTGGTCCACCCCTTGGATGAGGCGAACGCACTTCGCGGTGTATCTGTTGCGGGTGACGCAGCGGCAGATGGGGGCGATGGACTTTGGCAGCAGTATCATCGGCGCAGACTCCTTGTTCGTTCTCGGCGACTCCCTCAACCACAAATACTATTATACCATAAGATACAACGCCACGCAACAAGATTTGTCACGAAATGGACGCCAGGATGCTTCATGGGGTCAGCATTCCTGTGAGGCTGCACGGAATGCCTGCGACCCGAGCGGCGAGTAAGCGGGCGGCGTGCTGCCACGCGCCGTCCTCCGTCGGGCACCACGTGGCGATCTGATCGCCTGTCACGTGGTATCTGAGAGGGCGCCCGACGTGCCACATCCCGCTCGCGCTGTACCTGGCGATGGTTTCCGGGTGGATGGCGAGGACGAAGGCTTTTGCCTCCGTCGGCGTGAGCGGTTCGCAGTCGCGTGTCATTCGGGGCACCCTCCAGCTACACGCATGGCCATCCGTTTCGCGGCATCGCCCCACGCTTCGGCCACGGTCGAGCCGTGCCCAAGCAGCCTGGGGACGGGGCCGGCCTTCTCGGACCAGAGGCGCCGCCAGTCGGTCAAGAGCGCTGACGTGCCGTGCCCGAGCAGCCTGGGGACGGGGCCGGCCTTCTCGGACCAGATGCGCCACCAGTCGGTCAAGAGCTCTGCTGGCTCCACGACCGATTCGGGATAGACCGCCTTGACGAACGCTTCGGCCTCTTCCTGGGTCATGGGGATCCTCCTGCGATTTTCTGGGCCTCCGTCGGCGTGAGCGGTTCGCAGTCGCGTGTCATTCGGGGCACCCTCCAGCTACACGCATGGCCATCCGTTTCGCGGCATCGCCCCACGCTTCGGCCACGGTCGAGCCGTGCCCAAGCATCCTGCGGCCGGGGCCGGCCTTCTCGGACCAGGTGCGCCACCAGTCGTTGTCGACGATCGATGCTGGCTCGTCGAAGAAGATCGATACTGGCTCCACGACCGATTCGGGATAGACCGCCTTGACGAACGCTTCGGCCTCTTCCAGGGTCATGGGGATCCTCCTGCGATGTTCTGGGCCTCCGTCGGC